>JAEEGL010731035.1_pt1 | contig 76003 bp, 66 predicted proteins | sample 9134231 | NCBI WGS metagenome assembly JAEEGL01 (sample SAMN16246548, study PRJNA631951) | gut metagenome | biome: gut microbiome; feature: rumen; material: fiber-attached | host: Bos | place: Iran: Karaj | collected 2018-10 | reverse complement strand
TGACGGCCTATCGACGTCAGGTTCGGACCGAGCGTTACAGAGCGAAGGCCACGGCAGTTGCGGAAGGCCTCTTTCTCCAGGCGAGTCACGTTGTCACCCAGCGTCAGCTTCTTGATATGCTCGTTGGCGAAGGCAGAATGACCGCCAGCCGTCACGACGTTACGTCCGACATACACCTCTTCAAGCGAATTGAGGTGATTATAATAGGTGTCGAACATGCCCCACTGATTGCCCAACGAGCCAGGAAGCTTCAACTCCTTATCGCTATCGGCAATGATGATCTTTTTAAGGGCAGTGCATCCATTGAAAGCGGAGCCAATCGTATCAACCGTGCTGGGAATGACAACAGACGTCAGATTGACACATTTGTCAAAAGTCAGCTCATCGATGCTCGTCACGAGTTTGTCTTCATAGATTTCGGGGATTACAATGTCGCCCGCATAGCTGTTTTCCAAACGATGCGAATAACCATGTTCATCCACGTAAATCCGATAGGACAACATCAATGTTCCGTCTGCAAGTTCAACAAAGCGAAAATCCTGTGCTCCTGCTCCAACAAAGGACAACAGCCACGCGATTGTAAGAAATAAAATCTTTCTCATATCAGTTAAATTAAAGTTATCGCTGCAAAGATAGTGTATTATGAGCGATAAAAAAAAAATAATGTGGAAAAAGAGGTTTGAAGTTCTGTTAGCCGAATCAAAATGGACGAAGATGCAGTTAAAAAATCCAATATATTTGGTTTTTCGCTCGGCTCATCCTATCTTTGCAACCAAATTTGAATCAGACTATGCAAAAGTTGAAATATCTAAGCCTCCTTGCCGGCCTGTTGCTTGGTGTGCAAATGCTCTGCGCACAGGACAGCTACATCCTCCATACCGTTCTCAAGGGGCAGGGGCTCTATTCCATAGCCCGCATCTACGGCGTCACCGAAGCCGAAATCATCGCCCTCAACCCAGGCAGCGACGAAGTCATCCGTGCCGGCGAAAAACTGAAGATTCCTAAAAAACAAGTCGACAAGCCCGTCACCCAGCAGACAGTAGAGACAAACAGCCAACAAGAAGTGACACCCGCAAAGGAGCAGGGAGAGGTGCAGAAAGCCAAGGCAGAGGCTGTCATTGACGGTTACATCCATCACACCGTGCAGCCCGGCGAAACCATCTACCGCCTCACCATCACCTACGGTGTCACCGGCGAAGAGATTTATCAGGCGAACCCCATCCTCCGCACCGAGCCGCTCAAAGCGGGGCAGGTGGTGCGGATACCCCAGAGGAAGGCGATGGGGGCAGAGGTTAGCGAAGACACTCAGTCTGACGGCGAACAAGCGAACAAGCAAAAGAGCGTGTTCAAGATAAAGGGTGCCTACGACAAGAATGAGTCCAAGACCGACAAGTCTGATGGCGACAACTTCTGGAGCCGCATCTTCGGCAAGAAGAAAAAAACAGACGAGGCGGTGACCGACACAGCGAAGTGTGAGTTCCAGCACGTTGTCAAGAAGGGCGAGACCGTCTACAGCATCTCTCGCAGCTACGGCATCACTGAGAGCGAGCTGCTTGCCGCCAACCCCTCCATCACCAACAACCGCATTAAGCGCGGACAGGTGCTCTGCATCCCCTATCCAAAGGACGACATCCGCCCCACTCCCCCTTCCCAGGGTGGAGAGACGGAGCAAGACACCCCCGTCACCCCTCCCCCAGCCATTTCGGTGGATGACGACGGAAAGCTGCAAGTGGCTCTCATCCTGCCCTTCATGCTTGAGAAGAGCAGTACCCCCACCGCCGACCAAGCCAAGATGGTGGAGTTCTACGAAGGCTTCCTCCTGGCCATCGACAGCCTGCGCGATGCCGATATCTCCATAGAGCTTCATGTCTACGACTCCGGCGAAGCCACACAATCGCTCAACCCCATCCTTGAAACCGAGGAGATGACACACATGGACATCATCTTCGGCCCCATGCACTCGCAGCACGTTGCCCAGGCAGCCGACTTTGCCCGTGCCCACTCCATTCCCCTTGTGCTCCCCTTCTCGCGAGGTGTCACGCAGCTTGCCAGCAACCCCTATCTCTGGCAGGTGAACGCCGACCCCTCCGTCATTGAGAACGAGGGCATCAACCACTTCTTTGAGCTCTTCCCCAAGCCCAACGTCCTCTTCTTCCAGACGAAGGGCGAAGCCGATGCCTTCTGTACACACCTGCAGCACGAGCTCGACCGCCGTGGCTTGGGCTACAACATCTTCCCTGCCGACACCACGTCTAACGTCCGTCCGTTCATGGAGGCTTGCAGCCGCGACAATGATGCCGACAACATCCTCATGATGACCACCTCCGACAATGCCTCGCTTAGCAAGATGCTGCCCGTTTTCCAGCTCGTCATGCGCGACACCGCTCAGGTGGCCGACATCCATCTCTACGGCTATCCGCAGTATCAAACCTATGCGGGTACCCATGCCAATGCATTCTATGAACTCGACACGTGGTATCACACGGCTTTCTATACGAACAACTCCCGTCCCGATGCCGCCAGCCTCAGCCGAAAATTCTCGCGGATGTATGGCCGTGAGATGGCTGCACGCTATCCGCGCTACGGAATGCTAGGCTTTGACATCGGCTACTGGTTCCTCAACGGCCTTGCCCATCGCGGCCCTGCACCGGCTGAAACTGTCTTCTCCGGCATGACTACCTACCGATGCCCCACCATTCAGACGGGATTCAACTTCAGCCGCGTCAGCCCCACGGGTGGCTACACCAACACCGGCATCTATGTCGTCCACATGCGGGAAGACGGAGAGATTTTCAAAGTCGATTTCGCATGGTAGGACATAGGGCGTTCTATAGCAGCATAGCGTTCCTTATCCTCGCTGCCACTGCCAGTGCGCAGGTGGGCAGCATGAGGAACAATCTAGTAATGGGCGTCACGGGCGGAGCCGACATGAGCTTCGTCGATTTCAGCCCCCGCGTCAAACAGACACTCCAGCCCGGCTTCACGGGCGGTTTCGTCATCCGCTACACCACCGAGCGCTACTTCAGCATGCTCTGCGCCGCCCAGCTAGAGGTCAACTACACCCAGCGCGGCTGGAACGAACTTATCGACGACGGCACCAACAACACCTATGCTCGCACCACCTCTTACGTCGAAGTGCCCTTCCTCGCCCACCTCAGCTTTGGCAGCGAGGGACGCGGTGCGCAGTTCTTCCTCAACGCAGGCCCCGCCGTCGGATGGTATCTGTCGGGCACAGAGTTTTACGGCTTCACCGCCGAACAGCCGTGGGACATCTCCAATCGTCCCAATCGCGTCACCGCTCAGTATGGCAAAGTGGTCGAACGTCCCTTTGAATATGGCATTACGGGCGGCCTCGGCGTCGAGTTGCTCACCGCCATTGGTCATTTCACTCTTGAGGGACGCTACTTCTTCGGCCTCTCTGACATGTACGGCAACAGCAAGGCCGACCCCTTCGGACGTTCAGCGAACAACACGATTTCTGCCCGCCTCGCCTACCTCATCGACATCACAAAATAAGGCTATTAGACTGACAGACTTTTAGACTGGCAGTTTTTATTTCCCGTGCCGTTTCAGCAAGCGGTCAATGGCCTTGTCAAGCGACTCGGTGGGCTCGATGATGTTGTAGTCTTGCCAGAAGGCGGGGTCACGGAAATAGTCCACCTTGTCGTAGAAGGCATCGCGTTGGTCAAACGAGTCACGCCCCTTGATGGGCTGCACGTCCTCATCAGCGGTGATATTCGTCACCGCCATCTCGCAGAAAGCGTCAAAGGAGGTGGCAAAGAGCCGGCGGCGCCAGTCGCAATTGAAGCGCATAGTGGTGCGGAGATAGCTGAGGCGCGTCAGACCGTCATCGCCCATACGGTAGTCGACAATGAGCGACAGCTCCTTGGGACGGAAGCGCAGCCCGAGCGGTTTCTTCACCAGCATCACACGGGCGGCCTTCTGGCGGTCGCGCATATCGAGCTCCAACTCCGTGCGGGTGAAGGCCAGCGTCTCTTGGTCAATATACAGCCGGCCGAAGTAGAGGGCATTCTCCGTTGTCACGCGTGGTGTGAGGCTGACGACATACTGCCGGCGGTCGGCAAGCGTTGTAGGGGGCTCCATCTTCAGCTCATACAGGTCTAGCTCCTCGGGATCCAGCAGAAACTCGTCGTTCTTCACCACGTCGAGCAGCACAGCGTAGTTCGGACCGCCCATCACCTTCACCGTCAGCGTGTCGCCGCGTCTCGGGCTCAACAGCCGTCGTCCCTTGCGAATGGCCGTCCGGTCGCGTCCGATGCTGCGGCTGTAGCCCGTCTTGTACATATCAACGACACCCTCGGCCACGCTGATGTAATTCTGCCGCTTCATCACCTTCTCGCGGTAGAAGCAGTGGTAGGACTCGGCCTTGCGGGGGTAGTTGACAGGTATGCGCCCGATGGCCGAGAGCACCAGCTCACGCGCATCACCAGCCATCACCAGCACCTCCTGAAGCCGTATGGGCGCGACCTTCAGCGCTATCGTGAGGGGTTTGTTCGGCTGGGAATCGACAACAATGCGCTGCGAACCATAACCTAAGTGCGACACGACGACCTCACCCCACTCGTTGTTTTTCAACGTGAAGAAGCCGTCATCGTTCGTCACGACAGCCACGCTACCCATCGTCACGCTGGCGCCAGCAATCGGGTCACGCGTCTCCGCGTCGACCACCGTGCCGCTCACCACCGTCAACTGCGCCCATCCCTCGATGGTCAGCAGCACCATTATCAATAGCAGTAACGTCCTTTTCATACCTGAAATGTTTCTTCTTCGGCCACAAAAGTAGCAAAACGGGTGAAATTAAACAAGGTAACGATACAACATTTTTTTCACTTTAACATTTGAGTTAAAAAACACGCTCGACGATAAAAGACAACGGCCAACCATTTTACAGGGGGCGTTGCACGCTGCGTCCCCCCTGTTATTTCGTACGTCCCCCCGAATAACAAAACAGAAGGAGCAATTAAGCGGCTACCAGCAAAAGGATGATGACAAGACGTGGTGGGGAATCCCACCGCATTTTGTCAAACGCCAAAGAAGTCGGAGAGGTTCTTATCCCAAGCGGCGTTATGGATAATCCGTTTCACGTTGTGATCGCGCAGGAAGCGGAGGTGATAGCTGCGGTCAACCGTCATGCGATAAAGCGGTTTGTCGACCAGCTCGGTAAAGATAACCTCGCGATGCAGCCCCACGCTCTCCATGGCATGACGAAGGGAATACTCAAACGCGCGGTCACCCGTGTCGTAGGCATAAAGGTAGGTGGCAGTCTGCTCAGGGGTAACAAGCTCCACAGCAGCACGGCCTTCCTTTAGCCCGGCAAACCAAAAGCCGTCACCGTCCATGCGGTAAAGCCCCGAAATCATGTTGCACCCACACTCGCGCATCTGGTCAAAGTTGTGCTGCCGCTCACCCAGACGCTCGTCAAGTTGGCTGCTGAGTTCGCGATGCGCCTGCTGCCACCGTTGCGACACGGTCTTGCGCGCCCTGCACATCTTCTCGAACACGGCCTGCGTGTCGCGCCCGATGCGGCAGATACGATACGTGTCGCCCGTGTCGAGTGCCAGCGTTATCCCAAAGTCTTCCTCCACGGGCTCCTGAGCGAAGCAGAGGGGGATGCGTCGGGCCAAATTGTCGTGCGGACAGAGGAGAAGGGCATCGGGGAGGAGTTCCACCTTGGCAATGCCATGCTGGGAGTGACCCTGCTCGGTAAAGACGTAGTCACCCTCGCCGTTGTAGAGAGACGTACCTTCGGCAAACAGGGCTTCCTTACTGCGCTCCATGTAGGCACACCATAGCTTTTCGAAGAACGACTCTGTTTCGTGGCCCAGTTCAGCGAGTTCCATCTCACCGGAATCGGTAGAGAGAAAGAGATGGTAATTAATCAGACGGAAATCCTGAAGATCTGCATAGTTGAGGCTCCTTCGCCCCCGCTCAGTGGCGATGTCAAGCGACTCGCTACCAATAGCACAGGTCACAGGCTCCGACTGCCCCTTGACCGTCAGTCGGCACTTGTAAGTTCCGGCGTCGCTCATGGCTACAGCTTAGTGCCGCACTCGCAGCAGAACTTGGTGCCGGCTTCGTTCTCGTGACCGCACTTGGGGCATACGGCCTTGCCGCCTACGGGGTGGCCACACTCGCTGCAGAACTTAGTGCCTTGTTGTACCATGGCGCCGCAGTTGGGGCACTTGAGCAGGCTGAGAGGCTGTCCACAGTTGTTACAGAACTTGCCCTGTCCTGCGGGTTTGCCGCAGTGGGGACAGAGGGTGGTGCGTTCCTCGAGCTTGCCATGCCACACGGTGGCTGTCTCTGCCATCTCGTCGATGTTGCGGCGCATGGCCTGACTGCGTGCCTTGGCCACGTAGCTGCTCTCACGGGGTGCACAGCTGACGCACAAGCCTTCCTCTTCGTTCCAGCAGTCGGAGCACACCCAACTGTTGCACGACGGGCACTTGGTGAACATGGGCTTCACCTCCTCCTGCGCCTCGTCGAAGGTTTTCTCCTGCTCCTTGCGCCACTGGGGGCTACGGTCTTCCATACGGTCGCGGAGCATGTTGGCTCCGCTCTCAATGGCGTTGCTGAGCCCACTCAATTTACCGCCAAACAGGTTGTTGAGCAAATTGGCACCTCGGCCTATACCTTCGGCACGCTTGCGACTGTTGTAAGTGGATGACTCCTGAAAGGTGGACTTGAAACCGTTGCCGCAGCAGTCGCAGTGAAACTCATACTGGAAGCCGGCATCGGTGGACAAGTCGTCGTAATTCTTTGTAAAACTGTGTAACATGGCTTTTATTATAAGATGATTTGTTGGCAAAGATACGGAAAAAATTCAATAATCAATCAAAATGGCAGAAAAAAATGACGAAAAGCCAAAAGTTCAATGGGCGCGCCCCACTCAACGACCAAAAAGCTTGGCGATGAGGTCAGGGCGACCTATACGATGCAGGAGGGCGATGATGGCGCGGCGCTCCTCGGGCTTGTACCAAAAGAAGAAACGGCGCTGGTCCTGCTTCTCCTGTGGACTGCGGGCGCTATAGACGGGGCGCAGGGTGTAAGGATGGAGGCCGGTGTACCATGCCTCGGTGCTGACGGTCATAGGCGTGGGGGTGAAGTCCTGCACCTGCTCCAGGTGGAAGTCGAGGCGACGGGTGATGACAGCCAGCTCAGCCATGTCCTCAGCCGTACAGCCCGGGTGACTGCTGATAAAGTACGGGATGAGTTGCTGACGGAGCCCCGCCTCACGACAGATACGGTCGAAGAGGCGCTTGAACTCCTCGAACTGGCTGAACGGGGGTTTGCGCATGAAGTGGAGCACGGCATCGGCCGTGTGCTCAGGCGCCACCTTTAGCCGTCCGCTGACGTGGTTTGTTATCAGCTCGCGAGCATAGGCAAGGTTTTCCTCTTTATGCAATATCAAATCGTAGCGGACGCCGCTGCCGATGAAGCTCTTCTTCACCAGCGGATGTGCATCGACGGCACGGTAAAGCTCGATGAGGGGGGTGTGGTCGGTGTTGAGGTTCTTACAAATGGCAGGATGGAGGCACGAGGGACGACGACAGCGTTCGCAAAGCGACGTGTCACGACCTCCCATACGATACATATTCGCGGAGGGTCCTCCGAGGTCGGAGATGTAGCCTTTGAAGTCGGGCATCTGCGTCACCTGCTCAACCTCGCGCAGCACGCTCTCTTTGCTGCGACTGACAATGAACTTGCCTTGATGAGCAGAGATGGTGCAGAAGGCACAGCCACCGAAACAGCCCCGATGGAGGGTGATAGAGTGGCGAATCATCTCGTAGGCAGGAATGCGCTTGCCCTTGTAGCGTGGATGCGGCAGACGGGTGTAGGGCAGCTCGTAGGTATGGTCGAGCTGCTCCGTCGTCATTGGGGGATAAGGAGGATTGACAACAACATATTTGTCTCCTACCGCCTGCACGATGCGATGGGCATGAAGGCTGTTGGACTCCTCCTCGATGAGACGGAAATTAGCGGCATGTGCCCGCTTGCTGCGCTGGCACTCCTCATGCGATGCCAGCACCACATCCTCTGCCTGGGGTGTGTAGGACGAGGTAAGGTAAGCGACTTGAGGAATATCTCTCGCCTCATCCAGCCTCTTTGCAATCTCCACCATTGGCTGTTCGCCCATACCATAGACAAGAAAATCGGCACCGCTATCAACAAGGATGGAGGGGCGGACACGCTCTTGCCAATAGTCGTAGTGCGAAAGGCGGCGCATGGAGGCCTCGATACCGCCAAGGACAACGGGGACGTCGGGATAAAGGCGTTTGAGGATTTGGGTATAGACGATAGTGGGATATTCGGGGCGTTGGTCGTGTCGTCCGTCGGGAGTGTAGGCATCCTCGCTACGGAGACGACGCCCAGCGGTATACTTGTTCACCATGGAATCCATGACTCCGGCAGTGACGCCAAAGTAAAGCCGAGGACGTCCCAGTTTGCGGAAGTCACGAAGGTCGTCACGCCAGTTTGGCTGTGGCACAATGGCTACCTTATAGCCTGCATCTTCCAGAATTCGCCCTATGACAGCCGTACCGAAGGAGGGATGATCCACATACGCATCGCCGCTGAACAGAATGATGTCCAGCTCGCCCACGGCCCAGCCTCGCTGTTCCAGTTCTTTAACCGATGTGGGAAGCCACCCACTCATTGTATGTCTTTATAAGACCCATCAGCCCATAGGCCTTCATAGCCGGATGGTAAAGGACGTCCATGCAGAGGTCGAGCAGGTCCTTCACGTCAGCTTTTTGTTCGGGAGTGCTTTCGCCCTCGGCTTGCGAGAGGATGAGAGAACGGACGGTGTAGCGGAGTTTATCGACGACAGGCTCGTCGCATGTGCCGTCGCTGCCAATGAGTCCCTGAAAGAGATTATACTTGGCAATGGTCTGCAGGTGCCTGTCGCTAACCGCAATAATGCGGCTTCCGGACTTGTTTGCTTGAATACTATACATTTATAGAAAAATAGAATTAAGAATTATGTATTATCTTGTGGTGAGCCACTGGAGAAGGATTTTCATGGCTGCGGCACGGCTGTCAGGAGTGCCGACAGCCTCGAAGGGGAAGCCAAGAACGGCTGTGCGATGATTGGGGGTACTGTTGGCTACGGCAGCAGACTGACGACTGTCGTCGTAGGCAAAGAACACAAAACTATCTGCCGAGGGAGCCACAGGGACTATTACCTCGGGCGACAGCACGGGATAGATGCTGGGGTTCCAGTCGCGGGGGATTGTGAGCGATACCGCCTGCCCACTGACCATGGCATCAGAAGCACTACGGTTCTCTTTCACAAAACGGCAGCCAAGGATGTCGTTGAGGAACACTCGGACAGAGGTTTTCCGCTTCGCTTCTGTACCCAAATGCGAACCGCTAAGCAGCAGGTTTCCTCCGCTAAGCAGGTAGGTAGAGAGACGCTGCTGCACGGCTTCGGGCAGTACTTGCTCGTTCTGAAGCCCCGTGTAAAGATCAACGACGCGATAGGAAGCTGGATTAACCAATCCCTCCTCGAAACACTCTCGCGAAACAGAGGCAAATGTGTAGCCCGCAGCAAGTATGGCAGCACCGTGCACGGCAGCAAAGTCAAACGTATTACCGCAGAGCGTCTGCCCTACCCGCGCATTATCCGAGGCGCCCACCGTGCTTCCCGCAGGCCCCAAGAGCATGGAAGCGGGATTCCAGTCGTACTGATAACCGCAGAAGGCGGTCGTGCTGATAAAAGGAACACCCGGATCACGGCGCAAGTCGAAGCCTATGCTATCGGGCTTACAGACCACAGCAGGTCCGCTAAGGCGCTGAAAGCCGTTGATGACAAGTACACTGCCCTGCGTTTCCAACGGACAGCCAGCCGCTAGCGTTTCCGAGGGAAAGCTCTCTCCGCCCTTGTTAACGGCTGTGACGCGAAAACTGTAGAGACGGTCCGGCTCCAAATCAACATGCAGATGATTATTGCGCACAAGACGTCCGTCGTCAAAGTCTCCATTATCCATTCGAGTATAGACCACGTAGCCAGTGGGGCGTGCCGAGGGTTCCAGCGTATCCGTCACAGCCTCCCACGATAGACGGAAACGGCGTTCCGAGCCGTCAGGCACCAACATTAAGTGATCGGGTGGCAAAGGTTGCACGGTAAAGTTGTCACCATGCATGGTTGCTACGTAGCGCAGCAGCCCTTTGTAGATAGCACGGGCAGCAAGGAACTTGAAACGAGGGTCATGAGCAAGGTTCATGTCGTTGAAGTTCTGATGCGCCAGCAATTCCAGTATCATGGAAGGGCCGTCAAAGACACGGCTCTCGCTGTAATTACGGTCCCAGATGCCGCGACGTGTCCAGTCATCTCGGATGACACGCCGAATATCCGAAGTCACGCTGGTCATTACCTCGTCCACCATGTCGCGCGAGGCAAAGCGCGAGAGGCGTCCGTTTCCCAGCAAACCGTCATGGTAGTCCGTAGTGCAAATGCCGAGCGTGCCTACGATACCTTCAGCATCCACACCGGCATCGGTATGGAGTGCAAACGAGAGTTCCAGCGGGACTCCGCGCCCCACGCTGTCAGGACAATAGACCGAGCCGCCGAACAGGGTGTTGGCAGCCAGCGAGCGGGCGTTGATATCCTCGTTATAGTCGTGCTGGCTGTTCTTGTTGCCATAGACGGTATAGGGGAAACCGGCATAGTGTGTCCAGTAGCGCGCCCCCTCAAGCCAGCGAGGCTGTTCGCTGAGTGTCAGGTTGTCAGTCTCCGCGCCGCGCAGCACACTCCCCATGCCTCCGCCGAAGCGGACGGCATCGGCGCTTACGACACCATTCTGCCCGCTCTCGTTCGTAAGGGCTACCATGCCAGATGTATTGGCACCTTCGTCTAAATCAAACGTGCCGAGATAGACCCACGTGCCCCCGCCTATTTGCTGATTGACGGTGAAATGAGATGCCACGCCCTTGTGGACTACCGTGTAGTGAGCATCGGTGATGCTGGCAGGACAGGAGGTGTAGGAAACATAGACGGAATAGCGCCCAGGAGCAGGGATGCGGGGCATCCAGAGAGCAGCAGCAGTGGGCTGTCGGCGTCCGCGTACCGTCTGCACATAACGGGCTGTGCCGCTGACGAAGGGATTATCGTAGTCTTTCAACGGAGCATCTGGTGCAAAGAATCCCTCGGGGCTGTTGCTCCAGTCCACATTTCCGCTATGCTCCTCCACATAAAGGCCCTGTTCGGTGTCGTGTGGGTCGTTGTCCACAATGACTTCATGGGGCTGATAGTCCCTTTCGCGAGAGGTGAATACCACAGCACCGGCATTCTCCAGCATGGGTATTAAATAAGGATAGACTATCGACTGAGTGAGCAGGTCCTCGCGGGTACAGAAAAGTGCCGGGCGCTGCCAGTCCCACACCTGTTTTTCCAGTCGGTAGTAGAGCCCGTGGCTGGCATTGATAGCCATATGACGCCCCTGCAAGCCCTCGGTGATTTCGTAGGGGCGCGACGTGGAAGAGACCCACGGAGCCGTAGCACGCCCATCTTCTGCCTTCGTCCAAACACGCTCAGGAATCTTCCTTTTGCGGAAACGGCTGGGTATTAAGTCATCGATAGACATTCCATCAACCATCACCGTCAGTTGATAGCGTTTCACCGTCGAAGGGAGCACAGCGCGGATTTCGTTGTAAATCTCTTCGACATTTTCAGGGCGGAAGGGCTGCTCGCCGAAAGCAGAATTAGCGTGTATGACTAGCGTCTTGGCAGAGTTGTCAAGCTCGGTTTTCACCAGTTTGAAGTGCCCCGTACGGCAACCCTCTGGCTCATACTGCTGAAACCACGTCTTCAGCACACCGTCCACCGACGCCGATGTCTGCGCCTGCACCACCACAAGCGGAAGGATAAGGAGGATGAGAAAGGCAAGCTTTTTCATACGGGGTACAAAGATACAAATTCTTTTTGGGATTCCATACATCAGCGTCGTAAAAAAAATTTATAGTTTTTTTTCCGCAACAGATTCCGCAGCCCCTTGGAATAATTTCACAGCCCAATGGAATAATTCCATAGCCCACTGGATTAAATTTACAGCCCACTGGATTAAATTCGTAGCACAAGCGAATAATAAGGGGCTTTTCTTATTCCGTTCCTGCGGAATAGCATGTTTTTCCTTCTTCGCCTTTCATTTTCCATTAATTTGTATTACCTTCGCAGCCGATGCAAGGGTGGTTCCGATATGGATTGGTGCTGATGCTGTTGGCCTCAGGGTTGTCGGCACAGACCGTGAAGGCAGACTGGGAGCTGCCTTTCGCTGGTGATGTGCCCCGCATGGAGATCGTGACGGAAGGGAGCGTGCCTGTCACCAGCCGCACGGACTACGTAGCGGCACATCTTACGCTCAACGGCAGCAACACCTTCGATAGCTTCGATGACTCCGTCCTCATCCGTGGCAGGGGCAACACCTCATGGAGAGCCTATCCCAAAAAGTCCTACCGGCTGAAGTTCTACCACAAGCAACAGCTCTTCGGCGATGTTTCTAACCGCCATTACGTGCTGATTGCCAACTACGTCGACCCTACTCTCACCGTCAATGCCGTAGCGCTGAAAGCTGCCCGTCTTGTCGGTAGCGCCTATGCAGGACATGCCGCTCCTGTGGAGCTCTACCTGAATGGCGAATACCTCGGCAGCTACCTCCTCACCGAGAAAATACGCGTGGGGTCTGGAAGTGTCGAAATTGACAAGGAGAGCGGCGTGCTGCTGGAACTCGACATCAACTACGACGAGCCCCAGCGCTTTATCAGTTCCCACTACTACCTGCCTGTCATGGTGCATTATCCCGAAACTATTGACGAAACAATCCCCTCCCATTGGGAGGCCTTCGAAAAGGCAGTGCAGACGGACAGCGACATTAAATCGCTTGTGGATATCGCAGCCCTTGTGCGCTACCTTTTCATCTACGACCTCTTTTGTAACAACGAGGTAGGCCACCCGAAAAGCGTCTATTGCTCGTACGAGGGTGCGGACGGGCGGATCACCTTCGGCCCCGTGTGGGACTTTGACTGGTCTTGCGGCTATCTGGGCGAACGCTACTTCGACCTGCCCTTCCTTGAGCCTTTCCAGCAAGGGCAATGGTTCTCTGTCACTCCTGTCACAGGCTATCAGGGCGGCGTCTCGGCCTACAACGGCTATCCCTTCTTCGACAACCTCATGCACCATCCGCAGGTACTCCCTGCCTATGCCTATTTCTGCTACAACACGCTGTCGCAGGGGCTCTTGGACAACCTGCTGGCGTACATCGACGACTATGCTGCGTTCCTTGTCCCCTCCAAAGAGCACGATGCAGCCCTTTGGCCCAAGGATTCCGAAGGACAACAGATTGCAAATCTAAAAGAATGGCTCACAGCCCGCGTTGAGAGCCTCCTTGTCCAAAGCCACGAAACCCTTGTTGCGACAGGCATTATAGAGCCGGCTCCGATGCTATCGAGCGACACCTGCCTTCCTATCACAGGCAACATCTACATCCGCAACGGTAAGAAAATCCTGATTCGTTAAACACTCCCCTATGCCTAAAGTCTCCCTCCTCGTTGCTATCTATAACGCTGCCGACACGCTGCCCCGCTGTCTCGACAGCCTGCTGGCGCAGACGCTCACTGACATCCAGATTGTCTGCATCGACGACGCCTCCACCGACGACAGCCCTGCCATCCTCGCCCGGTATGCGGCTTCCGACAGCCGAATCCATGTCCTCCGCCTGCCTGAAAATGGAGGACAGGCGCATGCCCGCAACTGCGGTCTTCCCCTCGCAGAGGGCGCTTTCATAGGTATGGTAGATGCCGACGACTGGCTGGCTCCCGATGCTCTTCAGCTGGCGTGGGAGGTAATTTCCGAGTACCCCCAGACCGATGCCGTACTCTTCGACCTTATCCGCGTATGGCCCGACGGTAGGGAGGAGGATTATTGGTCAACGAGTCAACAAGCTTACAAACCCACGAGCAGTCTAACGTATGATATACAGCGCATTGACTCGTTGACTTGTGGACTCATTGACTCCCCCAAATGGAGCGGCTTCGAAGCCATGCGGCTCAGCCTGCGTTGGAAGATTCATGGGCTCTACCTCGTCCGTGCAGACATTCATCGTGCCTACCCCTACGACGAGACGGCACGTCTCTACAGCGACGACAACACTACCCGCCTCCACTACCTCCACAGCCGCGAGGTGCGTCCCTCTGCCGGACGTTATTACTATTACCAGAATCCCCACTCCACCACGCAACGCGTCTCGCTCCTCTACTTCGAGAGCCTCCGCGCCCAGCTCCACATGAGCCAGATGCTGCACGACGAAGGCATCCCCGCCGACGTCATTGCCGACCATGAGCAATTCCGCTGGCTGGGACTTGTCGATGCCTGCTATTACTTTGCCCTCCATCGCAGCGCTTTCACGCCTGCCGAGCGACGCACCGCCCGCAACGCTATTGCCAATGCCTATGCTACCTTTCCACGCGGATTCAACAGCCCGCGCAAGTTCGGTTATTGCCAATGCAGAAACTTCCGCAGCTTCTGGCTACAGGAAAAGCTCTACTTCGCCCTGCGGCGCCTTGCCGGCAGGATGTAATCGTTTGTCATTTGATTTACTCCCCCACCCGTTTTCCCCAGTAGGTGCGGGTGCCGCCTAGGCTGTAGCCTGCATAGACGAGGGTTGCGCGACGGGGGTTGGCTTCCCAGTCGAGCTCACGCGCGACGCAGACGCTGACTGCCCCCAGCTTGAGGCGGTTCGTAGCGGCATCGAAGCTCCATGTGCCTGTGAGGGCGCCCGACATCGTTCCGTCGGCATGCAGCTCAAGCGCTGCGGCACTCTGCTGTTGCTGATAGGCGTAGGTGAGGCCGATGTGCTCCCACGTGCCTACCAGTTCGTCTGCCGTGATAGAGGCCTGGGGGACGGCAGCGTAGCGCTCAGGCAGCACTACAGGCCACCCGTCGCCCGTCCAGAGGATGCGGCGCACGTGCCCCATCATAATGGCGTTGGCATAGGCGTCGCCCCCATAGTTCTCCGGCAGACGTCCCTGCGAGGTGTAGAACCAGTTGCCCTGCCCGTCGTTGAAAACAGCGCAGTGGCTGATGCCCACCCAACCATCGATGTCGCGCGAGGAACTGAAGCGGTAGGGATGTGTGACAAGGGGGTAGCACTCCCCTCCCGAGGTGATGCTGGTGCCGTTCATACCCACGTAGGGTCCTGTGATGTTCTTCGAACGGGCAACACGTGTGTTGTACGCCACAGCCAGCTCGTCGTAGGCAAGGAAGAGGTAGTAGTAGCCCGTCTCAGGGTTGTAGATGACTTCGGGCCCCTCGCTGCCCTGCCAGCGCGAAGTAGCGTCGCGCGTGGCAATGCGCCTGCCGTAGGGAGTGTCCACTCCTGTGCCCGTCTGCCACGGATCGGGCAGCGGATGGAGTGTCTTGCCCGTAGCGGGGTCGAGAGGGAGGGCAACGATGCCGCTGTGCCACGAGCCATAGATGAGCCAGTGACTGCCCTCGGGGGTGACGATGTAGGTAGGGTCGATGGCATTGAAGCGAAACCAGCCTCCCCACTGGCTGCCCGTGCCGTAGGCTGAGGCTGCCTTGTCGCTGCTGCTGCAAAGGACATAACCCTTGTCGTCCCAGACGTTCGAAGCGGGGTCCGCTGTCTCCATAAGCCCGATGAGGGACCACTGGTCTGCCACAAGGCAGTAGTACATGCGGTAGAGGCTGTCACTGACGCGACGTGCTACAGGAGCCCAGTAACCCATGCCCGTAAGCTCCTTGACAGGCTCGCGCCCCATGCGCTGGAAGAAGGCATTCACGGTGTCGAGTGCCCACGCAGGGCAGTCGTCCATGAGGGTGGCACCGAGGTACTCCCAGTTGACGAGGTCACGCGAGCGACGTCCGTGGAAGTGTCCATGCCCCACATGGGCATTACCAAACGAGGCATCGGTCTGATACATGTAGTACCACCCGTCGGCTGCCCGCATCACCGTAGGGTCGTGGACGTTAGCAAGGTTCCACTGCCCGCGCTGCGCCCAACTGCTGATGGAGCGGTAGTAGTCGGCGTAGGTGGGACGTCCGTAGGGGTTACGGTCCTTGTTGTAGGTGTTCTTATTGTAGTAGTCAATCTCGCGCAGCAGCAGGTCACGCGGCTCGCTAAAGGTGATGCTGTCGGTATAGGAGCTGTGGGCACGCACGGGCTCGGCAGAACCGTCGGAGAGGTGTACGTTGAGAATGTCGGAGAGGTGCGTGGAACCCGGGCTGACGGTAAGCGAATCGACGTAGGCCACGTCAATCACCTGCGTTGCCTTGTAACGCGCATACTGGTTGACGTACATCTTCTGCGCGCTGGATGGGAGAAGGAAAAGAACTGAAAAGCAAACACTTAAAACCAAAACCCTGAAACTGATTTGGTGTGTCGTGTCCAAAACATTCTTCAACGCTTTGGACTTTGCTGTTGGTTTTGGTTCAAGAAGATGCATACTGTTTCTCTTTTTCAAACAGTTCCGAGCTGTGGATGAGGTTGTCAGGCAAGGGCATGCCATAAACCTTCTCGCGGAGGAAGTCACCGAAAGCCTTTACATCGCCTCTGAAGGCCTGCTGCTGTTCGACGCTGACAACCTCGCCGATAGCCAGACGATGCCGGTTATAGTGCTTGTTGAGCAGCTCGCTGGGCAGACGCAGCGTGCGAATGCGCCAGTCAATGAGTCCCAGCAGGTAGAAGAAACGGCTGTTGCGGTCGAAGAAGCGTATGGGCACCACAGGCACCTGCGCCTTCAGGATGAGGCGTATGAGGCTGGGCTGCCATTCCCTGTCGGCAATGGTGTGGCGTCGGGGGATGTAGTTCGAAACGGCTCCCGCTGGGAAGAAGCCCACGGGGTGTCCCTCCTTGAGCTGGGTGATGACGCCGCGCACACCGCTCAGGTTGCGGCTCGCGTTGTCAGTAGCAAAGTCGGTCTTGGGGGTGACGGTGATAAAAGTCGATGCCATAGCCTTCGCGTGCAGGAGGAACTCATTGACCATCACCTTGAAGTCAGGCCGACGGTGCCCCATAAGATCCACCAGCACAATGCCGTCGAGCCCTCCGTAGGGATGGTTGCTGATGGTGATGAAAGCCCCCTCGGGCAGGTTTTCGAGGCGCTCGGCGTTGCCCACGAGGTAGTCGCAGCCCATACGCTGCAGAAGGCGCGAGGCGAAGTCGACGCCCTCGACGTCTGACACCGAGTCGTAGAGGCGGTTGAGCTTGCTGATGTTGAACAGGTTCATCAGGAACACTGCCAGCCGCTGCCCCCACACGCCAGAGAAAAGGGGCGTGAACGTGGCAAGCTCCTCACGGCTGATAAGCTCATGCTCAGGACGGGGGCGCCTTTTGCCGAACACCCACACCTCTGCCAGGAAGTAGTTGAAAAACCCCGAGATGGTGAGCGCTGCCAGGTTACACAGCACCACGTGCCACCCGAACAGGTGCTCAAACAGCAGCAGGAACCCCATCTTCACCAGGAACCCCATCACCGACGAGATGTTGAACGCCACGAAGCGACGGAACAACGAGCGCGGGCTGTGGTCCTTGATGCGCGCCGACCATATCCACAGGCACGACGTGACGAAGTTGACCAGCACGGCAGCCTCGAACGAGATGGTGGGCGACACGATGTTGCGCCCCACGTAGCTGTCCTTGAACACCAGATCGGCCAGCAGCCACAGTACGCCGCAGTCCACCAACGTGCCGATGTTGCGCGTCAGGAAGAACTCCACAAAGCGGAGCGGGCCGGTAGCCTCGCGGCGACGGTCTATAATCATGATTCGGGTTCGGGCAGGGGGTCTATCTTGGCTAGCTTCTTACGGTCGCGGTGGAACGATATGGCGTACATCACATACAGCAGCAACGCTATGCCCATGACGATGAAGTCGAAAATGCTGAACGAGAACACCTCGTCGCCGAACGACGCCGTGAACTGCTTCTCTACGTCGTTGAGCCCGGGGATGTACATGAAGCAGATGAGCAGCACCTGGATGATGAGGCGGAACTCCGTAGGCCCCAGCCCCAGGTAGGTGAGGCGGAACTCGTTCTTGCATATCTGGCAGATGCACGTGTAGATAGTGAGGGCGAAGTAGCCCGTGAGGGCAAACAGCGCCACGGGGAGGCTGATGAGGGGCGACAGGCCTGCGCCGATGAAGAGGAGGGCCTCGTTGAGCACATCGACGTTGTGGTCAAGGAAATAGCCGTAGATGGGGCGCTGGGTGCCGCGCACGCGGGCCACGGTACCGTCGAGGCTGTCGCCGTACCAGTTGATGAAGAGCCCGATGACGACGAGCCAGAGGAACTGCAGGCTGATGTTGCTGAGCACGAAGCCGATGAAGCACACCACGGCGCCCAGCACACCGATGAGCGTCAGCGTGTCGCTCGTCACTTGCCTCGGCATACGGCTGGCAATGGCTACCAGCAGCTTCTTCTCCATGGCATTCAGCACCGACGTCTGAATGCGGATTGCTTTCTCGTTTCCCATAATGGTTAGTTTTATTTACATTGACATTTATTTTGCAAATATCCGCATTTTTATCCGATTATCGGGCATGGACGGTGCGTTTTCTGCTGTTTTTAATATATTTTTAACACGCTTTGCGGCAAATCCCGAAAAAAAAGCGTAATTTCGCCCCCGAAAAGCAGGTAAAAGGCAGTTGGGCGGTCTGTCGCTCACCCCCCGCGGGGTGGGAGGAAAGTCCGGGCAACACAGAGCGGTTCCACTTCCTAACGGAAAGCTGTCGGCGACGGCAGGGTAACGCAGAAGAAAACAACCGCCGGCGCGACATTGCGGGCCCCCGTTAATGTGATGTCCGCCGGCAAGGGTGAGAAGGTGGGGTAAGAGCCCACCGGGCGTCTGGCGACAGGCGTGCCGTGCGTCCTGGAAGTTGCAAGTTCATGTAAACCGGCGTTTGAGGGCTGCTCGTCCGAGCCGGAGGGTAGAACGCTGTGCCGCAGGCACCAGTCCGTCGGCGACGGCGGACGAAGATAAATGACAGACACCCCGTCCCCGTGCGGGGCACAGAACCCGGCTTACAGCCCGACTGGCTTTCCGCTGCTTTTCCTTAGGTCAACGAGTCAACAGGTCAATAAGTCAACGAGTCAACAAGAATATGGCAAAGCTCATCAACAGCCTGAAGGCGTTCGTCACCTTCGTCACCACGACGATGTGGCGCATGAAGGACACCGAGGTCAGCAGCGGGCAGTACCGCCGGAACTACGTCCTCAAGGTCATCTACCTCTCCGTGCAGCGCTACTTCGCCAACCGCGTGCAGATCCGCGCCAAGGCCCTCACGTACAACACCGTCTTCTCCCTCGTGCCCATCCTTGCCCTGCTGTTCGCCATGGCCAAGGGCTTCGGTTTCTCGAACCTCATGGAGTCGCTGCTGCGCAAGGGCATCCCTGTGGGGGGCGACACGATGGACACGGTGATGGCTTTCATCGACTCGTACCTCGAGCACACCCACAGCGGCGTCTTCGTGGGCGTGGGCCTGTTCATCCTGCTCTGGGCCATCATCACCCTGACGGGCAACATCGAGCAGGGCTTCAACCAAATATGGGGCGTGCGCAAGCAGCGCTCGTACTTCCGCAAGGTCACCGACTACTTCTCCATGTTCCTGCTGCTGCCCGTGCTGCTCATCTGCCTGGGCGGCTGGAGCATCTTCATGAGCACCGTCTACGAGGGGCTGAAGGACCTCTACTTCCTGAGCGCGTTCGTCAACTTCCTCTTCAAGCTGGCGCCCTACGTGCTGTCGGGGCTCATCTTCACGGGCATGTTCATCTTCTTCCCCAACACGAAGGTGAAGTTCCGCCACGCCATCATCCCGGGGCTCGTCACGGGCTTCGTGTTCCAGGCATTCTTCTACTTCTACATCAACGTGCAGGTGAACGTGTCGTCGTACAACGCCATCTATGGCTCCTTCGCTGCCATCCCGCTGCTGCTGTTCTTCATCAACGTGGCGTGGTGCATCATCCTGTTCGGCGTCGAGCTCACCTACGTCAGCCAGAACATCCGGCAGTACAACTTCAGCGAGGACGTGGACAACGTCAGCCAGCGGTTCCACGACTTCTCGTGCCTGCTGATGATGTCCACCATCTGCAAGCGGTTCCAGCAGGGCGAGACGCCCTACACCGTGTCGGAGCTCTCCGAGACGTGCGACATCCCCTACCGCCTGGCTGAGCAGACCGTCGGCGAGCTGGAGAACTGCGGCCTCATCTACACCGTCGGAGAACCCGATGCCAAGGCCGACGACATCCGCTACGTCCCCTCCACCGACATTGCGCACCTCACCGTGGGCAGCCTGCTCAAGACCCTCGACACACACGGCAGCGAGGACTTCAAGGTCGACTGTGCCCAGCGCTTCGCCCACCCCTGGCAGGCCCTCATCACCTCCAAGCAGGCCCTCTACGCCGCCGACGACACCCCCTTGGCAGAGCTATAAGAATTTCTGAATTAAGAATTAAGAGTTAAGAGTTAAGAAAAAATGTTTCGTATGCTGTTATCCCTTTTCCCTTCCCGGCCATGCCTCAAACAAGGGTATTTTTCTTAACTCTTCATTCTTAACTCTTAACTAAAAAACCATGAAGTCCCTCCTCCTCGCTGTCGGCAAGACCGACGACCCCTACCTCGCCCGCGCCATCGACGACTACCTCGCCCGCGCGTCGCACTACGCCCCCCTCGAACTGCGCATCATCCCCGACATCCGCGACGCCCGCAGCCTCACCCGCGAGCAGCAGTGCGAGCGCGAGGGACGCGAACTGCTGCGCCAGCTCCAGCCGGGCGACTATGTCGTCCTCCTCGACGAGGGAGGCATCGAGTACACCTCGGCCGACTTCGCGCAGTGGCTCCAGCAGAAGATGTCCACCCTGCCGCGCCGCCTGGTGTTCATCATCGGAGGCCCCTACGGTTTCTCGCCCGACGTCCGTGCCGCCGCCCACGCACGCCTCTCGCTCTCGCGCATGACTTTCTCGCACCAGATGGTCCGCCTCATCTTCGTCGAGCAGTACTACCGCGCCCTCGCCATCCTTCGCGGCCTCCCCTACCACCACGCCTGACGGGGGGACAGCGCGAACTGTTTTTATGAAACCCACTTCCTGCTGCAAAGATACTACAACCGTTTTTTCCGTTCACCGCTTGCAGCGAGAGTACCCTCTCGCGGCGATTCATAACTAAAGGAAAGATTACGCAGCAAGAGCAGCGTAATCTTCCCTGTCCGGCGCCGGGCCGAGGAAGTGCATGATGGCTGCCACATGGGCGGGCGTGAGCCGCTGCGCCGTGTCGATGGGGCTGATGTCGCGCAGCACGTCAGCGAGATAGACGTTGCCGTCCACACGGGCCAGCGCACGGTCGTCGTCGGAGAGCCGTCCCACCGGCTGCCGCGCATGAGCCAACGCATACTTCAAGCGGTTGCGGAGCGACTGGGGCGAATCCAGTTCGGGATGATACGCCTGGGCGAGTTCCTGCTTCGTCATAGCGTGCACGGGCGCGAGCGCGTCAATGGAAAAGGTGTACGTGCGCGTGCGCCCCGCGCAGGGGTAGAGGGTGTAGTACGACCCACCGTTTTTCGTAAGAGTCTGTGGTTGTGAAAGTTCAAGCATTTTATGTTGGGGGTTTTAGTTATAAGTTTCAGTTTATTACCACCACAAAGATACTGATTTTCCGCGATATTACCAAACATTTTCTGCCAAAATAACGTAGTGGAATAAAAAATTATCGCACTGCGCTGCCGCGGCAGCCCACTGGGCTACGGCACCAGCCCATTGGGCTATAAAAAGAGCAGGTCAGGCTTACAGGATGTCAATTAATGTCATTATAGAAATACCTATAATTCAACACGATAAGCAATTTATTTGTCATTTTTGTCATTAGTCATTTGTCATTAAGAGGGGGTGCATCCTTCTCTGCCACGCTCTAATGGATAGGATTAATTATATATTATAATATAAATATTATAATATATAATTAAATAATTTATATAATAAAATATAATACCTCAACTCTCTTTCCGTCCGTAACGCGAGATATTGGGTCGCTTAATGACTAATGACTAATGACATAATGACAAAAATGCCCCCCATTCTCCCCTCACCAAAAGCCGGCGTTTCCTGCCTGCCACAGCGAGAATCGGCGCGAGAACACCCTCTCGCCCCAAGCGGTGAACGGACGGAAAAAGATGTCGTATCTTTGCAGCGAAAACCTACTCCTTATTTATATCAACATATTGGTAGCAACCGGCGTCGATGTGGAGGCTGTCGCGGGGGACGGCATCAAGGTCGAGGGGCGCCACAGACAGCCAGAGAGGATCGCCGATGCCGCGCGCACGGCTGAGCGAGTCGAGGTGGAAGTCGTAGTCGTAGACGGCCGAGCGTTCATTGAAATCGAGGAAGTTCTGCGCGCCCCAGCGCGTGCTGTCGGGGCTCTCCCAGACGATGTCGGTGAAGTGGGGGTTGCCGGCGTCGGTGGAGTTGATGAGCGAGTGGCTGAAAGCGTACTGGGCGTAGGCCGTGAGGTCGAGCGAGTCGGCGCCCGTGTCGGCAATGGTGCCCTCAATCTCGTCGTCGCCCCGGCCGGTGATGATGCAGTTGGCGAAGCGCGCACCCAGCAGGGGGAAGAGGGTGTGATTGTCGTCGACGTTGCGCAGGTGCAGGGCAGCACCCTTGTCGGCCATCCAGGGGTAGAAGCTCGCCAGGGTGCAGTGGACGAAGTCGTAGTACCCGCCCAGCAGGTTGACGCAGTGGCCTCCGGCGTTGGAGAAAAGGCTGTTGACGGCCGTGCCCGTGCGGAGGGTGGCCTGCAGGGCGTCGCCCTCGATGTTGTGGACGACGGTGCTCTCGATGATGAACGTGGGGACGTCGATGACGAAGGTGTCGGGGCGCTCGAAGCGAAGGCCGTAGGAGGCGCTGTGTACATCGCAGTGGACGAGGACGTTGTCCCTGCTCGACGGTCCGAAGACGATGCCGCCCCACTGCCCTCGGATGCGGTCGTAGGGGAGGTAGCTGAACATGTTGTCGAGCCTGTCGCCGCGGAAGGTGACCACGGAGTCGCGTGTGCCCAGGGCGCGCAGGGTGCCGTCGACACGCAGGTAGGCCTCGCCGTGGAAGTAGAGCCCCGTGCCGGCAGCGAGGGTGAGCGTGACGCCGCGGCGCACGACAAGGCTGTCATAGACGAGGTAGGGACGGTGGGCGGTGAGGAGGGTGTCGGCCGTCAGCTCGGCAGCGCGCAGCACCACGGCGTTCCAGCCCGAGGCGGTGAGCACCACGCGCCCCGTCGTGCCGCTTGACAGCACGAACATCAGCGAGTCGCACACCTCGAAGGGCATGTCGGCGTCGGTGGGGTCGACGGTCACCTCGACGAACACATAGAGGCTGTCGCCCGCCCGCAGCTCGACGTCGGAAAACTGCACGCCGTACTGCCCGTCCACGTTCACGCGGAAGGGACTCCCCCAGCCTCCCGCCAGGCGAATGTCAGTGAGCTGCAGATGGACGTCGTTGGGGTTATAGACCTGGAAGACACCCGTGGCCGAGCCCACGTCAGTGAACAGCGTGTCGAAAGCGATGGTGTCGGCGCTGAACGTGAGCGCCATGCGCGGGTCGGCCGAGTAGTGCACGTCGTCGGTGCAACAGACAAACAATAATGAAAGTAGCCAGTTCAGGAGTAGCCCGTTCAGGAGTAGCCGGCGCCCTGAAAGGGCAGAGGGCTTCCAGCCCAGGGCAGCGCCCTGGGTAACAGTAGAACATGGGTAGCTTCGCCCTGTAAGGGCAAAAGCACTAATCACTGAGCACATATCTCTCATCATAATCAACATGATAGAGTTTTAGGAACTGGATATACTCGTCTCGGAATGACATCTTCTTATGATGTTCTTTCTGATTAGCCACGTATTCCATGGTCTTTTCAACAACGGATTCGCTGACAGAATATGCCGCATATCCTCCCTGCCATTCAAACTGCCGATACTCTTCTCCCAATGTTTTCATCCAACGGCTACTGTTCCGTTTGACCTCCTCTACGAGATGGGAAACCGTTTCCTCTCGGGAAAGAAGACAGAGAATGTGGATGTGGTCAGAAACACCTCCTACACGTATCACCTTACAACCGGTTGAGTTGACCAAGCCACCGATGTACTCGTGCAAACGCTCGGTGTGCTTTTCCATAATGTGGGGACTGGTTGATTTGATATGGAAAATGATGTGGAGGTAAATCCTGCTGTGAGATTGGGACATCTTCTGAAGCTTTTGCCCTTTCAGGGCGTAGTAACAACGGGTTTCACTTTACCCCAGGGCGCTGCCCTGGGCTGTGTGCTTGTTGCCCCTTCGGGGCGTTCCGCCCTGCGCAATCATCATACGAGCGAAGGTTTTTCATTCTTCATTAAAGCGAAGCTTTTCAATCTTTAATCCACTGTTGGTGCTGCTTCGAGAACGGCTACGAGATGGCGCCAGAAGAGGTCGGCGGTGGGGATGAGGAGCCGCTCGTCGGGGCTGTGCACGCCACGCAGCGTGGGGCCGAAGGAAATCATGTCGAGGTTGGGGTATTTCTCCATGAAGAGTCCGCACTCAAGCCCCGCGTGAATGGCACGCACGATGGGCTTCTTGCCGAAGAGGCGCTCGTACTGCGCCACGGTGATGCGCAGGATTTCCGAGTCGGCATTGGGCTTCCAGCCGGGATAGCCCTCGCCCACCTCGGTGTCGGCACCTGCCAGCTGCAGGGTGGCACAGACGGTGCGTGCCACGTCGGCCCGTCCGCTGAGGGTGGAACTGCGCTGGCTGAGCACGATGTGGATGACGCCGCCCCCGACGCCCTCCTCGAGGCGGATGGAGGCGAGGTTGCTGGAGGTCTCCACCAGGCCCGGGACGTCAAAGTTCATGGCATAGACGCCGTTGAACACGCCCTGCATGGCACGAAGGAAGCGGCGCGAGGTGTCCTTGTCGATAGCCTTGTCGGCCGGATGGGCCGTCTGGAGGAGGAGGCGGGGCGTCTTCTCCACAGCGGCAAACTCGGCCTCCACCTCGGCAGCCACCACGTTGAACAGCACGCACACGGCCTCCTTGTCCTTCATGGGCACGGCGCAGAGGGCCTGTGCCTCGCGGGGGATAGCGTTGTGCTTGTTGCCGCCCTCGATGTGGCAGAGACGGAGGTCGAACTGCTCGTCGGCCTGGCTGAGGAAGCGGCAGAGCACCTTGTTGGCGTTGGCGCGCCCCTTGTTGATGTCGTCGCCGCTGTGTCCGCCCATCAGGCCGTCCACGCTGACGCTGAAGAAGTAGTAGCCCTCGGGCACCTCGTCGCGACGGTAGCGGAAGCGAGCGTCGGTGCGGCAGCCTCCGGCACAACCGATGAACATCTCGCCCTCGTCCTCCGAGTCGAGGTTGATGAGGATGTCGCCCTCCATGAAGCCTGCCTGCATGGCCTCGGCACCTGTGAGTCCCGTCTCCTCATCGACGGTGAAAACACACTGCAGCGGGCCGTGACGCAGCGTAGGGTCGGTGATGACAGCCAGCGCGGCAGCCACACCGATGCCGTCGTCGGCACCCAGCGTGGTGCCCTCGGCACGAAGCCAGTCGCCCTCGACAACGGTGCGGATCGGGTCGCGCAAGAAGTCGTGCTGCACATCGCGGTTGCTCTCGCACACCATGTCCATGTGAGCCTGCAGGATGATGGCCTTGCGGTTCTCCATGCCCGGCGTGGCAGGCACGCTGATGGCGACGTTGCCCACGCCGTCCACCTTCGTGGCAAAGCCGTGGCTGCGCCCGAAGTCGGCCAGCCAGGCTGAAATCTGTTCCTCGTGCTTCGAGGGACGGGGAACCTTACAAATAGCATCGAAAATCTCAAACAGCCTCGCGGGCTTCAGTGCGGTAGTACTCATGTTTCTCTGTTTTATCGGGTTTTTATCTTAAATAACGTAAAAACAGACTCCATTATTGTTTTTTTGCCTAAATTTGCAGCCGTTTTCAGAAAGAGCACAAAAAAAACCATGGTGAAAACCCTGCTTCTGACCCTCGGAATCGTTGCCGCAGCCATGCTGCTGCTGTCGGTGCGTGTCCTGCTCAAGAAGGGCGGACGGTTCCGCAGCCAGCACATCGGGCAGAGCCCTGCCATGCGTGCAAGGGGCATCCGCTGCGTGCAGGCTCAGGACCTCGAGGCACGCCTCCCCAACCCCATGGCAGTGGAGGAGAAGAGTTTAGAGGTTAAGGATTAGCGGTTAGCGGTTAAGGGTTAGCGGACAGAGATTTAACGAAGAGACATATCAAAAAAAGAAAATAAACAGAACATCCAATGAAAAAATCAAACATTGCCCTTTTGGCCGTTGCAGCATCGGTGCTGATGCTTAGTCTTACCCAGTGTAACAATCCGTCCTCTGCCCCACAGGAGGCTACGTCGTCTGACTCGTGCCGTCACGCCGGCCTCAACGTCGCCTACGTCGATGTTGACACGCTGCTCACCAGCTACGAGCTCTGGGTGTCCCTCAACGAGGACATGATTAACAAGCGCGAGAACATCACCGCAACCGTCAACAAGGAGGGTGCCGCCCTGCAGAAGGAGATGGAGCAGTTCCAGAACAAGCTCAACAACAACGCCTTCGTCAGCCAGGAACGTGCCGAGAGCGAATACAACCGCCTGATGAAGAAGCAGCAGGACCTGCAGGCCAAGCAAGAGCGCCTCGCCAACGAGTTTGCCGTGGAGAGCAGCCGTAACGACCAGGTCATCAGCGACTCAGTGCGCAACTTCATCCAGGTCTACAGCCGCGAGAAGGGCTACGACCTCATCCTCAACAGCGCCAGCGCGCTCTTCGTCGGCGACGCCATTCCTAACGTCACCCGCGAGGTTGCCGCAGGCCTCAACGCCCGCTACGGCAAGCAGTAATCGAGTTAAGAATTAAGAGTTAAGAAAGCCCCTCGAACTCCAGAGGGGCTTTTTTCTTGTACCCCTCGCTTGTCATAAAGGCTACGGTGTCGCCCGCAGGGTTGGTGATGCAGACGCTGACAAGGGGCACCTTGCCGTCGCTGATGAGGGTACACACGGCCTTCAGGTGCTCGCCCAGGAGGGCTGAATGGACGTAGTTGATCTGGGCGTTGATGCCGAGGCACACCTGCCCACTGCCGTTCACCACGCCTGCCACAGCCATGTCGGCCAGCGTGAAGAGTGCACCGCCCTGGCAGACGCCTGCGGCATTGAGGTGGTTCTCAGCAACTGTCATCTCGGCACGGCAGTAGCCTGGCCGAATCTCCGTAATGGCAATGCCCGAGGTGGCTGCAAACTTATCGCCTGTATTGAGGGTTTCCAGAAGGGTCATAGTGCTTTAATTGAGTTATTTTCTTCAAAACGTCAGCCCAAACCTCACCACGTGGTAGCGCGAGCGGAGCTTGCCCATGTTGAACTCGACGGGGTCGGTCAGCGTCGTACGTCCTACGGGCGTCATGCTGCCGTCGTCGTTGACAGCCTGGAGGTCCGAAATCTTCGTCTCGCCCGTCAGCTTGCTTCGTCCGAGGTTGTAGCGCACGTAGCCGATGCTGTAGCGACGGAACAGCGTGAAGCCGATGCCCCACTGCGTAGCAAGGGTGGTTTTCGGCGCGTCGTAGTCGGTAGCGAAGGTACCTTTGTAGTGCAATGGACCACTCTCGGAAGCCAGCGTCTGGTCGAACGTCCCCCGCTCGGAGGTGACGAAACGGAAGTTTACTCCCATGGCGCCCTCGGTCCACAAACGGAAGTTGCTATGACGGTCCATGCGAAGGCCGAAGTTCAGGTGGGCAAAGACGGGGACGTTGTAGATCTCTCCCATATCGGTGTAGGTGAAGCCCTGCTGTTGCTCGGCAGCGTGCAGCGTGGGCGTAAAACGGTTGCGGAACATTTCTGCCGACACCATCAGGCTGAAGAACCTGCGCAGGGGGATGACCTGGCGAATGCCCACATTGACGCCCTGCTCGGCATACTCAGAGAGGTTGGTGCGAGGCAGCGCCATACCGACGTAGAGGGTCGTCTTGTTACGATCGACATACTGTGCATGGGCAGGCAGGAAAAAGATGAATAATAGTGCCCAAAGAACAGTTTTTTTCTCAACACACTTCATACGGGACATATTTTTATGACTCTATTTTGTTAATTCTTTCTGTCAACATTTGACTCCAAAATCCACTTCCAACATTTCGTTTCTTTTCAATCTGAAAACATCTCGTCAGTGACACTGATTTGATAGGTGACAGTGCAATCACCAAACCAATATTCTTTGCTGATTTCAAACGGTTCAAGATTGTTGAACCATCTTCTTGGCAGTTCTTGCTGAACACCATTCGCTTTACGGAAAACCTTCACTTCCTGCAAAGCCTCAACAACTACTTTTTCAGGTGGGAAATCATCTTTTTTACTTCCAATATATTCACCAAAAGCCAATGTTTCACCACCCTTTTGGATTTTTTTAGTTACACAAAAATCGCCAGAACTCTCATAGCGTTCAACAACCAATTCTGATGCCGTTTGGTTAACCACATTAATCTGCATATAGAAATGGCCTTCAAACAGAGAATCAGGCTTGCAACTTGCAAGTAAAAAAATAGCACACAAAACAATGATTATATTTTGATGACTGCTTTTCATATTCAATCTCTTACAATACTATTTTTACAATTAGTTCATATATTATGAAAATTTCGCTCAGTGCGGATGGTAGTGGAGGGCCCGTGCCCAGGATAGACGACGGTGGCATCGGGAAGGGTGAAAAGGCGCGTGCGGATGGAGTAGAGCAACTCGGCGTAGTCGCCTCCGTGGAGGTCTGTGCGCCCTACTCCCCCATAGGCAAAGAGGGTGTCACCGGAAAAGAGCACGCCCTCGGCAGCGCAGTAGAACGAGACGCTTCCGCGCGAATGTCCCGGCGTGTGGAGGCACTGCAGTTCCAAGGTGCCGCAGCGGATGATATCGCCGTCGTGCAGCGTGTGCCCAATGACAGGAGGCGTGCCAGGATAGGGAATACCAAAGGTGCGCACCTCGTCGGCATTGTGCTCGGCCCACCAGGAATCGCCCTCGTGCGCCTCGCAGTACAGGTTGCACAGCGTCTCGGCAAACGGCACGCCAAAGATATGGTCGAAGTGAAAGTGGGTGCAGAGGATATGGCGCACCGTCAGCCCTTCGGCTGTCAGGAAGCGTGCCAGCACCTGCTGCTCGCTCGGTCCGTAGCACGCAGGGTCGATGAGGACAGCCTCACGCCCTTCGTCCCACACCACATAGGTGTTCGTGGGCAGCATATTGAACTCAAAGACCTGCAGATTCATCTTCCATAACTTCTTATCTCACTGGAACAAACACCACTTTCTTTTCCTTGAACCAAGGCTCGGCGAAGAAGCCCTCCAACGGGGTGATGTCGGCCACGTTGCGGAAAGTGCCAATCTCGTGCTCCAGCTCGCCCCCCTTTAGGCAGATGACGCCGTTGGGATAGGCATTGTGACAATCACGGCTGATGTTCTTGCGCACGATGCGCACAAGGTCTGCCAGCGGCATCACAGCGCGGCTGACAACAAAGTCGAACACGCCCTTCTCGTCCTCGCCCCTGCCGTGCCGGAAAGTGACATTCTGCAACCCTATCGAAGCAGCAATCTCGGAGGCCACACGCACCTTCTTGCCGATGCTGTCGACAAGGTGGAAATGCACGTCGGGGAACAGGATTGCCAGCGGTATGCCAGGGAAGCCTCCCCCCGTGCCGAGGTCCATTACACAGGTGCCCGGGCGGAAGTGTATGACCTTCGCAATGCCCAGCGAATGAAGCACATGATGCTCGTAGAGGTTGTCGATGTCTTTGCGCGAAATGACGTTAATCTTCGCATTCCAGTCGGCATAGAGCGGTCCCAGCTGAGCCACCTGCGCCAGCTGCTCAGCCGTAAGCTCAGGGAAGTAGTTCGCTATGATTGAAGAGTCCATTCTGTCGCGTAGAATTAAAATCGGTGACGAAAATACGTCATTTTCTACAATAATCAAAGCAAACGCGCGATTTTCTCTATATTTTTTGTAATTTTGCCGCCCGAAATGATAAGCGTCGAGAATCTGAAGGTGGAATTTGGCGTGGAACCGCTTTTTGAAGGCGTCAGCTACGTCATTAACCCGCGAGACCGTATTGCCCTAGTAGGCAAGAACGGCGCGGGAAAGACTACCATGCTGCGCATCCTGGCGGGCTTGCAGCCCCCTACCAGCGGCACGGTTTCCATCCCGAAGGACACACGCGTCTGCTACCTCCCGCAGGTGATGCGCATCACCGACACCTGCACCGTCAGGGAGGAAGCGATGTCAGGATTCAAGGCTCATGATAACCATTCTGAGGTTAGAGCGGATGAGCACGACGAGGGCGAGGCATATCGCCAAATAGCCGAGATGGAACGCACGCTGAAGGGACTGGGATTCAAGGCCGAAGACCTGGACCGGCCTACCAGCGAATTCAGCGGAGGCTGGCGCATGCGCATCGAACTGGCTAAGCTGCTGCTCCAGCACCCCGACGTGCTGCTGCTCGACGAGCCCACCAACCACCTCGACATCGACAGCATCCAGTGGCTGGAGGGCTTCCTCGCCCGCTCGGGCAAGGCTGTGATGCTAGTGAGCCACGACAGGGCTTTCATCAACAACGTCACAAACCGTACCATCGAAATCTCGTGCGGCACCATCTACGACTATCGCGTGAAGTACGACGAGTTTGTCCGTCTGCGCCGCGAAAGACGCGAGCAGCAGCTGCGCGCCTATGAGAACCAGCAGCGCGAGATTGCCGAAACACGCGAATTTATTGAGCGCTTCCGCTACAAACCTACCAAAGCCGTGCAGGTGCAGAGCCGCATCAAGTGGCTGGAGAAGATTGTCCCCATCCGCGTGGATGAGGAGGACCGCAGTCAGCTGCGCCTGAAGTTCCAGCCCGCACAGCGCAGCGGCAGCTACCCTGTCATCTGCGAGGACGTGCGCAAGGCCTACGGAGACCACGTCGTCTTCTCCGACGTCAACCTCACCCTCAAGCGGGGCGAGAAGGTAGCCTTCGTAGGGCGTAACGGTGAGGGAAAGACGACGCTCGTCAAGTGCATCATGGGCGAGATCCCCTTCGACGGGAAGCTCACTATAGGACACAACGTCAGTATCGGCTACTTCGCCCAGAACCAGGCACAGTTGCTTGACGACGAGCTTACCGTCTTCGAAACCATAGACCGTGCTGCTGTAGGCGACATCCGCCTGAAGATACGCGACATCCTGGGTGCCTTCATGTTCGGTGGCGAGGCCTCAGACAAGAAGGTGAAGGTACTGAGCGGAGGCGAGCGGAGCCGTCTGGCTATGATAAAGCTGCTGCTTGAATCTGTCAACCTGCTCATCCTCGACGAGCCTACCAACCACCTCGACATGTGCTCGAAGGACGTGCTGAAGGAGGCCATACGCGACTTCGAAGGCACCGTCATTGTCGTGAGCCACGACCGTGAATTTCTCGACGGCCTCGTCAGCAAGGTCTATGTCTTTGCCGACGGACACGTGCGCGAGCACCTTGGAGGAATTTATGATTATCTGAATGGAACAACGGTTTCATCTGCCAGTCTGAAGCCCGATAGCCCCAAGGCCGACAATCCGAAGCCGAAAAACGAGGCTGATGCCTGGCAAGCGAAAAAGGAGCAACAGCGCCAGCGTCGCAAGCTGGAGAAAGCAGTGGAGGAGGCAGAGAAGAATGTCACCCGTTTGGAAAACGAACTGAAAGAGCTGGAGGGCTGGATAGCGACCCCCTCAGGCGCTGCCAATCCCGCTCTGTTTGAGAGTTATGCGAAGCTGAAAGAGGAACTTTCGGCAGCTGAAACAGCGTGGGAGGAAGCTATGATGAAGTTAGAGGAATAAATAAGACTACCAATTTAAATATATAGGTAAAATGAAAAAGAACAAATTATTCATCGTGGCAATGGCTGCAACTGCCGTCATTGCCTGCACAAGCAACAAGAACATGGACAATCATGCCGGCATTAAGCCCGAGAACCTCGACACAACAGCTGTCGCAGGAAACGATTTCTATCAGTACGCATGTGGTGGCTGGATGGCCACTCATCCCCTCACCCCCGAGTATGCTCGCTATGGCAGTTTCGACAAGCTTGCCGAGGATAATCGCGAGCAGCTGAAAGGACTCATCGATGAGATTACCGCAGCCAAGAATGCCCCAGGCACCAATGCCCAGAAGATTGCAGACCTCTACAACCTCTACATGGACACCGTGCGTCGTGACAACGAGGGCATCGAGCCCATCAAGCCCGTGCTGGCACGCATCGCTGCCATCAAGGACCGCAACCAGTTGTTCAAGGAGATGGTCAACCTTACTTTTGAGGGCGTGGACGGTTACTTCGGCATGTACGTTGGTGCCGACATGATGAACAGCAAGAACAACATCGTACAGATTGGACAGGGCGGACTGACGCTCGGACAGAAGGAGTACTACCTCGACACCGACGAAGCTACTACCGCCATCCGCGAAAAGTACAAGAAGCATATCGTCCGTATGTTCACCCTCTGCGGCTTCGACGAGGCTGAAGCACAGAAGAAGATGGAGAGCATCCTAGGCATCGAAACCCGTATCGCACAGGCCAGCTACAGCAACGTACAGATGCGCGACCCTGCTGCCAACTACCACAAGATGAGCTATGCTGAGCTTTGCGCACAGTTCCCTGGCATCGACTGGAACTACCTCTTCACCACCCTCGGCATGAATGGCGTGGAGGAGGTTGACGTGAATCAGCCCGAGCCCATCCACGAGGTGGAAGCCATTCTGGCAGAGGTTCCCGTGGAGGACCAGAAGGCCTACATGGAGTGGCAGTGCATCACCGGTAGTGCCGGACAACTCAGCACCTCTATCGACAAGGCTAACTTCGACTTCTTCGGTACCGTGATGAGCGGACGTCAGGAGCAGCAGCCCATGTGGAAGCGCGCTACCAGCCTTGTCAGCGGACTGATGGGCGAAGCTATCGGGCAGCTCTATGTCGAAAAGTACTTCCCCGCAACCTCCAAGGAGCGTATGGTGAAGCTCGTTGCCAACCTGCAGGATGCTCTGCGTCAGCGCATCGATGACCAGGAATGGATGAGCGCCGATACGAAGAAGCGTGCACACGAGAAACTGGATGCCTTCTACGTCAAAGTCGGTTATCCCGACACGTGGAAAGACTACAGCGGTCTTACCATCGACCCGCGGAAGAACCTCTATGCCAACATGGTTGAGGCAGGTAAGTTCATGTGGAACGACATGCTGAAGCGTAAGTTCAAGAAGCCCGTTGACCCCACAGAATGGCACATGACGCCTCAGACGGTTAACGCCTACTACAACCCGACAACCAACGAAATCTGCTTCCCCGCAGGCATCCTGCAGTATCCGTTCTTCGATATGGATGCGGATGACGCCTTCAACTACGGTGCCATCGGTGTTGTAATAGGCCACGAAATGACGCACGGCTTCGACGACCAGGGACGCCAGTTCGACAAGGACGGCAACTTCACCGACTGGTGGGCCGAGGGCGATGCTGACAAGTTCAAGGAGCGCGTACAGGTACTTGTGGACCACTTCAACAATATTGAGGTGCTGCCTGGCCTCTTTGGCAACGGTGCGCTTACACTGGGCGAGAACATTGCCGACCATGGTGGTCTGATGGTTGCCTACCAGGCTTTCAAGAACGCCACAAAGGATCAGCCGCAGGAAGTGAAGTACGGCTTCACGCCCGATCAGCGTTTCTTCCTTGCCTACGCTGCCGTGTGGGCTGGACAGATTCGCGACGAGGAAATCCGCAACCGCACGAAGAGCGACCCCCACTCGCTGGGACGCTGGCGTGTGAACGGTACGCTGCCTCACATCGATGCCTGGTATGACGCCTTCCACATCACGCCCGACAACGCTCTTTACATTGCTCCCGAAAACCGCGCAAAGATCTGGTAAATGCTACGCATCGCGCTGCTGAACCTTATGCCGAATAAGGAGGAGACGGAAGCCGACTTCGCACACATTTGTGCGAAGTCGGCAGAACCCGCTCACTTTGTTCTCACGAAGATGGACAGCCACGTAACGCGCCATGCAAGCGCGGAACACATGGCGCTCTACACGGGCTCGGCAGCTGTATGCCAGTCACACGATAACGGGCAGCAACTTCTCGACGGAGCTATCATCACAGGCGCTCCCTTCGATTGGGTAGATTTCACCGATGTGGATTATTGGCCCGAGCTGTGCCGTCTGATGGACTGGCTGCGGGCACGCCGCATCCCTACGCTCTACGTCTGCTGGGGGGCACAGGCAGCGCTCCGTTATTTCCACCATATCAGCCGTTTTGAAGAGTATCCACACAAGCTTTCCGGCATTTTTCCACAGCAGATTCTCTTCCCTGAGCATCCCTTATTCCGTGGAATAGAGGAACCGCTCTGTATTCCACACAGCCGCCATACCAGCATGACAAACAGCGAGATTGACGCCTGCACGGACGTCAAAGTGCTTGTCCGTGCTGAGGAAACGGGCATCTCAATCGTGGAGTGTATGGAGGGATTGGAATTCTACCTCATCGGGCATCAGGAATACAACCTTCATACGCTTGACAACGAATATCGTCGCGATGTGGGGCGTGGACTCCCTGTGCGTCCTCCGCGCCACTATTACGAAGACGATGACCCTGCCCGTCCTATCGTAGATACCTGGCAGGCGAATGGGCAACGTCTCTTTGCCAACTGGCTGGAGTACTATTGCAGAGATAAGGGGTTAGAGGTTAGTGATTAGCGGTTAGCGATTTGCGATGAAGCCACGACGGATAGAACTGCTCGCCCCTGCACGGGACTTGGCCTGCGGCGTAGCAGCCGTTGACCATGGTGCCGATGCTGTCTACATCGGTGCGCCCCGCTTCGGAGCCCGTTCTGCAGCGGGAAACACGCTGGAGGATATTCGAAGTTTGGTAGAATACGCTCATCCCTTTAACGTCCGTATTTACGTCACTGTCAATACCATCCTCTACGACGACGAACTGAGCGAAGCCGAACGCCTCATTTGGGAGCTCTACCGCATCGGCGTGGATGCCCTCATCGTGCAGGACGCTGCCCTGCTGCATATGCACCTGCCCCCGATTCCCTTGCACGCTTCTACGCAAATGGACAACCGTACGCCGGAGAAGGTGAAGCTGCTGAAGGAACTGGGGTTCAAGCAGACTGTGCTTGCCCGAGAGCTGAATGTGAAGGAGATTTCCGACATCCACGCGGCTGTCCCCGATATGCCGCTGGAAGTCTTTGTGCATGGTGCGCTCTGCGTCAGCTACAGCGGGCAGTGCTACGCCTCGCAACACTGTTTCGGACGTTCTGCCAATCGCGGAGAGTGTGCCCAGTTCTGCCGTCTGCCCTTCTCCCTTGAGGATGCCGACGGCAACACGCTCGTCCGAAACCGTCACCTGCTTTCGCTGAAAGACATGAACCGCAGCGAATGGCTTGAGGAACTGCTTGACGCTGGCGTCACTTCCTTCAAGATTGAGGGACGGCTAAAGGATGTAGGCTACGTCAAGAACATCACCTCCTATTACCGTCAAAAACTGGATGACATCCTTGCCCGACGCCCCGAGTTCATCCACGCCAGCGACGGCAACATCCTCTACTCCTTCACACCCGACCCTGTCAGAACCTTCAACCGCGGATTTACGGACTATTTCCTGCATGGACGAAAGAACGACATCGGCTCGTTCGACACACCCAAATCAATCGGGGAGCAAATGGGACGAGTGTCATTTGTAGGCGACAACTACCTTGCCGTCAACACCCAATCAGCTTTCCATAATGGCGACGGCGTCTGTGCCTTCAAGGAAGACGGCACGCTCGTAGGCTTCCGCATCAACCGTGCAGAGAACGGACGCCTCTACCCTTCGCCGGAAACACGCAACGTGGACTGGAAGGCTTTGAAAGGATGTATGCTTTATCGCAACTTCGATGTCGAATTTGAGAAAAGCCTTTCCCACCCACGCACAGCCCTGCGCCATATTCCCGTAAGCATCACCTTCAGGGAAATCCCCTTCGGATTTGCCATTGGCATCCGGAAAGTCAGCCCTATAAAAGAAGGGATAAACGAAAATCCTACAGAAGTTTGCTTCCCTATGGAGAAGATTTCGGCTGAGTCGGAGCAGGAAAGAAACATCTGCAAACAGCTCTCAAAATTAGGGAACACCATCCTCGAAGCTGCGGAAGTCCACGTCGAATGGAGCGCCAACTTCTTCATCCCCTCCTCCATCCTGAGCGAGATGCGCCGCAAAGCTGTCGAAGTGTTCTTCCATGCCAGAAAAATGAGCGCTGTGCCCTTCATTCCGATGAAGAAAGATGGGCTGCCTGACGCCTCTTCCGTACTTCCTTCTTCGTATCGCGCCAACGTTGCCAACCACGAGGCGCAGGCGTTCTACCATAGTTTGGGCATAGGACGGATTGAGCCTGCCTTTGAAATCAATCCTCCCTCAAAAGCCGTCTTAATGACGTGCCGGCACTGCCTGCGCTATAGTCTCGGCGCCTGCCCCAAGCAGCAGCACAAACAGCCCTCTTTCAGGGAACCCCTTGTGCTTGTCTCAGCCGACGGACGGCGCTTCCCCCTCCGTTTCGACTGCAAGCGCTGCGTGATGGAGGTACTCTCCTAAATGTGCAGCAGTTTCTTGAAGATTTCAAACGTTTCCTTATCGCCCGTGTACTTCCCTTTGTCCTCGCTCATTTTGCAGGTGGGGCTCCATTCGCGTTTCTCCGTAATCTTCGAGGCCACCAGCTTGATGACGATGTTCATCGGCTGAATGCCCAGTTCGGCAAAGTCGCACGTCAGGTGCGTGCCGATGCCGTAGCTGTCCTGCACCCTTCCGCCCACAGCCTTGTGAAGGGCGAGGGCACGGTCTGTATCAAGTGCATTGCTGAAAACCACCTGCTTCGATGCCGGGTCTATGCCGAATTCGCGGTACTTGTCGCAGATTTTCTCCAGCTGCTCCAGATTATCTCCGCTATCCACACGCAATCCGCTGAACACGCGGGCGAAGTGCTCCGAAAAATTGTGGGAGAAGGCTTGGAAGCCAAACGTGTCGTAGAGGAAGATGCCCAGACTGCCGATAAACGTCTTCTGCCACATATCCATAGCGATATGGTTCGCCTCCTGCGGGCCGTACATGCCGGCAATAGACGAAATAAACTCGTGCGCCATTGTGCCGATAGGGGTAACGTCGTACTTCATGGCAAACCACACGGTGCTGGAGCCTGTAAACGCTCCAGGTCCTTTCACCACCTGCGAAGCATCGTGAAACGCCCGCACAACAGCATCCTCAGCCTCGTGCGAGAGGCGTCGACGACAGCCAAAGTCGGCTATTTTCAGTCCGCCCTCCAGCATACGCACGGCCTTGTCGTACGACTTGCGGTAGTAGGCGTCGTAATCCACTTTGTCGATATCGCCATTCACGATGTGATAGAGCTCCGACACGATTGCCAGCACCTTCACTTCGAGCAGCACCGTCTGATGCCAATACCCCTCGAAACCGATGTGCAGATGCCCCTCGGCATCCTGCTCCACCGTCACCCAGTCGGCCTTGTAGCGGAACCCTTTTAAATAGGTATAGAACCAATGAGGTATATAGTAGCAACGACGCTCCATATACGCCTGTTCCTCGTCCGTGAAGCGAAGGTCTTCCAGATACTTCACCTGCTCGCGTACCAGCTCAGCAAAGCCCTTCGGATAGACCGTGTTGTTACGGTCCACAAAGCGGTAGCGCACCATAGCGCGAGGGTAGCAGTTCAGGATGGCACAGCACATGCTGAACTTATACAAGTCATCGTCAGTAAAATGGGTGATAATGGGTTTCATAATTCCAAAATGCTAAGCTAAAACGGTATTCACAAAGTCTTGTAGCGCCGTACCTCCGTCAAGTGAGGGACAGAAGGGCAGCAGCACGTTCAGTTTCTTCTTGTAGCCAGCCTCCACGAGGTCTTTCAGCGTATCCAGCACGCAGATATCGCCCGCAATGCCGCAGACGTCAATCTGCTCTGCGTTGTCGAGCAAAGGCAATAGTCTCCTGCGGCTGACGCTGTTCTTAAGGATGGAATATTCCTCCTTCGTCTTCAGCGTGCCCTTGGTGAGCACCTTCGTCTGCGGGCAGAGCCGGTAAGCCGACTCCAGTACCGCCTGCCAGATTGCCGCGCCATGCGTATGCGCCACGCAATGCACAGGCCATTGCCCAAACGACACGTGCTCCCACGTATGGAAGTCGGCCGTCAGCACCACGTTGTCATACGTCTTCGGATCCAACTCGTCCATCCAACGGCTCAGCCCGTCCATAGCCTCCTCAGCCCCCGGCACAGGCAGCGACCCGTTAATGAAATCATACTGAGCATCTACAATTAACAATAGTTTTTTCATAACCTTTAAATTTTACTGCAAAGATAGGGTGAGCCGAGCGAAAAAACAAATTATATTTGAGTTTTTCCGAGGCGACCATTATCTAGAAGCCTCCGAAATTTCTTGCAGCGCAGGGAAGTTTCCTTACAACCCAATTGAGTTTTTATTAAAACTCAGCCGTGTTTCAATTAAAACTCAATTGGATTTTAATTAAAACTCAATTGGGTTGTAAGGAAAATGAAAGCGAATGAGAATGTTTTTCTTTTCTTTGCAGGAAAGAACAAAAGCGGATTGTCTGACATAGCAAGGGAATAGCCTGACAGAGCAGGCGATTCTTCAGACAAACCAAGCGAACAGAGCCACAGCCTAGGGGAACGGAAACACAAAGCAGGCAAATAATCTGCTAAAGGAGGCGCAGAGTTTTGCGGAATGAGTTTTTATTGCTATATTTGCAGCGTCAGGAGAAACAAACAAAAACAGAAACATCGTGAACAGAAGAAATAAAGGCTGGAGGATAGCATCGGGATGGGTATTGGCAATGGTGCTAACGTGGTGCACAGCGCTGACAGCCACAGGGCAAAGTGCTACGGACGGGCAGATAACAGCCACGGACGGGCATGTAGTAGTTGCCTACGTCACCTCGTGGACGCAGACCCTCCCCGACCCTAACGTGATGACACACATCAACTACGCCTTCGGGCACGTGAACGACTCGTTCGACGGCGTGCGCATTGACAACGCGGAACGGCTGCGCCGCGTGGTGCGACTGAAGAAACAGCACAGCAGCCTGAAGGTGATGCTTTCCATCGGAGGATGGGGCAGCGGGCGGTTCAGCGAAATGGCTGCCGACGAAGCCCGACGCAAGGCCTTCGCCCAGGACTGCCGCAGGGTAGTCGACGACTTCGGGCTGGACGGCATTGACATCGACTGGGAATACCCTACGCAGTCGTCTGCAGGCATATCCTCGTCGCCCAACGACACCAGGAACTTCACCCTGCTGATGCGCGACCTGCGCGAGGCGCTTGGGGACGAGCGCCTGCTGACGTGCGCTACCGTTGCCAGCGGAGCATATATTGACTTCCCTGCCTGCATCGACTACCTCGACTGGGTGAACGTGATGGCCTACGATATGGCTGGAGCGCCCAAGCACCACTCGGCGCTCTACCCCTCGGACATCTCGGGCTGGATGACAACCTCGGGAGCCGTAGCTGCTCACCTGAAGGCGGGCGTGCCGCCTGAGAAGCTGGTGATGGGCATGCCCCTGTACGGACGGGGCTTGCTGGGCTACTGCGCCGAGCCTGACACCCTGCGGGGCGTAACCGAACGCTGGCACGCGCAGTCGATGGTGCCCTACCTGACAAACGACGAGGGCACATTGGTAATGGGCTTCGAGAACACCCGCTCGCTGGCCATCAAGTGCCAGTACATCCTCGACCACAGGCTGCGCGGAGGCATGTATTGGGAATACGGCGACGAGCATCAGAAGGCGTTACGCGACGTGGTTGCCTCCATCCTGCTGCAGGGCGAGGCTGCCCCCTACCCTGCCGACTACGCCGGAGGACGCAAGCGGTTCCGCGCCCTGTTCATTTACGACCCCTATGCCGAGACGGCCCACGTGGAGTTTGACCGTCAGGCTCTTCACTTCTTCCACAAACTCTCCTACGGCGAAGGATTCACCTATGACACACGCACGGAATGCCCTGCGAGCCTCGACACCCTGCGACAGTACGACGTGGTGGTGATGCTCAACACCCTTCCCTCGGGTGCCGAGGCGCGTCGTGCCTTCGAGGACTACATGAAACAGGGCGGAGGCTGGATAGGCTTCCACGGCTCGGGTTACAACGACAAACACACGCGCTGGCCTTGGCTGAACGAGTTTCTGGGCTGCGGCATGTTCCTCTGCAACAACTGGCCTCCTCAGCCCGCATTGGTGGAGGTGGACAAGACAAGCCATCCCGTCACCCGCACGCTGCCTGCCCAGTTTATCGTGCCTGCCAGCGAGTTCTATCAGTTCTCCCCTTCGCCACGAGCCAACGCCGACGTGGAGGTGCTGCTCTCCATCTCACCGAAGATGTACCCCTTCGGCATCAAGGATATTGTCAGTTACGGCGACTTCCCCATCGTCTGGACGAACAGGAAGTACCGCATGGTCTATCTCAACATGGGGCACGGCGATGAGGAGTTTACCGACGCTACGCAGAACCTCCTTTTCACAAACGTGTTCCGCTGGGTGGCTCTGGAGGGGAAGGAACGGTAACGGTTTAGCGGTTAGTGGTTAACGGTTAAAGATGAAGGATGACAGGTTTTTGAAACGATGGGCGCTGCCTCTCAGCATGATGGCGGGAGTAGCGGGGTACTTTGCGTTTGTGGCGCTGCGGCTGCCGCAGGAGGTATACGTGGGGGCAAACAAGGTAATTGCCTTTGTGCAGCCTGCATTGTTGTTCATGATGCTGTTCCTGTCGTTCTGCCGGATTCGTCCTTCGGATCTGCGGCTTTGCCCCTGGCATGTGCCCTTGCTTTTGATTCAGACGGGGTTATTTGCTGTGCTGGCAGGGCTTATCATCCTGCATCCAGCCATTTCGGGGCGGATTGTCTATGAGAGCGCCATGCTCTGCCTCATATGCCCTACGGCTACAGCAGCAGCTGTCATCGTGCGCAAACTGGGGGGGGATGCTGCACACCTCGTCACCTACACGGTGATGATTAACGTGGTGGTTTCCATTGTTGTGCCGCTCGTAGCTCCGCTCATCCATCCGCAAGAAGGGCTCAGCTTCATCCGCGCCTTTATGGCTATCATGGCACGGGTGTTTCCGCTGCTCATTTGTCCCATGCTGCTGGCATGGCTTATCCGCTACACGCTGCCTCGGCTGAACGACCTTCTGCTACAGACGGGCGACCTGCCGTTCTATCTTTGGACCATTTCGCTGGCGTTGGCTATTGCTGTCAGCACCCGCAGCATCGTGCACAGCACGGCTGGATTCATACAATTGGCTGCCATTGCCCTCGTCAGCCTCGCTTGCTGCCTGTTCCAGTTCTGGGCAGGAAGAAAATGCGGACGCGCGGATGCCATTACGGCAGGGCAATCATTGGGACAGAAAAACACCGTGTTCCTCATCTGGCTCTCCTACACCTTCTTTACGCCCGTCACGGCTATTGCCGGCGGCTTCTACTGCATCTGGCACAACGTTATCAACTCCATCCAATTGAATAAGGTAAAATAATATGACAATAAACGAAGCCATCCTCGCCCGTCACTCCGTGCGCGAATATACTAACGCTCCGCTCACCGCCGTACAAATTAAGACATTGAATGCCGACATCGACCGCTGCAACGAGGAGGGTGCTTTGCACCTTCAGCTTGTCACCGACGAGCCACATTGTTTCCAAGCCGAGAAGCCCCATTACGGCAAATTCCGAAACGTCCGCAACTACATCGCCCTCATCGGGCCTCGCGGCAAAGGCCTTGACGAGCGGCTTGGTTACTACGGCGAGCGCATTGTGCTGCTTGCGCAGACGCTGGAGCTCAACACGTGCTGGGTGGGATTGACGTACAAAAAGACGCCTAATGCCTTGAGGATTGACAAAGGCGAGGTGCTGCGCGGCGTTATTGCCCTCGGGGTAGGTGCCACACAGGGCGTGCAGCATAGGAGCAAATCCTTCGAAGCCGTTACTGAGGGCACAGACTTCCCTAACTGGTTCCGCAAAGGCGTAGAAGCGGCCCTCCTTGCCCCTACCGCCATCAACCAGCAGAAGTTCCGCTTCAAGTGGCAAGACGGCAAGGTGAGCGTAAGAGCAGGCATCGGATTCTTCGCTCACATGGACCTCGGTATCGTAGCCTATCACTTCGAGGTAGCCTCAGGCCAGAGTTTTTTCCTCAACCAGCTACGCACAGGAAAAGAATAACGTCATGGAATTAAGCGACATCTTAAGTGGGCACATCGGCGGAGGGGATGTTCGTGCCCTATCCCAGTCAGAATACAGGGAGGAGTTGCTCCAACTGCTCTCGGACGAGGACAAACGAACATCTGACAACGCTGCGTGGATAATGACTCACCTGCCTTCGTCGGACGACGCGTGGCTGACAGAGAAGCAGGAAACCCTTATCAACATTGCCATGCGTACGACAAGTATTACCTTGTGCCGCCTGGCGATGACGGTCCTGCTGCGCACCGAATTCAAAGCAGACGATATCCGCACGGATTTCCTTGATTTCTGCCTCGACATGATGATGCGCCCCGACCAACCCAACGGAGTCCGTTCCGTTGCAATGAAACTGGCCTATCTCCAATGTTGTCACTTTCCCGAACTCCTTGCCGAACTACGTCAAACGCTGGACATCATGGAGCCCGAATTCCTCTCTCCCGCCCTCAAGACAACGAAGCGAAACCTTTTTAAGAAGATGAAGGGATAGAGAGCCGTAGTCCTCATAAAGAAACGCGGCGCAATCGTTGATTACGCCGCGTTCTCATTAAATGTAAACGCTTAGTTCAGCACTTCCGCAAGCTTCTCAGCTAGAGCCTCGCCACGGAGGTTACGGGCAATAATAGTGCCTTCCTGGTTAATAAGCACTGTTGCAGGAATAGCACGGACACCGTAGAGGTCAGCACCTTCACAATCCCAGTACTTCAGGTCGGAAAGCTGAGGCCATGACATACCCAAGTCAGCCACGCCCTTCTTCCACGACTCCTCATCGCGGTCGAGGCTCACGCCGACAATGCCAAAGCCCTTAGCACCGAACTTTTCGTAAGCTGCCTTCACATTGGGCATCTCCTGCCGGCAAGGGCCGCACCAGCTAGCCCAAAAGTCAACGAGCGTCACCTTGTTCTGCTTCACGAAATCGCTCAGCTTGCTCGTACCGCCAGCCATGTTATTCATCTCGAAGTCGATGAACTTCTTACCCACGGAAGAAGCGAGCACCTTGTCGTTATTCTCTTTCAGGCTAAGAACGCTCTCGTTACCAGGATAGTTCTTGAGATATTCATCGATGATGGGAGCAAGCTCCTCGGCCTCGAAGTTGTAATAGTACTGCTTGAGCAGGAAGAGTCCGAAAGCACAATCGGTGTTTTCAAGCACGCTGCTCTTGACGGCCTCGTCGTACTTCTTCTCCATGACCTCCATCTTAGCGCGGACATCGGCAATTTCTTCTTCGGTGATGTCATCGGCCTGCAGACGCTGGTTCAATTCGCCATATCCTTCGAGGGCACCCGTGAGCAATGAGTTGAAGGCATCCATGCGGTTGTTGTTGAGCGTACCGATAGCCTGATTCTCTCCGTTCTCGTTCACATCGGCCTTGATATTTCCGGCTTCAAGGAAAAGCTGCATGCGGGGACGTCCTGCCACGGTGAGGTAAACGACCTGGCACGTGTCAGTCGTGCCTTTAATCAGATATTTACCATCCTTCAGGACGGCCTGTGCGAGGTTTTCAAGACTGCGACCCTGCGGAATGGCAATCCCAATAGTGTCTCCATCCTGAGCACCGGCAATGGTGCCGCTGACGGTGTAAGCATTCTTGTCCTGGCAAGCTGCCAGCATAAGAGTTGCGGCAGCAATGATGAAAAACTTTTTCATAAACTTTATTGTTTAGGGTTAATAATTTACAAACTCTTTCTTTGAAACTTTCAGCGCGAGTCTCAAATCATATTTTTTGGAAAGTGTATTGCGTACTAATGGGCTCGTTGTGGATGATACGCTGAATGGTGTCAGCAAACAGGGGGGCAATAGAGAGCTGTTTCAGGCGGGGGCAACGTTTGCCGTTCTGGTTATCAAAGGGAATACTGTTTGTGAAAACAATCTCTTCCAGCAACGAGGCGTTAACACGCTCGACAGCCGGGCCGGACATAACGCAATGACTGGCAAAAGCGCGCACGCTGCGGGCACCTGCACGTTTCATTTCGTCAGCAGCCTGAGTGATGGTGCCTGCCGTATCGACAATATCGTCGAAGAGCATGACATCCTTGCCCTCCACATCACCAATAATCTGAATAGACTCGACGACGTTGGCACGAACGCGAGTTTTGTTGCATAGCACAAGGGGGACGTTAAAGTATTTTGCATAGGCAGCAGCACGTTTGCTTCCTCCCACATCGGGCGTGGCCATCACCACATCGTCCATCGGGAAGTTCAAGCTTTGGATGTAAGGCGCAAACACGTTGCTGGCGTAAAGGTGATCAACAGGGATGTCGAAGAAACCTTGAATCTGATCGGCATGAAGGTCCATCGTAACCACGCGGCTGATACCTGCCACCATCAGCATGTCGGCTACCAGCTTGGCAGCAATGGAAACACGCGGCTTGTCCTTGCGGTCTTGACGTGCCCAGCCGAAATAGGGAATGACAGCGACGATGCTACGCGCCGAGGCACGCTTGGCCGCGTCAATCATCAGCAGAAGTTCCATCAGGTTGTCCGAATTGGGGAAAGTGCTCTGAACGAGGAAAACATCCTTTCCACGAATGGACTCTTCGTAGCTCACCGCAAACTCGCCGTCGGCGAAATGGGTGATAATCATGTTGCCCAGCGGGCAGCCCAGCGACTCACAGATTTGTTCGGCAAGGTATCTCGAACGGGTGCCCGAGAATACCATGAATGGAGCAGTTGTACTCATTATTGGAGACTACAGTTAATAAGGGATTGAAATCTTCGGCAAAGGTACAACAAATAATGAAGAATGGAAAATGAAAAACAAAAAAATAAAATGCTTTGTGGAATAAATAAGTGCTCGCGCTTGGAAAAAGCCAAATTATTTTGGTTTTTCGCTCGCTTACTCGTACCTTTGCAGCTCGATTTTATTTTAATAAGGAAAAAGACGTTTCAGGAATATGGAATTGGCTAGTAAGTACAGCCCCGCACAGGTCGAGGGAAAGTGGTATCAGTATTGGATGGATAATAAGCTCTTCAGCTCGAAGCCGGATGGGCGCGAGCCTTATACGGTGGTTATTCCGCCCCCCAATGTGACGGGCGTGCTCCACATGGGACATGTGCTCAACGAGACCATTCAGGATATCCTTGTACGCCGCGCCCGCATGGAGGGCAAGAACGCTTGCTGGGTGCCAGGTACTGACCATGCCAGCATTGCTACTGAAGCCAAGGTCATCAAACGCCTTGCCGAACAAGGCATCAAGAAAAGCGACCTTACCCGCGAGGAATTCCTAAAACATGCCTGGGCGTGGACGGACGAACACGGCGGTATTATCCTCAAGCAACTCCGCCAACTGGGATGCAGTTGCGACTGGGACCGCACGGCGTTTACGATGGATGAGGAACGCTCGCGCAGCGTCATCCGCGTGTTCTGCGACCTTTACGACAAAGGCCTCATCTACCGTGGTCTTCGTATGGTGAACTGGGATCCCGAGCGCCAGACAGCCCTCTCGGACGAGGAAGTTATCTATCACGACGAGCACTCACACCTCTTCTATCTGCGTTACTACGTCGATGAACCCGCAGGCAGCACGGATGGTGAAGAAGCCGATGCTCAGGTGCTTAGCGCCACCGAGCCCTTTGACCCTACCGTGAAGCATCAAATTATCCACCGCGATGCACAGGGCAGGCGCTATGCTGTCGTTGCCACTACCCGCCCCGAAACCATCATGGGCGACGTGGCTGTCTGCATCAACCCCAAAGACCCCAAGAACACGTGGCTGCGCGGCAAGCGCGTCATTGTGCCGCTTGTAGGCCGTGTTGTGCCCATCATCGAAGACCGTTATGTGGAAATCGAATTTGGTACAGGTTGCCTGAAAGTTACCCCTGCTCACGATGTCAACGACTACGCCCTTGGACAGAAGTACGACCTGGAATCTATTGACATTTTCAACCCCGATGCCACGCTCAGCGAGGCAGCCAGACTTTACGTCGGCATGGACCGCTTCGACTGCCGCAAGCAGATTGTCAAGGACCTCGACGCCGCAGCCCTGATGGAAAAGGTGGAGGACTATGACAATAAAGTGGGTTATTCAGAGCGCACCAATGTTCCCATTGAGCCGCGCCTCTCGCTGCAGTGGTTCATCCGCATGCAGCACTTTGCCGACATCGCCCTGCCGCCCGTCATGAACGACGACATCCGCTTCTATCCACCGAAGTACAAAAACACTTACCGCACGTGGTTGGAGAACATCAAAGACTGGTGCATCAGCCGTCAGCTTTGGTGGGGACACCGCATTCCCGCCTACTTCCTGCCGAATCAAGAGGATGTACCTGATGCAGACCGTCAGTACGTGGTGGCCGAAAGTATCGAAAAGGCTGTTGAGAAAGCCCGTCAGCTGAAGGGCTACGAGAACGTCACTGCTGATGAATTGATACAGGACGAAGGCGCCCTTGATACGTGGTTCAGCAGTTGGCTCTGGCCCATCAGCCTCTTCAATGGCATCAACAACGCGGGGAACGAAGAAATCCGCTACTACTACCCCACCTCCGACCTCGTCACGGGTCCCGACATCATCTTCTTCTGGGTGGCCCGTATGATTATGGCAGGGTATGAGTATCTGGGCGACATGCCGTTCCGCAACGTCTATTTCACAGGTATTGTACGTGACAAGCTGGGACGCAAAATGTCCAAGAGCCTTGGTAACAGCCCCGACCCCCTCGACCTTATTGACAAGTATGGCGCCGACGGAGTTCGCATGGGTATGATGCTCAGCGCTCCCGCAGGCAACGACATCCTCTTCGATGAAAGCCTTTGCGAGCAAGGACGTAACTTCAACAATAAGATTTGGAACTGCTTCCGCCTTGTTAAGGGCTGGACGGTAGATGCCGATGCTGCCCCCACGGAGGCTGCCGCTACAGCGGTGCGCTGGTTCGATGCCAAACTGAAGCAGACGGCAGCCCTTGTTGATGACCACTTCTCCAAATACCGCATCAGCGATGCCCTGATGGCTGTTTACAACCTTTTCTGGGACGAGTTCTCCGCCTGGTATCTTGAAATAATTAAACCTGCTTACGGCTGCGCAATAGATAAAGGCACCTACGATGTCACGCTACATTACTTTGACTGTCTGCTCCGCCTGCTCCATCCCTTCATGCCCTTCATTACCGAAGAGCTCTGGCAGAACATCGAAGAACGCGCTAAGGGCGAGAGTATCATGTTCCAGCCCGTTTCCGTCATTGGTACGGATGCCGACGAAAGCCTTATCCGCGACTTCGAGACCGTAAAGGAAATCATTTCCGATATCCGTGCTATCCGTCTGCAGAAAGGCATTGCCCCGAAAGAGGAACTGGTTCTTGAGGTTGTGGGCGAAAACAAAATGTCAGCCTACAATTCCGCTATTAGCAAAATGGCAAACATCAGCGCCATCAATTCCGTCAGCGAAAAAAGCCCCTCTGCCGTTGCCTTCATGGTAGGCACTACGGAATACGCCGTCCCCCTCGGCAATCTGATGGATGTGGAAGCCGAACTTAAAAAGCTAAACGACGAACTTGCCTATGCCGAAGGCTCGCTGCGCATTGTGATGAATAAGCTGAACAACGCCAACTTTGTCAGTCGCGCTCCTGAAGCCATTGTGGCTGCAGAACGCAAGAAACAAGCAGATGCTGAGTCCCGCATCGCCTCGCTTAAAGCCGCCATCGCAGCCTTGCAAAGCTAAATGACAAGACGTCAGGAATTGTTCAAAATTCTGAATTAATTTGATATAGTTTTTGTTTTTTCCCTGATAAGGAGACAATATTCCAATTCGAAAAACAATGAAAAAGAAAAATCTCACTATTATCGGCATTGTCGCAGCCGTTCTGGCAGCTGCCGCTGCCATCATTGTCCTCAGTCTCAGCCTCCACAAGGCCAATAAGACTAATGAGGAAATGACGCAACTCTTCGAAATCGAGAAAGAAGAGATGGAGAACGAATACTCCGCCTTTGCCTCGCAGTACGACGAGATGAAGGTTATGATTAGCAACGACTCCCTACAAGTACAGCTTGAGCGCGAGAAGGAGAAGGTGCAACGCCTCCAGGAAGAACTGCGAAACACCAAGGCAACGGATGCCGCTGAAATTACCCGTCTGAAGAAAGAGTTGGCAACGGTGAAGAAAGTCATGCGCAGCTATATCGTGCAGATTGACTCGCTCAACCAACTGAACGAAAAACTGCATAATGAGAACCGTCAGGTAAAGCGTCAGTACGCCGCTGCCACACAGCAGATTTCCACGCTTCAAGAAGAAGCCAAGACGCTCTCCAATAAAGTCACCCTTGCCTCGCAGCTAGACGCTACTGGATTCTCCGTCGTCACAAAAAACAAGCGTGGAAAGACTACGTCAAAGGCGAAGGATATCACCCAGATTGCCATCTCCTTTACGATTGTGAAAAACATTACAGCCGAAACGGGCGAACGCGACATCTACGTCCGCATCATGAAACCCGACGGCGACGTGCTCACCAAAAATGCCTCAAAGACCTTCGCTTACGAGAACACGAAGCTGGAGTACTCCATCAAGAAAACCATTGAATATACAGGCGAAGAGCAAGGCGTTGCCGTCTATTGGGATGTCGAGGAATTCCTTCCCACAGGAGCCTACACCGTCTATGTCTTTGCCGGTGGTGTAATGATAGGCGAAAAGACCTTCAACATCGATTAATCTGGTTTTTCCCCATATAGCTTTATCGCAATGGGTTTCTCCCCCGTTGCGAAAAATTTTACAGCCCATTGCATGATTCTATCTCGTCATCGCAATGGGCTGTAAGAATGGAGCACTACCTTCGTTTCTTATCGCTTTGGTTCTCCAAAACGGAAATGGCCTCCAGGTTGCCTTCCACGCTGCATATCGTTCAACAATTCGCGGCGGAACGATTCCTCTGCCATCTGAATCTTCAACAACTTGGACGCGGGAAGTAGCGCCTTAAACTTCGCCATGTAATCCTTATCCAGCTGGTCACACTTCAGTTTCATCTCCATCGTTTCATCCAATAGTTCTGTCGCTTCCTCTTCCGTCAGCCCATCCTGCATAAGCTCGCGCGTTTTGCGACGCAGCTGGCCATTGAGTTTGAACTTCTCGGTTTGCAGTTCAAAATAAAGCGGGAAGAAAGCGGCACTCTCTTTGTCCGTCAATTCGGCACGCTTGGCGATAAAATCTTGGAGCTTTGCCTTATATTCCTCAGGCTTCATGAAGCGTCCGTCCTTCTTATTATCCTGCGCGGATACCGCCGTCAGGATGCAAAGCGACATTAATAGCAGGGCAATCTTTTTCATCATTCGTCGTTTGTTAGATAGCTGTAAAGGGTATAATCATCGAAGACGGAACTAGCCAAATAGTCCATCTCCTCCTCCGTAAAGACGACTCCCTCGTCTGCAGAGGCATAAGCATCTTCCTGACGGTCAAACGTGCGGAGGGAGGCAAATAGCACCACAACGCCCACGAGAGCCGCTGCCGCCGAAGCCCAGAACGGGCGCTTGCGCCACAACGGGGTGCGGACAACCGTCTTTTCAGCAGGGAAACGCTCCGGCAGCGAGCTCATAAGCCGCTGCTGGAAGTCCTCAAAGTACCCCTCGGGCACCTTGAACGGATTTTCCGTTCCTATTTTACTTCTTATTTTCTCTTCGTCAGACATGTTTTTTTCTTTATTTTACGCTTTTATGACTACTCGTTTTTCATTTAGTTTAAATATCATCTTGAAAAAATGCAGCTATTTTTTGCACGGCGAGGTGATAACTGGCCTTGAGTGCCCCCACGCTTGTTCCCAACACCTCCGACATGTCTTCGTACTTCATTTCGTCGAAGTATTTCATGTTGAAAACGGTTCGCTGTTTTGGGGGTAACGTCTGCAGGGCCTGCTGGAAGCGTTGCTGCAAGTCATCGCCGTCGAAGTATTCGTCAGCTTCAAGATTGACGGTGGGGGCATCGTCGTTGTCAAGCGAGACAATATCGGTAGAGGCCTGACGGCTTAGGAATGTCAACGCCTCGTTTGTGGCAATACGGTAGAGCCAAGTGGAGATTTTCGAATTACCCTGAAAGCCGTCGAAGTTTGTCCAAGCCTTGATGAAGGTGTTCTGCAAGAGGTCGTTGGCGTCATCGTGGTCAAGCACCATGCGGCGCAAATGCCAGTAAAGAGGCTCGGTGTACTCTTTCACCACCGTTCCAAACGCTCTCTGGGCCATTTTCGGGTCCTTCAGCTGCTTCAACAGAAGTTCTTCATTTACTGCCACGGGCATTGGGTGTTATCCGAAATCGGCTGCAAAAATATATCGAACCGAGCAGAAATGCAAATTTATTTGCTATTTTCCAATCATGAGCTACCCTCCACCTCAATTTTCATGCCTTCGTGAGCGAGAACGGTGTGGGGGAATACGGCCAGAGCTTCTTCAAGCAAGGGACACTCATCGTCGTAGCGCGAGGAGAAATGCCCCAAAATCAGTTTACCAACACCTGCAGCAGCGGCAATCTCTGCTGCCTGAGCCGCAGTAGAATGAAACGTCGACTGCGCCCTGCCCGATTCCGTCGAAGCAAACGTGGCATCGTGATAGAGCACGTCAACCCCTTCAATATACGGCACAACGGATGTCATGGGAGCTGTGTCACACAGGTAGGCATAGCTGCGCGGAAGTGTGGGAGGGGTTGTCAGCCGCTCATTGGGTATCACGTCCCCGTCAGGCGTCACGAAGTCTGCGCCGTTTTTGATGAGTCCCATTTGGCTGATAGGAATTTCGTAGGCATCAATCATGTCGCGACGGATGTGGCGTTGCCCAAGTTTCTCGCGGAACACAAATCCACAGCAGGCGATACGATGGTTCAGCGGAACAGTCTGCACGGTTACAGAACGATCATCGTAAATGACAGCTGCCTCGTCAGCACGAAAGGGGTGGAACACCACTTCGTAAGGCATCTCGTGACAGAAGAAGTCAATCTGCGGGCGCAGCAACATCTCTAGTTCAGGTAGCGCGTGGATGTGCAACGAGTGGGCATGCCCGCATCCCAGCATCCCCAGCGTGGAGATAAGTCCGATAAGTCCGAAACAATGATCTCCATGCAAGTGGCTGATGAAGATGTGGTTCAGTCGCGCATAACTGGCGTGGTAACGAGCCATTTGCAGTTGTGTACCCTCGCCACAGTCAATCATAAATAGTTTGCTTCGCAGACTAACCAGCTGCGACGACGTGTTGTGACGGGTGCTGGGCTTTGCTGAGCCACAGCCGAGTATCTGAATTTCGAATGGTTCCATCTTACAGGGTGCAAAAATACAACATATTTTTCATACTTTGCTTTCCATTCTTTATTATTTGTTGTATTTTTGCACAAATTATGGCAAACTCGTTTGTTCGAAATATCCCTAACGCTGTCACCTGCTGCAACTTACTATCAGGGTGCATCGCAACGTCGTTCGCTCTTCAGGGCGATTTCCTTCTCGCGTTCTTATTTATAATAGTAGGCGCGCTATTCGACTTTTTCGACGGCATGACAGCACGATTGCTCCACGTTGCCTCCCCTATTGGCAAAGAACTTGATTCGTTAGCCGATGTTGTGACCTTCGGTGTAGCGCCGTCCATGATGGTCTTCTCCCTGCTGCAAACACGATGCACCTATCACATCCTTCCCTATATAGCCTTTTTGCTGGCAGCCTTTTCGGCTCTCCGATTGGCCCGCTTCAACCTCGATGAGCGGCAGACCAACTCCTTCATAGGCCTTCCCACCCCTGCCAACGCCTTGTTCTGGGGTTCATTGGTTGTAAAATTAGGTATTAAAAATGAGGAATTAGGATTTTTGGGAACAAGGAACGAGATAGTAGGAAATATAAGCTTGGACAATACGTCTCAATTCCTAACGTCTCACTCCTCTCTCCTAATAGTCTTTTTAGTTCTCTTGTTTTCTTGGCTGTTAGTCAGCCCCATACCGATGTTTTCCTTGAAGTTTCACAACCTCCGTTGGAAGGAGAACCGCATTCGATACATCTTCCTCCTCGGTAGCATAGCACTCCTCTTCATTCTTGGTATTGGAGGCTTTGCGGCTACCATCGGTTGGTACATCATTCTTTCCCTCATCAGTCAATCCGCAAAAAAATGATTCGCGTCCTACTTATCATAGCCCTTCTGTATATCGTCTTCTTCTATCTGCCTCGGCAAATATCTCGCGGCATGTCCCGCTCGCAGGACAATGCCCCGCAGCCCCGACAGACAAAGACGAAGGAAGGAACCACCGTCTCACGTGTGGAAGAACCCAAGCCTCGCGTCCTCGACACTTCGGACGCCTCTGAAGCCCACTTCGAGGAAGTAGAAGAATAAAAGCTGGGACACACAGCCCAGTGGGCTAATCTGACAGCCCACTGGAATAAAACCATAGCGTAGTGGGATAATCACACGCTACAAGCAGGATAAAGTCCGCCTGAACAAAGAGGTTATCCGATTTCTCATTCCAGGCAACGGTTTATAAACACGGGCCGCGTTTATATAAACAGGGGCGCTGTTTATATAAACGGGGGCGCTGTTTATAAACATCGCACTACGCACAGAAAACGACATCAAACAACGGGACACTTTCTACAAAAACATGAAAAATTGCTACATTCCTACACCAATGAGCTTATTCTGCTGGCACATAAACCATTGCGGGTGTAGGAGAATGATTTTATCTACACCTTCCTACACCTTCCTACACCAAAAACGGGCACATCGTATGTTCTCGGCTGACGTTTGTATCCGTATTTGTAAAAAAAACCTATGTTGCGCTATATAGGAACGTGTGGTTTTGGAAGGATTCGTTTGCCAAGCCAAAGCGGATAAATGCGGCAAGCAGACGGACGGCTCGATGACGGGGCACACGGGCACGGCGACAAAACTGATTGAGGGAGATGGGCCCTGAGGCGGCAAGCAAGGTGAGGAGGCTGCGCTCAGCATCGGTGAAGGAGACGAGGGTGCCGACGGCCATGCCCTCGCTACGCCACAACTCCATTTGCACAGGTGAGGCGACGATATTCTCATCAGCAATACGAACGAAGGCGCGGAAGGTGCCGTCTTCGAGCTTTGCCCGCACGGGGCGTTGCATAGCAGGGTCAATCTGAGCAACGACAACGGTGCGCGTCTCGTGAGCTGAGGAGGGAGAAGCCACGCGATAGGCCGTCATGTGGCAATGCACAGGAGGGTCGCACCACACCTCGCCTGCGGCTTCTACCATATACATCTCCTCGTCGCTGCGGACGCCAGCAATGGTGCCGTTGTCCTTGACACCAATCAACAGACGTCCTCCGTCGGTGTTGGCAAAGGCTGAAAGCGAGCGGGCTATCTTGCAGGCGCTCGTTATCTCAAATTTGAAGTCCTGCTGCTGGTGCTCGCCTTCGGCTATCAAGCGATGGAGGTTCATTTTTCATTAAAACAGGAACCTCACGACATCGTTGGCGTTGGCATAGACCATCAAGGCCATGAGCAGGATGAAGCCCACCCACTCGGCCTTCTCTAGCACCTTGTCGGAGACTTTCTTGCCTGTAAGAACCTCCCATAGCAGGAAGAGCACGTGCCCTCCATCGAGCCCTGGGATGGGGATGATGTTCATGAACGCGAGAATGATGCTGAGAAACGCCGTCATCATCCAGAAAGCGTGCCAGTCCCACGTGGCGGGGAAGATGCTGCCGATGGTGCCGAAACCACCGAGGCTCTTGGCGCCCTCACGGGTGAAGACGTACTTGAAGTCGCTGACGTAGCCGCGTAGCGTGTTCCAACCGTAACGGATGCCCGCAGGGATGGAGGCCCAGAAGCCGTAGTGGTCGGTTTTCCATTCGTAAGGTGGTTCGGGAGAATAGATGCCTATCTGGAACGAACTGTTTGCAGAGACGAGGAGGGTGTCCATTGCGCCGTCGCGCAGGAAAGCGATGCGTAAATCGTGATTGATAATCTCACCCTCCTTTTCGCGTTCGGCCAGCGTGGCAAGTGCCCCTTTGAAGCGGTTCCACGTGTCGGTCTCTACGCCATCAACGCTGACGATTCGGTCTCCCTTGCGCAATCCCGCACGAGCAGCGCCCAGCTCGGGAGCCACGCTGTCAATCTCCATCGGCATGTAGAAGGAGATGAAAGGCATGCCGTCGCGGTTCATGTTCAGCAGCGTCAGTTCGTCAGGGATAGCAATAGTGACTTCCTGTCCGTCGCGCAACACCGTCACTTCATCGGCAGCCGCAATAGCGCGCAGCATGTCAGCATCGAAACGGGTGAATGTGGTCTTGTTGGTGCGCAACAGCTCATCGTGGTCCTGGAAGCCTATCTCCTTGGCATAATCGTTGAACTCCATGCCGTACTTGCTGCCGGAGATGGGACGGTAGTCGTCACCCCATGCGTAGAGCACCATGGAATAGACGAAGAAAGCAAGGATGAGGTTGTTGACCACACCGCCAACCATAATGAGCAGGCGTTGCCACGACTTCTTAGTGCGGAACTCGTAGGGCTGGGGGGTACTGGCAAGATTGGAGGCACTTTGTGTCTCATCCACCATGCCCGTGATGCGGCAATAACCACCGAAGGGCACCCACCCGATGCCGAACTCGGTGTTATCGGGGTCGCGACGCCAGTCACCCTCGGGAAGGGCAGCACGCTCCTCGTCGGTCATGGGACGATAGAGGGGGTTGCCCTTGTCATCCTTCTTCGCATTGCCTTCGTCATCCGTCAGCTCTGCCACAGCATCTTCCACATTGGGGGCAAAAAAGCGCACACGCAACTTGCCATCAACGCGCTTGACGCGCAAGAGCGAGATTTTCGGATTGAAAAACATGTAGAACTTGTCCACGCGGGTCTTGAAGAGCTTTGCCCAAAGAAAATGGCCAAACTCGTGGAAGACAACCAGCAAAGAGAGGGAGAGAAGTAACTGAGCAGTTTTTATCAGCGCGGTCATGATGATACTATACAATTTGAAGATTTAACTTAGATGAGTTGGGCTGCCATTTCGCGGGCTATGCGATCCGTCTCCACATAGTCGTCGTAACTGGGATGTGCGATGAAGGGGATGCGGCTCATTACCTCAGCATTGACGTCGCTCATGCGAAGGAAACCGATACGGTCGTGCAAGAAGGCATTAACGCATACTTCGTTGGCAGCATTGAGGATGCAGGGCATATTGCCACCCTGACGAATAGCCTCGAAAGCCAGACGCAGGTTGGGAAAGCGGACAGGGTCGGGAGCCTCGAACGTCAGGCTGCCCAGTTGAGCGAAATCGACACGGGGGAAATCCGAAGGCAGTCTGCAAGGATAGGAGAAGGCATACTGAATGGGCAAGCGCATGTCGGGGCTGCCCAGCTGGGCCTTGATGGAGCCATCGATGAACTGCACCATGGAGTGGACAACACTCTGCGGATGAACCACCACTTGGATATCCTCTGCCTTGACGCCGAAAAGCCATTTTGCCTCCATCACCTCGAAGCCCTTGTTCATCATCGAGGCGGAATCGATGGTTACCTTTGCACCCATGTCCCAATTGGGATGCTTGAGTGCCTGCGCTGACGTGGCACAAGCTATCTGCTCGGCCGTCCAAGTACGGAAAGGACCGCCTGAAGCTGTCAGGATAATCTTCTCTACTGCATTGTGTGGCTCGCCTGCAAGGCACTGGAAGATCGCCGAATGTTCGCTATCGACAGGGAGAATGGGCACACGGTAGTCGATAGCCAAGCGGGTTATCAGTTCCCCTGCCACCACAAGCGTCTCCTTGTTTGCCAAGGCTATATCTTTTCCGGCACGGATGGCCTCCATCGTCGGACGCAATCCTGCATAGCCTACCAGCGATGCCAGCACCACATCCACGTGTTCCATCGCAACGACTTGGCACAGCGCCTCGGATCCGGCAAACACCTTGATGGGGAGGTCAGAGAGAGCCTCCTTTACCTTATTATAATGGGCTTCGTTGGCAATGACAACCGCCTCGGGCTGGAACTTCCGTGCCTGCTCGATAAGCAGCGAAGCATTGTTGTTAGCCGTTAGTACATACGCCTCGTACAGATCTGCATGAGCCTCGATAACTTGAAGCGCCTGCGTGCCAATACTTCCCGTCGAACCGAGAATGGCAATCTGTTTCTTTTCGTTCTTCATATCTTAGAAAGCAATATACAATGTGGGATCCAACGCCGTGCCCTTGTGCCAGAGCTCGAAGTGAACGGTGTTCTCCTGCTGCCCGCTGATGATGTTGGATGCTGAGGCAATGGCCTGCCCTCCTCTCACCTTATCGCCTGATTTGCAGAGGAGATTTCCAAGGCGAGAATAGACCGAGACAAGGTCGCCGTTGTGTTGAATGACAACGGTATAGCCGTTCGTTGCAGTATACCCGCTCTGGAGTACCGTGCCGTCGAGCACGGCAGCTACCGACGAACGCGCTGCCGGTAGCACATCAACGCCGTACTCCTCTAGCTGAGGGTCGAACGTGCGCTGCACCACGCCCCGCACAGGCACCATCAGATTAAGCCCCGACACCCCGGCAGTACGTGAAGCAAGGGTCGTCAGGTTATATTTCTCGTTGGCTTCGTACTGACGCGCAAACTCCTTCTCGCGCTCAGTCTGCTCCATGAGGTCAGCAGCACGGAGGGCTGTCAGCGTATCGATAGAAACAACCGTATCTACCTTGACACGGCCTTTCAGAATATCCTGCAAGTTGGTGACATAGAGGTTCTGACGAGCTACGGCCTCCTCCAGCGAATCCACACGGAGGGCAAAATTGACGATTTGCTCACGCGACTGCGGAGTGAGGTAACCGGGCTGAAGCGTTCGGAGTGGCGTGAAACATAGCAGTATCACCATGAACACCGCGACTCCGATACCGCAGAGGATATTGAGCCAGACGTACCGGCGCGGTTTATTGGTTTTATTCTCTTCCATAGCGATTCATCAATCTATCAGGCCGTCAGGCAAATTAAACACTATATGACGCTTATCGTAGTCGATATCCTGAATGAACACTTCCTGAGCAGGGATGAAACACTCCGAGCCGTCGGGGCTCCCAACAATAAACAGAACGTTCATCGTGCTGTCATCCACGTGGACAATGCTTCCCAAAGCACCTATTGTGCTATCCTCTGCCGTAAAACCGACAAAATCGTTCCACGCAAATTCCGACGCCTCTCCCTCGCAATCCGTTTTCAATGCAAACGCCTCCTTGTTTGTGAACATCCGCGCCTGCTCCACCGTGTCCACACGCTCAAACTTCACCAGCACCACGTTGTCCGTCTTGTAGCGATACTCCTCGACAAAGAACGGGACGTAAATGCCATCCATAGCACAGACGAGGCACGACACCTCAGCGCGGTCGAACACATCGTCCGTCAGCTGCAACGCCATCTCACCCTGCACGCCGTGAGGACGGGTGAATCGGCCTATGGAATGAAGTTCTTCGCGTTGTATCATGTTATGAATGGAAATTCTCGCTCGGCACGCGGAGGATATGAGCACCGAGGGCGTTCAGACGTCCATCGATATTCTGATAACCACGGTCTATCTGGTCAATATCGCCAATGGTGCTCGTTCCGTCGGCACTCATGGCGGCAATTAGCAGGGCAATACCAGCACGGATGTCGGGACTTGTCATCTTCCTCGCACGGAGACGGAAGGCACGGTCGTGACCGTTGACGACGGCACGATGCGGGTCGCAAAGGATTATCTGGGCACCCATGTCAATGAGTTTGTCCACAAAAAACAGACGACTCTCGAACATCTTCTGATGAATAAGCACGCTACCCTTCGCCTGAATGGCTGTGACAAGCAGCACACTCAGCAAGTCGGGTGTTAGTCCGGGCCAGGGAGCATCGGCAATGGTCATGATGCTGCCGTCGATAAACGACTCTATCTGGTAGTGTTCCTGACGGGGGATATAGATGTCGTCGCCTCGCTGTTGGACGTCGATGCCCAGACGGCGGAAACTGGCGGGGATGATGCCGAGGTCGGGGAAGGAGACGTTGCGGATGGTTAGCTCACTCTGGGTCATGGCAGCCATGCCAATGAAGCTGCCCACCTCAATCATGTCGGGCAGGGCGGTATGCTCGCAGCCATGCAAGGTGCTGACGCCGTGTATCGTCAAGCGGTTGCTGGCGATGCCCTCAATCTGTGCCCCCATGCGGCAGAGCATGCGGCAGAGTTGCTGGACGTAAGGTTCGCAGGCGGCATTGTAAATGACGGTATCACCCTCCGCCCTGACGGCTGCCATGATGATGTTGGCTGTGCCGGTGACGGAAGCCTCGTCAAGCAGCATATATGTCCCTTTCAAACGTTCGGCTTGCAGTTCATAGACACCGCGCTCGTCATCATAGACAAACGATGCGCCCAGATTCATGAAACCCTGAAAGTGAGTGTCGAGACGGCGGCGTCCAATCTTATCCCCACCGGGTTTGCTGATGAACGCTTTTCCGAAGCGCGACAACAGCGGCCCTACCAGCATCACCGAGCCACGCAGCTTGGCGCAGAGGCGGAGGAAGTCGTCGCTGCCGAGGTATTGCTCATCCAGCTTGTCGGCTTGAAAACGGAAGCTGCCCTCCCCCAGGCGGTCTATGCGCACCCCCATCAACGTCATCATTTTCATCAAGTTGTTGACGTCGAGGATGTCGGGGATATTATGGACGGTGACAGGCTCAGCCGTCAGTAGCGTGGCGCAGAGTATCTGCAGCACCTCGTTCTTGGCACCCTGCGGGGTAATTTCCCCGTTGAGCGAGCGCCCGCCTTCGATGATAAACGATGCCATAGCCGTCAGTTGTTAGAGTTGTTATTGTTCTTTTTCTTCTTCTTTTTCTTTTTTCCCTGCGATTGGGCGGCGGGCTGTGTCTGAATGTTGGCGGGCAGTTTGTACGACGCCAAATCCAGCGCCTTCTCATCCACAACAATCTCACCCTCCGAAAACTCGCGGATGTCGTCAACAATCTTGCCGTCCTCCAACCCCTCCTTGTTCCAAAGGAGATGTTCCTTTTTCATCTGAATGGCCACAAGGCGGATAAGTTCGTTGCGCAGCGGCCCTTCAGGCAGCTGCCGGGCCTCGTCAATCATGGCCATGATGTAATGCCCATAGTGACGGTGGGTAATGCCGCCCACGCCGTAGGGGATGGTGTCGGGACGACTGAGGAAGTTCTCAGGGCGGATGACCTCGAAGGGATAGTCGATGTCAAGCTGGAAATTTGCCATGATGGCCAGATGGTCCCACAGCTTCTGCTCATAATCGGGCATATCCTGCCCTTCGGGGAACTTCCCCTTCATGATACGGACGATGGTTTCGGCACAGCGCTGACGCTCAGCACGGTCCTCGATGGTGACGGCATAATCCACCATCCGCTGGATGGAACGTCCATACTCCGGCATGGGGAGCGGGGATTGTTGGGTGTTATATTTCATATTCATACAATCTGTTCAAATTCATCTCACCTGATTCTCATACAGCAGGTTGCGTGGTTTCGAGGCAACGAAATCCTTCAGGTAGAAGGGCTCGAAGTAGGCCACGTCCTCGAAGCGTCCGGCGTTGAATGCCTTCTCCGCAAGGGGAAACATCCAGCGGGCCAATGGCCTTACCCCTTCCACAAAATGTGCGTTGGGATGGGTGATAACCTCACGGCACTTCTCTGCACCTCCGCCGAAAAACCACACGAGGCCACGGTCAAGAAACTCGCCGTAGCTCTCGGCATCCACCACGTCGGCACCGACGCTGCGCAGCGTCGTCAACGCCCGGTCGTAAATGGCGGCATATACCTCCATGCGCCGTGCGTCAATCATCGGGCAGAGCAGGGCATCCTCGGGGAGGTCGTCCCTCAGCAGCACCGGCACACACGTCACCTCCAGCGTGGGCAGCGTTATCAGGGGCAAGTCACGGCCATAGCAGATACCCTTCGCCATCGATGCACTGATGCGGAGCCCCGTGTACGAACCTGGGCCGCAACTCAGCGCCACGGCATCCAGACGCTTTGCCGCGCTGTCAGCCATCGAAAGCGCCTCGTCCACCAGCAGGCTGAATGCCACCTCGTGCGACACTGCGCCGCGCCCCTCCTCCTTGGCAAACAGCAGGGCGCCATCCTCGCTAAGGGCCACCGAACAGACGTCCGATGAGGTTTCTAAATGCAGAATACAAGCCATTTTTTGCCTATATTAGGATTTTCGACGGCAAAAGTAACTAAAAATAATGAGAAAATGATTACTTTTGCGCAGATTTAATAAAAGGTAACACTATGATTCAATCCATGACCGGCTACGGCAAGGCCGTCCGCATGTTCGGAAACAAGAAAATCTGCGCCGAGATAAAGTCGCTCAACAGCAAGCAGCTCGACCTCTCCACACGCATCGCCTCGCTCTATCGCGAGAAGGAGATGGAGGTGCGGGCGCTGATAGCCTCGGAACTCGAGCGGGGCAAGGTGGACTTCAACCTTTGGATGGAGGAGGACGCCACATCCGCTGCCACCCCCATCAACAAGGAGCTGGTGGCCAACTATTTCGAGCAGTTGAAAGTGTTGGAGAAAGACTATGGCCTCCCCGTCTCGCCCATCACGCTGGCCCCCATGCTGATGCGGATGCCCGATGTGCTGACGCGCACCGCCACTGTCGAGCTGTCGGATGACGAGTGGGCCGTGGCCTCCGAGGCCATCCGCGAGGCCATTGAGCAGCTCGTGGCCTTCCGTCGTCAGGAGGGAGCTGCGCTGGAGAAGAAGTTCTGCGAGAAGATTGACAACATCGAGGCGCTGCTCCACGCCATAGAGCCCTACGAGAAGGAGCGCGTCGAGAACATCCGTGCCCGCATCCTCGACAACCTGCAGAAAACCCTCGGCACCGACTACGACCGCAACCGCTTCGAGCAGGAGCTCATCTACTACATCGAGAAGCTCGATATCAACGAGGAGAAACAGCGCCTGACGAACCACCTCAACTACTTCCGCCAGACACTTGCCGACGGACACTGCCAGGGCAAGAAGCTCGGCTTCATCGCCCAGGAGATGGGGCGCGAAATCAACACCACAGGCAGCAAGTCCAATCACGCCGAGATGCAGAACATCGTCGTCCGTATGAAGGACGAGCTTGAGCAAATCAAAGAACAGGTGCTGAATGTAATGTGATGATAAAATACGATATGAACGGAAAGATTCTCATTTTCTCTGCCCCGTCAGGGTCGGGCAAGACCACGATCGTCAATTTCCTGCGCCAGCAGGAGCTGAACCTCTACTTCTCCGTATCGGCTACCAGCCGCCCGCCGCGCGGCACCGAGCAGGACGGCGTCGACTACTTCTTCGTCACCCCCGACGAGTTCCGCGAGAAGATTGCCCGCGGAGAGTTCCTCGAGTACGAGGAAGTCTATAAGGACCGCTTCTACGGCACCCTCACGGCGCAGGTGGAGGCACAGCTTGAGGCTGGGCAGAACGTCATCTTCGACGTCGATGTAAAGGGCGGCATCAACATCAAGCGCCACTACGGCGAGCGCGCCCTCAGCGTTTTCATCCAGCCCCCCTCCATCGACGAGCTGCGCCGCCGTCTCGAACGCCGTGGTACCGATGCCCCCGAGGTCATCGACGAGCGTGTCCGCAAGGCCGCTTACGAGCTCACCTTTGCCCCGCAGTTCGACTACATCCTCATCAACGACGACCTCGTCCAGGCCGAGGAGGAAATCCTCGCAAAAGTCACGGAGTTTCTGGAAGCATGAAGATTGGCATTTTCGGAGGCACCTACAACCCCGTCCACCTGGGCCACACCGCCTTGGCGAACTACATCTGCAACCTCGGACTGGTGGACGAGGTGTGGTTGATGGTGAGCCCGCAAAACCCCTTCAAGCAAGACCATCAGCTGCTTGACGAGGCCGTGCGCTACCGCCTCGTGACGTTGGCCGTGCGCGACTTTCCCCGCCTGCGTGCCAGCGACTTCGAGTTCCGCCTCCCCCGCCCCTCCTACACCTATGTCACCCTCCACGAGCTCGCCCTCGCCTACCCCGACGACACGTTCAGCCTCATCATCGGTGCCGATAACTGGGCAAAGTTCCCTGCCTGGCGCAATAGTGCTGACATCCTCGCCCACTACCCCGTCATCGTCTATCCGCGGGAAATGGTTAGCGGCGAGCGGTTAATGATTAGCGATGGCGATAGCGATGGCGATGCAACCAACGCTAACCCCATCTTCCTCCCCTCTGCCCCGCTCTATCCCATCAGCTCCACTGCCATCCGCTGTGCCCTTGCCGCGGGCGACGACGTCAGCCCCTGGCTCGACCCAGCAGTTCACGACGAAATCATCCGTCAAGGGCTCTACCGCCAGTGAGGCGTCTTTTTGTACTCAACACATTTTCCCGCATAGTTTGCTCACCTTCTTTCCACCGGAAGAAGGGCTTTGCACGCGACAACAGGGGGATTATACACAAAAATAAAGTTTATTCTTCATTCAGGTGCGAACCCGATTGTCCAACTATCTGAATCCTATGAGGCGGCTTGGCGGTGCTTCCGGCGGCGCTTGAGGAAGCGGAAGATGACATCGGTGGTGAAGACGATGCCAAAGATGATGGCCACCGTCAGCGCGATGGCGGTAAAGCCCGCCGACATGGCGTCGCGCAACCGGCCGGAGATGACGTAGTAGGAGGTCCAGTAGATGCCCGCGCCGGGTACGAGGGGAAAGATGCCACTGATAAGGAACACCGTCATGGGACAGCGCTGCCACACGGCCAGCTCGCGCGCTGTCAGCGCCACGGCTATCGTGGCCAAGCACGTCGCCTCCACCACGTTGCTGCCCGCCCCGCGCACCATAGCAAGGTAGACAATCCATCCTATCGTGCCGCACACACCGCAATGGCCATAGTACCTGCGCGGCACGCCGAACAGCACGGCAAAGGCAGCCGTACCCACAAACGCGGCTGCCAGCTGGATGGGCACAAGCGCTGTCACACGGTCCACCCCCATGCCCTCGAGGGCAATCACGCCGCCCGAGATGCGCCCGTCGATGAGGAAGGTGAGGCTGACGCCGAGGGCAATGCCGAAGAAGACCATCGTGGCGTCCAGCAGACGCGTGATGCCGGCAATATAGTCTTCGTTGGCAATGTCGCGGATGCCGTTGGTGAAGGGCACACCAGGGATGAGGGGGATGACGGCGCCGATGATGACGTTGCTGAGGTTGTCGCCGAAGCCGGCACGGTAGGTCAGCAGGCAGAAGAGCGTCACGAACGCCGCACCGCAGATGTTGCTGAATATCTTCGACAGGTAAGGGGCGGTGGCCTTCAGCACAAAAACATAGAGCAGGAAGCCTGCCACAAAGGCCACCAGGCTGTCGATGAACGAACCGCCGAAGATGATGCAGAAGCCCGCGCTACCGAGCGCTGCCGCCAGCACCTGCTCCCAGAACGGCTTGGGCGGCATGGCGCGCACACGGCGCAGCGCAGCACGTGCCTCGTCGAGGGTGTAGCGCCCCTTCTCAATGTCGCGCGACACCTGATTGACGGCCACCACCTTGTCGAGCTGCGTGCCCTTAAAGGGGATATACTCCACGTTGGCGAAGTTGTGGCCGGTGGTAAAAATGCCGTTGCTAAGCACAAAGAAATTCTCACTATCCACGTCGTAATGCGACGCGATGCGCTCCATCGTCTCCTCCACACGCGATATCTCTGCCCCGTTCTCCAGCAGGATGTGCCCTGCCTCGGTAGCCAACGTCAGTGCCTGCTGCTCAACAGCCTTGTCCTTCTCTTCTTCCATGAAGCAAAAATGTAGTGTTAAATCGCGCAAAAGTACTACTTTTTTTGCATATTCGTACAAAAAGCCTTACTTTTGCGGAAAATAAATGTTTAATCCAATGAAAACATCCCGTTTGCTTCTCTCCCTGACGGCGCTGATGCTGTCGCTTGCCCTGAACCTCTCGGCACAAGACTCCCCCAAGACGGCCTACATGGTGGCCGACGCTCACCTCGACACGCAATGGAACTGGGACATCCAGACCACCATCCGCGAGTACATCCCCAAGACCATCCGCCAGAACCTCCACCTGCTGCGCACCTATCCCGACTACATCTTCAACTTCGAGGGCGCCATCAAATACTCGTGGATGAAGGAATACTACCCCACGGAGTATGAGGAGGTGAAGAAGTACATCGCCCAGGGACGCTGGCACCTGGCCGGCACCAGCTGGGACGCCAACGAGACGGTCATCGTCTCGCCCGAATCTTGGCTGCGTAACGCCCTGCTGGGACAGACGTTCTACCGCACCGAATACGGTCAGGAGAGTACTGACGTGATGCTGCCCGACTGCTTCGGTTTCTCCTACACGCTGCCCACGCTGGCTGCCCACTGCGGCCTCATCGGCTTCTCGTCGCAGAAGCTCGGCTGGCGCAACAACGACTTCTATGAGGGAGCGCTGAGGCGCTATCCCTTCTCCGTCGGACTGTGGCAGGGCATCGACGGCAGCCGCATCATGATGGCCCACGGCTATGGCTACGGACAGCGCTATGCCGACAGCGACCTCAGCGAAAACCGCCGCCTGCTGCGTGAGATGAACGAGAGCACGGTGCCCATGGGCTACCGCTACTACGGCACCGGCGACACGGGTGGCTCGCCTGACATCCCCTCCGTTCGCGCTGTCATGAGCGGCATGAAGGGCAGCGGCCCCGTGACGATTGTCAGCGCCACCAGCGACCAGCTGTATAAACAGTTCCTCCCCTTCAGCGCCCACCCCGAACTACCCGTCTTCGACGGTGAACTGTTGATGGACGTGCACGGCACGGGCTGCTACTCATCGCAGGCTGCCATGAAGCTCTATAACCGTCAGAACGAACACTTGGCCGATGCCGCCGAGCGTGCCTCCGTCGTCAGCGAATGGCTGGGACGCGCAGCCTATCCCTCGGCACGCATCACCGACGGCTGGCATCGCGTCGTCCTCCATCAGTTCCATGACGACCTCCCCGGCACCTCCATCCCCCGTGCCTATGAATTCTCATGGAACGACGAGCTGATTGCCCTCAGCCAGTTCTCCAGCGTGCTGACGAACGCCGTCAGCGGCGTAGCCTCGCAGATGAACACCGAGGTGAGCGGCACTCCCGTCATCCTCCACAACACCGAAGCCTTTGCCCAGCAGACTGTGGCCGACGTGGTGATGCCCGGCGGCGCCAACACCGCCTACACCGTCACCGGCCCCGACGGCAAGCGTGTAGCCTCGCAGATGTTCACCGACAGCCGCGGCACGGCTCACCTGCTCTTCGACGCCAACGTCCCCGGCGTGGGCTTTGCTGTCTATGGCGCCAAGGCTGCCGGCAGCCCCAAGGCCTTTGCCGAGCGCGACGTCACGGAGGTGGCGAACAGCGTCTATAGCCTCCGCTTCGATGCCAACGGCGACATCTGCTCACTCATCGACAAGCGCACGGGCCGTGAGCTGGTGCGCCAGGGCGAAGCCATCGGCCTCGTCGTCTTCGACGACTGCCGCAGCGAGTCGTGGCCCGCATGGGAAGTGCTGAAGCGCACGGTAGATAAAGCCCCGCTGAAGATCACCGACGGCGTCAGCATCCGCCTCGTCGAGGACGGCGCCATCCGCACCACCGTTCGCGTCACCAAGCAGTACGGCGCCAGCACGTTCACACAGGACATCCGCCTCTACAAAGGTGCCCTGGCCGAACGCATCGACTTCCACTGCGAGGTCGACTGGCACTCCACCAACAGCCTCCTCAAGGCCAACTTCCCCCTCAGCATCAGCAACCCCAACGCCACCTACGACCTCGGCCTCGGCAGCGTGCTGAGAGGCAACAACCGCGACAATCAGTATGAGGTTTATTCCCACGAATGGACAGATTTGACAGACAACAGCGGCGCGTATGGAGTGACCATCCTCAACGACAGCAAGTACGGCTGGGATAAGCCCAACGACAACACCATCCGCCTCTCGCTGCTCTATGCCCCCCAGCCCGGCGGCGGCTACCGCTATCAGGAGCATCAGGACATGGGTTGGCACGAGTTCACCTACTGCCTCGTGGGTCACGACGGTGCCCTCGACAAAGCCAAGGCCGTCACCCAGTCGACGATGGTCAACAGCCCACTCCGCGGCTTCACCAGCCCGAAGCACAAGGGTAGCCTGGGACGCACGTTCGGCTTCGCCTCGTCAGACAATGCCAACATCACCGTCCGCGCCCTCAAGAAAGCCGAGATGGGGAACGAGTATGTCGTCCGCGTCTATGAGAACAGCGGAAAGAGCGCCCAGACGGGCAACATCACCTTTGCTGCCCCCATTGCCCACGCTTCCGAAGCTGACGGCACGGAGAAAACCATCGGCACCGCCTCCTTCAGCGGAAACGATCTCCACGTGAACATCAAGCCCTTCAGCGTCAAAACATACCGCATCACCTTCGCCAACCAAGCCACTCTTGCCGAGCTGCCGCAGGCTTCCCTCGAGCTGCCCTACGACAAGCGCTGCTTCAGCTACAACGAGTTCCGCAACGGTGCCGACTTCGAGGGAGGCAACAGCTATGCTGCCGAGCTGCTCCCCGACAACGGTATCATCACCTCCAGTGACGTGCGCTTTGTCCTCGGCGACAAGGATGGACGCAACGGCCTCACCACGAAGGGCGACACCATCGCCCTGCCCGAAGGGAATTATAATAAGGTCTATCTCCTCGCCGCCTCCACGAAGGGCGATAGCCCCTGCACCATCAGCATCCTGAGCCAGAAGGGGAAGAAGGAGGTACTCACCAAGACCGAAATCACCGTTCCCAACTACACGGGCTTCATCGGACAGTGGGGACACGAAGGCCACACCCGTCCCTTCTTCAAGGAAGGCGACATTGCCTACATCGGCACACACCGCCACAGCGGCATCGAGGACGAGCCGTTTGAATACACCTATATGTTCCGCATCGGCATCGACATCCCTGCTGGCAGCAAGGCCATCATTCTCGGCGAAGCTCAGGAATTCCCGAACACGTTTAACGGAAGGGAATTCAACATCCCGCGCTCCGAAATGCGGAACATGCCTCGTCCCCGGGTAGCATCAAGCAACGTCGTCATCTTTGCCGCCACAGCGGTGCAGGAAGGCGCTGTGGCCTCTCCCGCAGGTGCCCTGTTCCGCACGGGCAACCGCACCAACGAGCTTAACGCCACACGTGCTCAGCGCCCCAGCGTGCTCACGGGGACCAAGGTCATCGCCTCCTCAGGTGAGTACAACCAGCGCGAAGCCGTCAGCAACCTCATCGACGGAAATGTCAACACGAAGTGGTGCGACGTCAACGCCGCTCCTAACTTTGCCGTCTTCGACCTCGGCGAAGCCAAGACCGTCAACGGATGGCACATGGTGAACGCAGGCAAGGAGTCAAACTCCTACATCACCCGCGCCTGCCTCCTCCAGGGCCGCAACTCCCTGACGGAAGAGTGGCAGACCCTCGATTTGCTCGACGGCAACAAGGCCGACGACGTTGAGCGCTCCTTCGAGCCCGCCAGCGTCCGCTATATCCGCCTCTTTGTCACCGGCCCCACCCAGGAGGTTAACGACGACACCGTCCGCATCTACGAGCTGGAAGTGTACGGAGAATAACGTCATGGCCAAATATTTCAAGTATTTCCTGACATTCATCTTGCTGATATCTTCCGTGGGGGGATATGGGCAACAAATGTACGATGGCTCCGGCTCCCTTCTCGGGCGCTACGACAACGGGAAAATCTACAACCGCTCGGGCAACTACGAAGGACGCATCGAATCGCAGAGATTCTATAGTCGCTCAGGCAGTTACCTCGGATACGAAAGCAATGGAAGAATCTACGACTCTTCCGGAGCCTACATCGGCTATGCCGACAGCGGACGATACTACGACAAAACGGGACGCCTCATCGGCTACATCCGGGGCGACTTTGTGTATAGCCGCTCAGGCTCCCAAATAGGGAGATTCAGCCGCGTCCCCACCCTCGTCGTGGCATTGGTGTATTTATATCGCATCTTCAGTCTATAGCCCAAAGGAAACAAAACAGAGCGATCAATATAAAGCTATTTGGTTTCCCTCGGAAATACTCAAAATATTTGGTGTTTTCCTCGGTTCGCACTATCTTTAATCCCTTTCGGGGGCTTTTAGATAGGCTTCGGCTCAGAAAAGCTCAAATTAATTTGGCTTTTCATTCGCCTCGCACTATCTTTGCAGCGAAAAAAAGATTCGCTGATTGAATAGTAAAACATGATAAGAAAGGTAAAAAAAACAATGAAAAAAATCATGCAGTGGGTGTTCGGCGCCGCCCTTATTTGCTGCACAATGGCCTTCATGACAGGCTGCAAGAAAACTAACGCACAAGAAAAGAATTTCGCCCAAGTGGTGAAGAGTGAAGAGCTGATTCGCACCAGCCAAAGTTGGGACGGCGTGGAGTTGCCCGACTATCTGCAAGGTCGTCCCGAGCTGGTGGCCGTGAAGTACGAGTTCCCCGCCGGACAGAAGCTGGGCTGGCACCATCACCCCGTGATGAACTACGGTATACTGGTACAAGGCGAACTGACCATCATCGGACTGGACGGCAAGGAGAAGGTGGTGCATGAAGGCGAGGCCGTTGTAGAGATGGTGAACACCATCCACCACGGCGAGAACCGAGGCACGAAGCCCGTCATCCTCTACATGTTCTACCTCTCGCAGAAGGACCTTCCGCTGGCCGTGCAGCATCCAGAAATCTCACTGGATTAACATATAGCATTAAAATTTGGTATCCAAAGTTTTGACAAGTTTGGCTACAAGGCCACCGAAGTCAAGGACGAACAGAAAGCAGACAGCAAAAAGAAGAAATAAAAGAACGAGGGAGGCGATTGCCTCCCTCACTGTGTCGGGGTGACTGGACTCGAACCAGCGACCTCGCGCCCCCCAGACGTGTGCGCTAACCAACTGCGCTACACCCCGAACACGGGTGCTTACTTCCGTAAGCGGGTGCAAATGTACGGCAATTTTCGTTTACAACAAACTTTTTTCGGACTTTTTTGCTGTTTCCACTGCATTTTTCATAATAATTCCTCATTCCTCATTCCTCATTTCTATTTTTTGTCGTACCTTCGCAGCATGATTCGACTGAGCATAGCAGACAAAAACCGAGGACTGCAAGGGCACGTCACCCTGCCCGCCTCAAAGAGCATCAGCAACCGCGCCTTGCTGCTGAGCCAGCTGTGTGCCGACGGCCCTGCCCCGCTGAGCAATGTGGCAGACTGCGAGGATACACGGGTGATGCGAGAGGCTCTATTTGGGTCAACAGGTCAACAAGTCAACAGGTCAACAGGTCAACAAGTCAACAGGTCAACAAGTTGCTCTGGAGACTGCACCCAGCGTGTTGACTCGTTGACCAGTGGACTTGTTGACCCCACCACCATCGATGTGCGTGGGGCAGGGACAGCGATGCGCTTCCTGACAGCATTCTTCGCACAGCGTGAAGGGGCAGACGTTGTCCTCACAGGCATCGAGCGAATGAAGCAGCGTCCTATTGCCCCCCTTGTCGATGCCCTCCGAGCCCTCGGAGCCGACATCAGTTATATGGAAAAGGATGGCTGCCCTCCGCTTCACATCCGCGGATGCCGGTTGAAGGGTGAAACCATTTGCGTAGATGGTAGCATCAGTTCGCAGTATGTCTCGGCGCTGCTGATGATTGCCCCGATGACTGGCGCAAGCCGTCTGACGCTGACAGGACGCATTGTCTCACGTCCCTACATCGAAATGACGCGTGCATTGATGGTACACTTTGGCGTACAAACCACTTGGGAGAACGAGCACACGCTGCTTATCCCCTCCTCCACCTATCGCGCCAAGCCCCTTGCCATTGAAGGCGACTGGAGCGCAGCCTCCTATTGGCTGGCTTTCGAAGCCCTTGCACGGCAGCAGGGTATCCCTTACGACGTTACGCTGAATGGCCTCACCACACCCTCCCTACAAGGGGACAGCGTTTGTGCAGAGTTTTTTAAAAAGTCCCCCATAATAGTTGACTTCACCGACTGCCCAGACTTGGTGCAGACGATGGCTGTAGCATATTGCCTGTTAGGAAAACCGTTTGTCTTTACGGGGACGGAATCGCTGCGCATCAAGGAGACAGACCGCATTGCAGCACTGATTACCGAGCTTGGGAAACTCGGCTATACGCTGACGTACCAGGACGGGACGCTGGAGTGGAACGGAAAGATTTCCTCTGAGGCTTCTAATCAAATTGCCACCTACAACGACCATCGCATGGCCATGGCATTTGCATTGGCTGCAATGACGCACGACGCTGTTTGCATCGAACATCCTGAAGTCGTCAGCAAATCCTACCCTGCTTTTTGGGAAGACCTCAGCAGCGTCGGATTCAAGGTGGAAACAATAGATGAAAAATAGACAATGAAACTGATACTGATTTGCGCCGTAGTGCTCGTTGCCCTTTGCGTGTTCGACTTCTTCTCGGGGAAACGAAAGAAAGAGAAACGCGATTCGCAGAAAGCGGACCTATCCCACATTTCCCTTGACGTCACCAACCACGAGGAGTACGATGCCCGCATGAAGGAGCTTGAAGCCAGCGAGTGTTGCGGTGCACACGATGTTTGCGAGAAGGAACAGATGATTCGCGCCCTTCGGCAGAAGATTGAATACTTCAACGATGAAGAGCTCGATGCATACCAGGGCATCAGCGAGGACGATTACACCGACGACCAAATAGAGGAGTTCCGCGAGGTGCTTTACACCATGCAAACAAACGAGATTGAGGACTGGCTGAAGAGCCTCAGCCTGCGTGGCATAGCCCTTCCCATCCTGCTCAAGGACGAAGCCTGCCAGCTAATCAATGGATAATGGATAATTGATAATGGATGATGGAAAATAAAAAGACGTTTCATCCGTTATTATAAATAAGAATAAGACAACGTGACCCAAAGACGCCCGACTACTGCACTTCTGCTTGCCGCAATCGTTACGGCAGCGTTGCTTGTGGGCTGTGGAAGCACCAAGGACAACACGGCGCAGTCGCGTTTCTACCAGTCATTTGTCACCCGCTTCAACGTCTATCACAACGGCAACGAAGCCTACAAGGAGGGTGTTCAGGCACAGGAGAAGGGACACAAGGACAACTACATGGAGGTCATTCCACTCTATGTCGTCAGCAGCCCCACCACCCGCAAGATGGGCTCGAGCAACTTCGACAAAGCCGTCGAGAAAGCCCAGAAAGCTTCGAAGCTCCACTCCATCAAAGCCAAGCCCAAACGGAAAGCTGGCACACTGTCCGAGAAAGACAAACAATGGTATGCCAAGAAGGAGTACAACCCCTTCATGCATAACGTCTGGCTGCTGATGGCCAAGGCACAATTCCAGAAGGGCGAGTTCCTTGAGGCCGCCACCACCTATGCCTACATCGCCCGTCTGTTCAGCGACAAGCCGCGCGTAGTGGCTGAATGCCGTATGCGTATGGCACAATGCTACTCCGAGCTTGACTGGAACTACGAGGCGGAGAACCTCTTCACCCAAACCAAGCGCGACAGCATCCCCTACCAGTTGGCCGACGAGTACGAGGCGCTCTACGCCTCCTACCTGTTGCAGCACGAGCGTTTCGAGGAGGCGCTGCCCCATCTGGAAAAAGCCGTAAAGCGTCGCGAACATCGTACGCAGAAGCAGAAAGCCCGCGAATACTACTTGCTCGGCCAAGTCTATGCTTCGCAGGGACAAGATGCCCAGGCATACCGCGCTTTCAAGAAAGCCATCGCCCAGAATCCGCCCTACGAACTGGAGTTCAACGCCCACATCCGTCAGACGGAGGTTGTCCCTCCTTCCAAAGCCCCAGGGATGATCAAGACGCTGACGCGCATGGCCAAGAACCCTAACAACAAGGACTACCTTGACCAAGTCTATTACGCCATCGGCAACATCTGGCTGGCGCAGCAGGATACCCTCAAGGCCATCTCCAACTACGAGAAAGGGGCCGAAGAGAGCACCCGCAACGGTGTGGAGAAGGGCATCCTCCTGCTTCACTTGGGCAACATCTACTGGGAACGCGCCAAGTACTCCGATGCCCAGCGCTGCTACAGCGAGGCTGTCGGCCTCATCGACAAGGACAGCAAGGACTATCCTCAGCTCAACAAACGCTCGTCCATCCTCGACGAGCTGGTGGAGCATACCGAGGCGATTGAACTCCAAGACAGCCTGCAGCACCTTGCCACACTGCCCGAGGAGGAGATTTACGCCGTCATTGACAAGATTATCGAAGAGGTAAAGAAAAAAGAGGAGGAGGAAAAGAAGAAGGCCGAAGAGGAGGCACGCATGAACCGTCGCGAGGAGGCGCTCAGCAATGCCCGTGCCAACCTTCCCCAGATGAACACCCCGCAGATGACAGGCGGCGACAACTCGTGGTACTTCTACAACACGCAGCTCGTGGCGCAGGGAAAGAAAGACTTCCAGCAGAAGTGGGGCCGCCGCAAGCTGGAGGACAACTGGCGACGCTCCAACAAGAGCGTGCTGGCAGACACGGCATTCGAGGAGGTGAACTACAACGACGACAACGAACTACCTGCCGACAGCCTGGCATCCGACAGCACGGGCGTGGCAGCTGCCGACAGCATCGTCACCGACATCCACGACAGGATGTACTACTATCAGCAGATTCCTTTCAGCGACGAGCAGAAGGTGGAGTCGGACGACATCCTCAAGGAGGCGCTCTTCAACGCCGGCATCATCTACAAGGACAAGCTCGAGGACTTCGGCTTGGCTGAAAAGACGCTCAAGCGCCTGGTAGAGCAGTACCCCGACTACAGCGGCATGGACCTCGTCTATTACAACCTCTACCTGATGTACTCGCGTTGGAAGAAACCCGAGCTGGCCGCGCTTTACAAGAACAAGCTCATCGAGGAGTTCCCCTACAGCGATTACACCGTCGTTGTGAGCGACCCCGACTATGCCGACAACGCCCTCTACGGCAAGCACCGCGAAGATTCGCTTTATGCGGCCACCTACAACGCCTACAACGACGGGCGTTACAGCCAAGTCTATCTGAACGACAGCCTCTCTGCCAGCAAGTACGCACTGGGCGCTCACCGTCCGAAGTTCATGTTCCTCCACGCCATGAGCAGCTTGCAGGAGGGCGACACCTCCGATTTCCTCGACCGACTCAAGGAGATTTGCAGCAAATACCCGCAGAACGAAATCAGCGAACTTGCCGGCCTTATCGCCAAGGGCATGAGCGAGGGACGTCTGCTGACGTCGGGCTCGCTGGGCAGCATCTGGCAACGCCGTCTGATGGGCGGAGGAGCCGAGGGAGCTGCCGTTGACTCCGCCTCCGTCAAGCCCTTCAGCGAAGAGCGTGCCGTGCCGTTCGTTTTCATGCTGGCTTACGAGGACGGCACGGTGAACGACAACCAACTGCTCTTCGAGATTGCCCGCTATAACTTCACCAACTTCATGGTGCGCAACTTCGAAATCACCATGCCCAAGCGCGACGGCATCACCATGCTCCAGATAAGCGGTTTCATGAACTTCGACGAAGCCTGGAGCTACCGCCAGCGCCTCTACGCCGACAAGGACATGGCTGCGCGCCTCGCCGGCATCCGCGCCTACGTCATCTCCGAGGAGAACCTCAAGCTGCTCTTCGAGGGACACAGCTTCGACGAGTACCAGCAGTTCAGCGACGAGCACTTCTCCGTGCTTCCTCTGCCCGACGACGATCAGCCCTCCACCTTGGACGAACTATATTTTGACGATGAAGAATAAAACCTAGAAAATCTAGAAGACCTAGATTATCTAGAATTTCTATCCAAACTAAAAAACAAAGACAATGGCCAACGGAACCCTTCTTTGGATTGACGACGAAATAGAACTCCTCCGCCCGCACATCCTCTTCCTTGAAAGCAAGGACTACGAGGTGCACACCGTCACCAACGGGCGCGACGCTATAGACCGCTGCCGCGAGACCACCTACGACCTCATCCTGCTCGACGAGAACATGCCCGGCCTCAGCGGACTGGAGACGCTGAACCTCATCAAGGAGGTTTCGCCCGGCACACCTGTCGTGATGGTTACCAAGAGCGAGGAGGAGAACATCATGAACCAGGCTATCGGCTCCAAAATCTCCGACTATCTCATCAAGCCCGTCAACCCCAACCAGATACTCCTCACGCTGAAGAAGAACATCCACCAGCGCGAGATTGTCACCGAGGTTACCACCACCAGCTACCAGCAGAGCTTCGGACGCATCACCATGCTCATCAACGAAGCCGAGACGCTGGACGACTGGAAGGAAGTCTATCGCAACCTCGTCCGCTGGGAGTTGGAACTGGAGAACACCGAGGGCAGCATGAGCGAGATGCTGCGCATGCAGAAGAAGGAGGCCAACCTGGGCTTTGCCCGCTTCGTGCGCCGCAACTACGAGGGCTGGATGGCCCACCCCAACGAGCGCCCCTTCATGAGCCCCGACGTCTTCAAAAGCCGCATCTTCCCCGCCCTCGACAAGGGCGAGAAGGTATTCCTCATCGTGCTGGACAACTTCCGCTTCGACCAATGGCGCGTCATCGCCGACGAACTGACGGACTACTTCACGTTCGACGAGGAGCTCTACATGAGCATCCTGCCCACCGCCACGCAGTACGCGCGCAACGCCATCTTCTCTGGCCTCATGCCCAACAAGATTGCCGAGATGTTCCCTGACCTTTGGGTGGACGAAGACGAGGAGGAGGGTAAGAACCTCAACGAGAAACCGCTCATCCAGACGCAGATTGAGCGCTATCGCCGTCGCAACACCTTCTCCTATAACAAGGTCAACGACGCAGCCGCAGCCGACAAACTCATCAGCCGCTTCAACGAATTTGGCAACAACGACCTGAACGTCGTGGTGTTCAACTTCATCGACATGCTCTCGCACGCCCGCACCGAGTCGCGCACCATCCGCGAGCTGGCAGCCAACGAAGCCGCCTACCGCTCGCTCACCCTCTCGTGGTTCCGCCACAGCCCCGTCAGCGAGCTCATGCGCCGCTTGGCCGACACGGACTACCGCGTCATCATCACCACCGACCACGGCAGCATCCGCGTCAACAACCCCATCAAGGTGGTGGGCGACCGAGCCGTCAACACCAACCTCCGCTACAAGCTGGGCAAGAGCCTCGCCTACAACCCGAAGGAAGTCTATGAAATCAAGGACCCGCGCCGCGTCTTCCTCCCTTCGCCCAACCTCAGTACCGCCTACATCTTCGCCTGGGGCGACAACTTCTTCGCCTACCCCAACAACTATAACTACTACGTCACCTACTATCGCGACACCTTCCAGCACGGCGGCATCTCGCTCGAGGAAATGCTCATTCCCCTCATCACCCTCAAGACGAAAAAAATGAGGAATTAGAAATTAGGAATTGGGAACTATGAACTATGAACTAAAGGACATCGATGCAGCAGCGCGCGCCTTTGTGGACGACATGGCGGGTCGTCGCCTCTTTGCCTTCTACGGCCCCATGGGCGCCGGGAAGACCACCTTTATCCGCGCCGTCTGCGAAGCCCTCGGCACCACCGACGTCGTCACCTCGCCCACGTTTGCCATCATCAACGAATACAACACCCGCTCCGGCCGCCCCATCTACCACTTCGACTTCTACCGCATCCGCCGCCTTGCTGAGGTGTACGACATCGGCTACGAAGACTATTTCTACGGCTCCGACGGCCTCTGCCTCATGGAATGGCCTGAACTTGTCGAGCCCCTCCTTCCCCCCGACACCGTCCGCGTCACCCTTTCCGTACTGCCTGACGGCTCGCGCGAAATCAGCTATTGAAGCCAAGGCATCCGCTACATCAAACTCTATCTATAAACAGCGCCCGTGTTTATATAAACAGGGGCCGTGTTTATATAAACTGCGCCCCTGTTTATAAATAACATCAAAC
>JAEEGL011680475.1_pt1 | contig 76020 bp, 57 predicted proteins | sample 9134231 | NCBI WGS metagenome assembly JAEEGL01 (sample SAMN16246548, study PRJNA631951) | gut metagenome | biome: gut microbiome; feature: rumen; material: fiber-attached | host: Bos | place: Iran: Karaj | collected 2018-10 | reverse complement strand
TTGCCCTGAAGACGCACAGAGGACTGCAGAGGTCTTTGATCTGCTCCTGGGCGATAACCTTGCAGGAAGAAAACTCCATATCGAGATGGACGGTAAGAAGTACCTCGATATGCTTGATTTAGGGTGATACAGATGGGACGTAAAAAGAAGGACGATATTATTTCAGATTCACTGAAGGCAAGGCTTACAGACAGCAACGCAAAGGATATGCCTGCTGTTGACCAGCCGATAACCGAGATGCTCGAGATCAACTATATGCCGTATGCGATGAGCGTTATCGTATCGCGTGCTATTCCGGAGATCGACGGCTTCAAGCCTTCGCACCGCAAGCTCCTCTATACGATGTATAAGATGGGCCTTTTGGGAGGCAACAGGACCAAGTCCGCGAATGTTGTCGGACAGACCATGAAGCTCAATCCTCACGGCGACCAGGCAATCTACGATACAATGGTCAGACTTACCAGAGGCAACGGTTCGCTGCTCCATCCGTTTGTAGATTCTAAGGGTAACTTCGGTAAGCAGTATTCACGTGATATGCAGTGCGCAGCTCCCCGTTATACGGAGGTAAGGCTTGAGAAGATCTGTGAAGAGATCTTCAAGGGGATCGATAAAGACGCTGTCGACATGATCGATAATTACGACGGCACTCTTAAAGAACCAACACTGCTTCCCACGACTTTTCCGGCTGTGCTTGTAAATGCGAACCAGGGTATTGCCGTTGGTATGGCATCGAATATCTGTTCATTCAATCTTGCTGAAGTTTGCGCAGCTGCTGAAGCTTATATGAAGGATCCGAATTGCGATCTTCTTGAAGTTATGCCCGCGCCCGATTTCTCCGGAGGCGGAAGGATACTTTATAACCGTGAACAGATGAAGTCCATCTACGACACCGGCAAGGGCACATTCTCTGTCAGGGCGAAGTACAGGGTCGATAAGGCAAATAACCTTATAGAGATCACCGAGATCCCTTATTCAACGAGCGTTGAAGCGATAATCGACAATATCGCTGATCTTGTTAAGAGCGGAAAGGCAAAAGAGATCTCCGATATCAGAGACGAGACTGACCTTGACGGTCTGAAGCTTACAATCGACTGCAAGAGAGGAACCGATCATGAGCAGCTCATGACCAAGCTCTTCAGGTTTACGAAGCTTGAAGATACATTTTCGTGCAACTTCAATATCCTGATAGACGGTTCTCCGAAGGTTATGGGAGTTGCAGCGATCCTTGATGAATGGCTCAAGTGGAGAAGGACCTGTGTCTGCAGGGAACTTCAGTTTAACCTTGATAAAATGAAGAAGAGACTTCATCTTCTCGACGGTCTTGCGGAGATCCTCCTCGACATTGACAAGGCGATCCGGATCATCAGGGAGACCGAACTCGAAGTTGATGTTGTTCCTAACCTCATGAAGGGATTCTCTATCGATGAGGAACAGGCTGAATACGTTGCCGAGATCAAGCTTCGCAATATCAACAAGCAGTACATCATCAACAGAATATCCGACAGAGACAAGCTCAAAGATGATATTGCGGATACTGAAGACCTGCTTGGCAGTCCCAGAAGGATAAACGGACTTATCGTAAAGATGTTAAGAGAGGTCGCCGAGAAGTACGGGCAGGAAAGAAGGACCGAACTCGTTCAGGCTGAGGAGACAGAGACATTTGTTGAGACCGCAGTGATTCCGGATTACAGGCTTCACCTCATGCTTACCCGTCACGGTTATCTTAAGAAGCACACCATGAAATCATTGATGAATGCAGGTGAGCTTAAAACAAAGGATGATGATGAGATCTTTATGGGATTTGAGTGTGAGAACAGATCCGATCTTCTCATATTCACCGATAAGTGCAATCTTTATAAGACACACGTTTATGATTTCGCGGATACGAAGCCGGGTGAACTGGGTCACTTCCTTGCAAGTTCCCTCGGAATGGAAGACGGTGAGAAGCCTATGTTCATGATCTCCACGACTGATTACAAAGGGATCCTTTTCATCGCGTTTGAGAACGGAAAAGCTGCCAGATTCCCCATATCTTCGTATGAGACCAAACAGAACAGAAAGAAGCTCGTCAACGCATATTTTGACGGAAGCAGGGCTATCGGATTCCTTCTCCTTGACGAAGAGGAAGATCCTGATCTCATCGTTACCAACAGTCTGGACAAGGCTGCCGTATTCAAGGCATCGCTTATCCCGCTTAAGACTACGAGAACGACACAGGGCGTGCAGCTCCTTGTATCCAAGAAGGGATCTGTATTAAAGACACTGGCAAGACTTGCCGAAGTTGAAGTGCAGGATCCCGAGTATTACAGGATACGCAAGGTTCCCGCTATCGGATACTATATTAAGGAAAATTCTCTGGAGGCAAAGCAGGTAAGCTTTGATGATCTGAAGTGACGGTATTTTCTTCCGAATATCACGTCGGGGAAGGCGATCGTAAGAACAGCAAAGGATATAATGCTGCTGCTGTTTTATGCGCCCTGGCACTTGTTGTGCTTACCCTGACGACGGTGTTTGTCGGAAGAAAAAACTCATATGAACTTGATACGGTCCCGAGTTTTGAGAAAGCCATAGATGAAGGGCGTTATTCTGATGCGCTCTCGATATACAGGGAAATCCAGGATGAAGTGCTTAAGGCATCACCTGAGGAACAGCTGTCCAACACTGCCAGGATACAGATGCTGGATGACATGGAAAACATCGTAAGGATACGTGTTGATTCCCTTTGTGATCACATTGTCTCCAACAGATACGTGCTTACCGCAAGTGATGTCAATTTCCTTAATTCGATGAAAGAACTCACGAGTTCCGTCGTTTCAGAAAGAATGTACGGGATCTGCGAGGATTTCCTTCTGGGTAAGATCGAGAAGCCTGTCGTAATGTATTTTTTCGAACAGCTGCAGCCTATAGGCAACTTCTCGGCTACGGCGAATCCTCTGCTCAGGGAATTGGATTATATCGAGACAGCTACCGGCGATGTCCAGACTGCCGAGGAAGCTCTTGGCAAAGAGGATTATATTACTGCGGTTAAGAAATACACCCAGGTCAATGAGCGTTATGACGGCTTCGTAGGAGATTACTGCGAGAAGAGGGTCTCCGATATCAAGGTCACGATGTATGAACCTATGATGGCCGAAGGCGAACACATGCTTCAGACATTCAAATTCTATTCCGCCGAGAAGCTGTTTTCCGATCTGGCTGTTATTTTCCCGGAGGATGAGATAATCAAGGGAAATCTTCTTAACGCGACTTCACATACGGGTGAGGTGAAGGAATACAGGGGGCCTATCGAAGTTATCTGCGTAAGATCGCTGATCGCTGATACGGATACCGCATTTGCCGGAAGGTACAGATCGAGCAGCACGGACCTTTATCTGACAACATCGGAATTTGAGAAGATACTCGAAAATCTTTACAAGAGGGATTATGTTCTCGTCGATCCCGAGAATCTTATCGAAGCGAGCGATCCGACATTCCTTCTTGAGCGTAATCTTAAGGTTCCCAAAGGCAAAAAACCTCTGGTCGTTGTCATTGAGAATCTTCAGTATAATGCCACTGCGTATAACTGCGGGACATGCAGAAGGCTTGTCCTTAATGATGAGTACCAGGTGTGCGGAGAATATGTAAACTCCGCCGGAGAGACCATTGTCAGCCGAACAGCCGAATCAATAGGTATTCTTGATACATTTGTCGAGAAGCACCCGGATTTTACATATGACGGCGCGAAAGGGATCATCTCGGTAAGCGGCCATGAGGCCTGCTTCGGCTATGTGGTGGCTGCAGGAGAGATAGAAGACCGTAACGCCGCGCTGTCCGCATCCAATCTTCCCCAGATATCTCCCACGAATGACGATATCGATTATGCGAGGGAAAGAGTAACCGAGATCGTTAATGTTCTTGCGGATAATGGATGGAAATTTGCCTCCTGCACGTATTCGTACATTGAAGACTGCCGGAATACCGAGAAGCAGATACTTATGGATGATACGGAGAAGTGGCTTGATCAGATCGGTTCTCTTTTCGGTGAAGTCCATATGCTGGTATATCCTAACGGGAATTATATCTACGGAACGGATGACAGGGCAGTATACTATAAGAACCGCGGTTTCAGGATCTTTTTCGGAGGCGGCGCAACACCGTATTATACTTATGGTGACAATTATCTGTACCTTGACCGTGCCATGATGAGCTATAAGACTCTTACCCGGAAAGCTTATCAGGAACTGTTCGATTACAATGAGATAATCGATCCCGCGAGGATCCAGAATACCGATACCTGAGGTCGGGTTATATTAATATTACGTTTCATTTTCGATAAGTTTGCACATATTTGCCCTTTTTTTATATAATATTGGTTATGAAGAACAAAATGCTGTCTTACCGAAGGGAGCTTTTATATGGGCAGAATTGACAGACTTACGAATCTTACCGAGAAGGAAGAGATTCTTTGGCAGGACAGAAAGAGATATCTTGGATTGCCCATTTCCTTCACGGTCTACAGCTTCAGCCCCAATAAGTTCTATTATAAAAAGGGAGTCATTAACATAACTTCCGAGGAAATACTTCTGTACAGGGTACTGGATCTTACGTTTAAGCAATCCATATGGCAGAAGATATTCGGTGTCGGATCAGTGATCCTCACTACGGCAGACAAGTCTACTCCTGTACTTGAGATAAAAAACATCAAGACACCTGACAGAGTCAGGAAAGCTTTGAGCACTCTGGTTGAGCAGAGACGCGATGAGAAGCGTGTTACGGGCAAGGAAATGTTCGGTGCGGCAGGAATGTTCCACGATCACGGTGACCTTGAAGGTGTGGACCTTGACGGTGACGGTATAATCGATGTTCATTAATTGAGGTTTAAGTAGTGGAAACAAGGATTGACAGATTCGGAAGTGTCCGTGAAGACAAGATAAATCAGCTTAAAGAGCTGATAGCGGAATCCAATAATATTGTATTCCTTGGCGGTGCGGGCGTATCTACGGAAAGCGGAATTCCGGATTTCAGAAGCGGAGCCGGCATCTATAATACCGAGAGCGGAACCAAGTACAGACCGATCGATATTATTGCCCATGATTTCTTTATTGAACATCCCGAAGACTTTTATGATTTCTATAAGCGTAAGCTTATCTATCCTGACGCAAGACCGAACAAGGCCCATAAGGCTCTTGTACGTCTTGAGAGGCAGGGCAAGCTTAAGGCCATAATCACACAGAATATTGATAACCTTCACCAGGAAGCCGGAAGCAAGTGTGTTATTGAACTCCATGGCTCGGTATTCAGAAATTACTGCATGGACTGCGGTAAGAAGTTTAATATCGAATATATAGCTGCCCAGGAAGGCGTTCCTCACTGTGACAGGTGCGGCGGCATCGTAAGACCTGATATCGTGCTCTATGAGGAGAACCTTGAGCATGAGAACGTTGATAATGCCATCAAGGCTGTAAAGAAGTGTGATCTTATGATCATTGCGGGAACATCTCTTACGGTATATCCTGCGGCGACATTCGCGCAGTTCCTTAAGCACGACAGGATCGTCATCATTAATAAGAGTTCCACATATATGGATCTTAAGGCATTGCTTACGATACACGATAATGTCGGTGAGGTTCTTGATAAGTGTGTTCCCAAGAGAGTTTCGAGAAAGAACGGAACATCCAAGACTTCGGGAAGTAAGACTTCTTCAAAGAGCAAGACCGTTAAGAAAGAGACCGGATCTTCTTCATCTAAAAAATCCTCCGGGAAGACGACGGCCAAAAAGTCGGCTTCAGCAACTACTGAGAAACCTGCTTCTAAGGCTAAGAAGGATGAAAGCAAATCTTAAGTTTTTCGAAGATAAACAACAGGTGATAATTGCCGATCTTGCCCGATATGGAAGGCAGAGCGGCATTTTGTCATTTATGAGACTGATAAGTTTTCTCTGTGCTGTAATACTGGCCATTTGGGGTTATGTTGTTCATACGCCCGCTCTTTACTATTCAGGAGGAGCAGTTTTCGTTTTATTTATCGCGCTGTGTATCATTCACGGCAGGATCATCGAAAAGGTGAATTATCTGACAGAACTGAATAAAGTCAATTCTTCGTATATTGCCAGGATCAGGGGCGATTTCAATGAACTCCGGAATATTGCGGTGAAGGGGCTTAAGAGGGCTGAGGATATCGGCTCTGCCAAGAACAGGCTTTACGGCAGGGATTTTGATGAGCCGGATCACGATTATTGCGCTGATCTTGATCTGTTCGGCAAGAAATCACTTTTCTCTCTGCTCAATATATCCGAGACATCCTTCGGCAGAAGGAGATTTGCCGAAAGTCTTTTGAGACCTCATGTTTCAGATCTTTCCGTCGAAGATCTTATGAAGAAGCAGAAGGCGGTCTCTGAGCTCTGTTCAAAGCCTGATGTGCTGATGGAATACCAGGCTACGGCGAGAACAGGAAAGATGACCAGGGATCCTAAAGCACTTCTTGATTTTGCTTGTAACGGATCGAAAACAAAGACAGTTGCAAACGTATTGATATTTGCCGGTATCGCCGTATGGTTAAGCGTTCCCGCTGCTTTTCTGTTAATCCCGGATTATGCGACAGCATCTATACCTGCATGTCTTATAATCAACCTGTTGATCTGGATGGCCGGCCGCTCGTTTAATGAGAAATATATCAGCGCCTGTGAAGGAATGCCTAATCAGGTCAGGGCGATGCTGAAGCTGTATTCGATACTTGAGAAAAGCGGCTTTGAGGATACTCTGGTGAAGACTCTGATCAAAGGCGATGATAATTCCAAAGGAGCGGGTGAGACGCTGAAAGAACTTGATTATGTGCTTAGAGTTGCCGGATTCAGAAGCCAGCCGTTATTCGCGCTGATCCTTAATCTTATTTTCCCTTTGGATTATCTTATCTCTTATCTCATGGGAAACTGGGCCGTAAAATACGGCAAGCATCTTCCGGGATATATCGACAGCCTGGCTGAACTGGAGTCACTTATGTGCGCTGCCCAGACAGGTCTGGTGCTTCCCGAAAGTTCTTTCCCGGTATTCGTCTCATCTGATAAACCTGATGACAACGCGTTTTTTGAAGGGAAGGATATCGCACATCCTCTGCTCGATCATGATACCGTTGTAAGCAATTCCGTAACTATCGATAAAGATATTGCTATAATCACCGGTTCAAATATGTCCGGAAAGACAACGCTTATAAGGACCGTCGGTGTTTGCTCGGTTCTCGCGTATACAGGAGGGATGGTACCGGCAGCCGATGTTAAACTCGGACGCATGAGGATAATGAGCTCTATGAGGATCGTGGACAGTCTCGAAGAGAATATGAGCACGTTCAAAGCCGAACTCATAAGGATATCAGGTATTGTCAACGCGGCAGGGGAAAACAGGCCTTTGCTGTTCCTTATCGATGAGATATTCAGGGGTACAAATTCGGATGACAGGACAGAAGGCGCGCTTACGGTTCTCAGGAAGCTCTCTGCTCCTTATATCTGCGGTCTGATGACCACTCACGATTACGCAATGATAGATAAGACAAAGGAAGATTTCAATAACATCAGATATTATCATTTCTCTGAAACATATACTGATACGGGCATTACATTTGACTACAGACTGAAGGAAGGAATAAGCAGACAGTCTAATGCAAAATATCTGATGAAACTGGTCGGAATCGGATAATTGTTTGTGATTATCGTATATTTTTGTTTTCCTTGTTAGATTTATTGTTAAAATATAACATTTTTTGTCTTTTCTTTCTTGATTATTTTATTTGATGCGTATAATATCTAATCGGAGGGAAGGTTTTATTAGATGTTTGAAGCGCTGAGCAAGTATCTATCAATCGTGCTTGATTACTCCATTGTGCTTGAGTATTCCAATGGCGTATGGTTTGATGAGCTCACGAATCTTTTCGAAGATAAGGGTATCGACTGTTATATAGACGATACTTTCAAACTCCTTCACCGTTGTGTTGTTCAGCAGCAGGATCCTAAGGATGCTCATATCCAGGGTGCAATGCGTTCGCTGATCCAGAGTATGATGGCAACGAATACTCTCCATGTTGTCCATACATGCAACACCGAATATTTTATTGAGCAGGTCAAAAATCTTCCCGAATGCTGCATACTTACCACCAAGACGGGTATCTTTACCAAGAGACTCTATGAGAGAGCTCCTGAATTTAACGGCGATGTTGCCCTCCTTACCCCGACAGGTCTTAAGATATTCCATTCGATTGCCGAGATGATCGAGGATTATCCTCTTCCTTCCATAAGCGGTCTTGCAGGCAACAACACTTATATTGACTGTGACGGAAGAGCGAGCATTGACGATGTGGTTATTTCCACTGAAGGCGATAAGTTTACTCTTGTTAAGAGACTGAGCGGCGGCGCTGAGGGAATGGTATTTACCACTGATAATCCGAAGTATGTCGCAAAGATCTATCACAAAGGCGTTATTACACCTTTAAGATGGGCGAAGCTTAAAAAACTTACCGAGCTCGGCATTACTTCACGCGGGTTCTGCACACCTCAGCACCTTCTTTATTTCAGGGGTGTTCCTATCGGTTATACAATGTTCATCGGAAAGGGAACCACGTTGAGCAATGTTTTCGACGGACCTGACGCGATGCTGGAGAATTTCCCCGATTGGACGAGACTTGATGTATGTGAGACGCTTCTTACGCTTATCGGCAAATATCTGTATCTTCAGATGCATAATATCATTGCCGGCGATATACAGTTAAAGAACGCTTTGATCTATTCTTCCACAGAACAGTATCTTATTGATATGGACAGCGTTCAGGTCGGTAATCTGCCTTGTCCTGTCGGAACCGAGGATTTCACGGATCCGAGACTTTGGGGCAGGGATTTTTCGAGTTTTGTACGCAGGCTTGAAGATGAGGATTATTCCATCGCAATGCTGGTATTTACGGTTCTTTTCTGCGGTCTTCATCCTTATGCGACGAGAAACGGTGCCGAGACCTTAAGAGAAGAGATCCTCAACAGGAATTTCCCGTACACTCTTGATAACTCTGATACGGAACATATACCGCTTGGAGGATATGCGCATATCTGGGAATATCTTCCTGAGAATCTCCGTACCATGCTTTACAATACTTTCCGTGAAGGCAAGATCTATGAGGCCGTCTGCTGGCGCGCTGCCGTACAGGAGTACATGAGAGATCTTGAGAACTTCGTTTATGATGATCCTGAAGCTTATAAGCTTTTCCCTTGCGAGGACATCAAACAGGCGTCTGTCAATGTCGAAGAGGTTAGGGCTCAGCTTGCCGCAAAGATGGAAGCAAAGAAAGCAATGGAAGAGAGAAAGACCACTGCGGCTGCTTTTGAGAAAAAGACATTTGCCAATGCTCCGTCGGGAAGATTTGTTTCTTCCAGTGTAGGCGCAAGTAGCAGTTTCAGACCGGAAAAGCGTGATGACAGTGATTTTGTCAGTGTTCCGAAGTCCTCTTCGCCTTCGTTGTCGGCTGTGAACACTACGCCCCCGCCGCCCCCGAAGAAGAAATTCTTCGGTCTGTTCTGATTTTTCCGGACAGCAGCCGGGTTTTAAAAATGTTTATTTGAACAGTCTCAGATTCCGCAATTGGAAATTTGAGACTGTTTTTCTGAAAAATTTGATATTTAGAATGTTTGCATGTAAGTTTGCCCGATATTTTGTTGTACGCGGTGCTCAGATACGGCAAAAAAACGGTAACACGTGCAAACAAGTTGCTTATTATTTTGTTATAATTTACTGATGTAGACTAAACTCACGATAATCCGGAGGATCATTATGGCTGAGAGTATTTCAAGTTCTGATTTCGGCACGAGTACAAAAAGAAGACTCCCAATATGTTTTGCGCTGGATACTTCAGGTTCCATGATGGGTACCCCGATAAAGCAGCTTAACATGGGCCTTAATAACTTCGTATCTTCAATAAAGGCAAATGATGATACGAGAAATTCAACGGATATAGCGATTGTCACTTTCGGTTCGAAGGTCGAGATAGCTATGCCTTTCGGTAAGATCTCAAAGGAGAAGGGATTGCCTGAGATTACGGCATCAACAACACTTACACCGATCGGTGAAGGCGTTCTTACCGCGCTGGAGCTCCTTAACGCACGTAAGGAAGGTTATAAAGAGATGGGAATCAAGTATTTCCAGCCCTGGCTCGTTGTTATTACGGACGGCGCTCCCCAGGGTCCTAACGCCATGGCAAATATGGAGCGCGCTATTGAAGCATGTAATGAGCTTGAGCGCAACGACAAACTTGTTGTATTCAATATCGGTGTCGGTTCAGGCGTTGATTTCGATATCTTAAAGAGACTTTCCGTAAAGCGCGAAGAGCCTATCTCCGTTAATTCTGCTGATTTCGGTAAGCTCTTCGAATTCCTGGGATCTTCGTCATCTTCTATCGTTTCTTCCGGAATGAGTGATGATGCTCTGTACAACATAGACACCAAGCCTCAGGGAACGGCGGTTGAATTAGATGATTTCATGAAGTTCATAAATGAGGATGAGTAATGTATAAGGGAATTACAGTCGGCGCTATAACGACTATCGGTAATAAGCATGTAAACCGCGGCACTCCGTGCGAGGACGCTTCTTATGCTGTAACAAAGAACGGCGTTTCCGTCGTCTGTATTGCTGATGGTGCCGGCGGTAAGCAATACACGGACGCGAGATTCGGTTCTGATTGCGCCGTACATGTTATTACCGATACTCTCTGTGAGCATTTCGATGCTTTATACAGCGAGAACAGGGAAGCAGCGGTAAGAGGTTATCTTATGGCTAAGCTCCGTGTTGCATTTGCCGGGATAATGGAAGAGCGCACTATCGATGTCATAGACAGATTGTCCTGCACGCTGCTTTTCGTAGCCGTTAAAGACAGAAGAATGATGATCGGCCATATCGGTGACGGACTGATTGTAAGGATATCTCCTTCGGGCGTAAGTCCTGTATCCATGCCGCAGAATGATAAGGACGGCAAGACGTATTTTGTTACTGCGGCACACGCTGATAATTATATGCGTCTTCTTAAGACAACAGTTGACGATGTCCATGCCATAGCTCTTATGACAGACGGTGTTCAGGACAGCGTTTACAATGAGGATTCCGGACTGGTAAAGCCTGTTGTGGCCAAGATGGTCGAGGCTTTCTCGGACGGAAGGGAAGATGGCGAGAAGTCAGTCCTTGAGACTGTTCAGAAGTATATTGTAGGTTCAAGCAATGTCAGTGATGACGCAAGTTTCGGAGTAATGCTTTTTGAGGGGACTAAAGCACCTGATCCGAATACGCTTGACAGTGAAGCTTCCAAATTTGCTTCTTCGGGAGAGACATTTAAGGATCTTTCACTGGCCATCAAGCCTGAACTTATTAAAGCGCATGAGATCATTTCAAAGTGCGCAGGCGAGGAGCCCGTAAAGACGGAGCCCGAGCCGGAAAAGACACCTGCTCCTGCAGCTGCGGAGATCAAAGCGGAACCGGAAGGAAAGGCGCCTTCGAGGATCAGCAAGGTGTCAGTGGTATTGATTACTATCGGAATAATTCTTTGCATTATTGGAACAATAGAACTTGTTTTAACTCTTAAAGGATGACGTGTTATGAGAGAAGAAAAGAAATATGAGGTCCTGCCCGGTGTCGAGATACCGGATATTAAGAAGATACAGGAAGCTGCATCCGATTTCAGTGTTTCTGATGTCGGTGAAGTTGAATTAAAGACTGTGGCATTACAGCCGGTATCAAAGGCAGTTACTCCTGCTGTTCCTGATGTTTCACAGCTTCAGCAGCTCGGTGATAAAGTTGCGGAGGAAGAAGCCAGATCACAGGCTGAAAGCCGCGCGAAAATGGAGAAGATCATGCACAACGTTAAGGCTCCTGAATCGATCAGGGATCTTAAGGAATCGCATATTGCCCAGGTTGATGCAGAAAAGCGTAAAGAGCTCGAAGAGAGCCTTAAAGCAGCTGACCAGCAGCAGGCTGAGGAAGATGCAAAGAATAAGGCCCGTGAGGAACGCCGTCAGCTTCAGCAGAGACTTCTGGAGGAATCCAGAGAAAAGGCTGCGAAGGAGAGAGCAGAGAAAGAGCGTCTTGAAAAAGAGCAGGCTGAGAAGAAGGAAACTGAGGATAAGAAAACTGAGGATGAGAAGCAGGCAGCTGCCGAAGCTCCTGCAGAGGCTGCTCCCGTTGCAGTTGAGGTTAAAGAAGCAGAGAAGCCCGTTGAGCAGGTTGAGAAACCTGCTGAAAAGGAATCTGAGCAGAAGGAGTCCGCTTCTGTTGAAGAAAAGCCTGAAGTTGCTGCTGAGAAGAAGGAAGAGACTGCTTCCAAGCCGGCTGAGCCTGTGCCTGCTGTTAAGAAGACCGCTAAGATGGTCTCCGATGCAGAGGCTTTTGATGACTTCAAGGAATTCCTGGACGGCGATCAGTAATCCTGGTTCTATATTTTAAACTGTGTTAATAATCGTCACGTTCGGTTCCGGTAACGTGACGATTTTTTGCAAATTGACTAAGATTTGCAGTTTTCCGTCACGTTTTTAATCTTGATCGTGACGGATTTTCGCACACGGCATTTGGGTGAAAATGTTGATCTGTTATCAGGGAATATCATGCTGATAATCAGCAGGGTCAATATAAAACAATAAAGGCTGTCTGATTGAGACAGCCTTCTTTATGTTTGGTGCACCTCCAGGGACTCGAACCCTGGGCCCACTGATTAAGAGTCAGTTGCTCTACCATCTGAGCTAGAGGTGCGTCAAGCAACGTCAGTTATTATAGCTATTAGGTTTTTACAAGTCAACAGTTATTTTTGCTTATATGAATAGTAATTTGAAATAATTATTCGAAGAAACCCGTCATATCGACTGTGTTGAAGTCTTCAGACAGTGGAAGGGCAACCGGACGGCCTTCTTTGGCTGACTTGTAGATCCCGAGCATCGTGTCGACTGAAGAGAAGCCGGAATAGGCATCGGCTATGGGATTTCTGTTCTCTAAAATAGAATCATGCAGATCTTTATAGATCCCGAGATGGGGATTAAGAGCGCACTTGTATGAGAACATTCCGCCTTCTTTGAACTGCCTGCGGATGTAATAACCGTTGAGCTTTTTTGTCTTGCCGTTGGATTTTACGGTCATGATATTCAAATGAGGCTTTCCCGAATCAAGGCCCATTGAAAGCTGGCCGTTCTCACAGAAGACGGAGAACTCCGCGGTGTGCCTGGAAGGTATCGTGGCAGTAGTGCCTTCGATCTGTGCAAGCGCGCCGTTCTCAAGCTTTAAGACTGCCATTCCGAGATCCTCGGCTTCGATATTCCTTAAGCGTCTTGCGATCATAGACTGGGCTTCCTCCGGTTCCGAACCCATAAGCCAGACAAGAAGGTCTATGGCATGTATTGTCTGATTCATCAGGGCTCCGCCGTCACTTTTCCAGGTTCCGCGCCATGCCGCGCTGGAGTAATAATCCTCACCGTGTCCCCAGCGGACATAGATGGTTCCGTGAGTGACTTTTCCGTACTTTCCCTCGGCGATATCCTGTCGTACAAGACCGACGATGGGAAGATAGCGGTAGATATGTCCCATGGCTATCTTAAGACCGGTCTTTTCCGAGAGTACGAAAATCTCCCTGGCTTCGGAGACCGACATGGTCATGGGCTTTTCGAGAAGGAGATTCGAGCCGTGCTCCATGGCATATTTGGCGATCTGAAAGTGAAGTCCGGAAGGAACGGTAACCGATACTATGGAAGGCTTGATCTCATCTATCGCAGTTTTGTAATCGCTGTACTGCTTTACACCGGCAAAACCTTTAACAGATCCGAGAAGTCTTTTCGCTGATTCGGGATTAACATCCACAACCGCTTTCAGTTCCAGGCCTTTAAGCTTGGAAATAGCCTTCAGGTGCTTCTCGGCGACTCTGCCGCAGCCGATAAGGACCACCGGAAGGGGAGTCTGTACTGACGTTGTTGAATTATCGGCCATCTATAGCCTCCATAGGGTTATTTGATTGAAATAGTTTAGCACAAAAGGATAATTTGGCACTATTAATGATTATAATATCGTATAAAGACTTTTCCGGAGGTGATCTTCCATGAATATGCGGGATATAATCATCGCGAAAAGAGATAAACACAGCCTGACTGATGAGCAGATAAGATTCTTTGTAAAGGGCGTGACTGAAGGCAGTATTCCCGATTATCAGACATCGGCTCTTCTAATGGCTATAGTGTTAAACGGTATGGATGACCGCGAGATGACCACTCTCACACTTGAGATGGCTGCTTCAGGCAAGCAGCTTGAACTCCCTTACATAGACGGTGTCGCCGTTGATAAGCACAGCACGGGCGGCGTAGGCGATAAGATCACTCCGGTCCTTCTCCCGCTGATAGCATCATTCGGTGTTGAGGTCGTTAAACTCAGCGGCAGAGGTCTGGGATTTACCGGAGGAACCGTCGATAAATTCGAATCAATAGAAGGCTTTAATGTTGAGGTGAATACAAAAGACTTCCATATGTATGTCATCAAGACAGGTATGGTCATCTCCGGACAGACTCCGGATCTGGCACCTGCCGATAAGATCCTCTATTCGTTGAGGGATGTAACGGGAACAGTCGATTCCATTCCCCTTATTGCATCCAGTATCATGAGCAAAAAGATCGCGGGAGGCGCGAAAGGAATAGTTCTCGATGTAACCTGCGGTTCCGGTGCGTTTATGAAGGATTATGCCATGGCAAAAGAACTTGCCGAAGCCATGATCAGGATCGGTAAACTCGCAGACCGTAAGACGGTTGCCGTTATTACGGATATGGATCAGCCTCTTGGCAGATTCTGCGGCAATATCCTTGAGATGCAGGAAGTCCTTGACACCGTAACGGGAAAGGGCGAAGAGGACGTGATCGAAGTTGTTACGGAGCTAGCGTACCACCTTATATCTATTGCGGGAAAAGACGGGGGAATGAGTCCGCAGGTATTAAGGGAGGAGATCAGGGCAAGACTCTTTGACGGCACATGCTATGAAAAATATAAGCAGCTTATAGAGTCCCAGGGAGGCAGGCTTACGCCGTCAGGGTCACCGGTCTATGTTGATAAGCCTTTTGACTGCATGCACGTTAATTCGCCTGAAAGCGGTTATGTCACGCACATAAGGACAGACCTGATCGGTCAGGCTTCGGTAATTCTCGGTGCAGGGCGTCTTAAGAAGACTGATACGATCGATTACGGAGCGGGCATCGGATTCTTTGCAAAAGTCGGTGACAGGGTTGAGCGCGGAGATTCACTGTGTGCTCTGTACCACGGCGAGAAATGCGAGATCTCCGAGGAACGCCTTTTCGATGCGATGGATCTTATCCTTGAAGCATACGAGATCGGTCCTGATAAGCCCGAAAAGAAGCCTTCGATCTTAGGTGTTATAACTTGATTTGTTCCGGTATTGCGATATAATACGAACAAATGTTTATACTGTGACAGGAGTACTATGGCCAACGAACCCGTAAAGAAAAGGATAATCGGTATCGACCCGGGTTACGCGATCACGGGTTATGGCATTATCGATAAAAGCGGGAATAAGCTTGTTGCCGTGGATTATGGTGTTATAGAGACCAAGGCCGGTGTTGATTTTCCTTTGAGGCTTCTTACGATCAACGATAAGATCAGATTCCTTCTTGAGCAGTATAAGCCTGATTATATGTCTGTCGAAGAGCTTTTCATGGGACATAATCACACTACCGTTATCGGTACCGCTCAGGCGAGGGGAGCTGTACTCGTTGAGGCTGCGAGAGCCGGAGTTGAAGTATATGAGTTCACGCCGGGACAAGTCAAGCTGGCTATCACCGGCTACGGCAAAGCAGAGAAAAAGCAGGTACAGTTAATGACCAAGTCCATATTGGGTCTTAAGGAAGTGCCGAAGCCCGATGATGCTGCCGATGCTCTCGCTTTGGCGATCACTCTCGCAAATACGGGACTGGCCTTCGCAGGAAAGGCCGTATCCGGTTATCAGTACGGGCGTTACGGTTATTCCAAACGCAACGAAGGTTTTGTCTGATAAGTTTCTGAATACACATCAGCATTAAGGAGATAATGAATGTACGCATATATCAAAGGCATAATGGCAGAACGCAATGACCAGCAGATCGTTATCGAGAATAACGGGATTGGTTATCTTATCAACTGTCCTCTGGGGATCTCGGCTGAGTTCGGCGGTCCGGGCGAAAATGTAACGGTCTATCTGTACCAGAGCGTAAAAGAGGACGATATCTCACTTTACGGGTTCAGTTCAAGAGACCAGAAGGAGATGTTCTTAAAGCTGATCACCGTAAGCGGTATCGGTCCCAAGGTGGCGCATACCATATGCGCTTCGCTGTCTGCGGAACAGATCGCCGCAGCCGTCATGAGCAATAATGTGGCGCTTCTTACAGGTGTTAAGGGACTCGGAAAGAAGACTGCAGAGAGAATCATACTTGAGCTTAAGGATAAGCTTAAGGCACAGCTCGGAGCTTCTGCTGCTGTAAGCGCAGTGCCCGCTGCCGCTGCGGCTTCTGCAGGCGGCAATGCCGGTCTTATGCAGGATGCTGCCGGAGCTCTCGTTGTGTTAGGATATAAAGACCAGGAAGCAGCAGACTCCGTTGCGGCCGCGTATGAGGAGGGGATCGGTCTTGAAGATCTTATCCGCAAGGCATTAAAAGTTGCTGCAGGTAAGAAGTTCTCATAAGGAATAAAGAATCTATGATGGGATTTAACGAACAGGAAAATGATGAAGAGCGGGTTCTGGGGAGACTCAGACAGCCCGGTGATACCGAGGAGAAGGCACTAAGGCCTGTAACCTTTGATGAATATTCCGGTCAGACCAAGGTAAAGAATAACCTTAAGATCTTTATCGATGCGGCAAAGAAGCGCGGCGAAGCTTTAGACCACGTTCTTTTATACGGTCCTCCGGGACTCGGCAAGACAACGCTTGCCGGCATTATCGCTTCCGAGATGGGTGTTGCCATGCATATAACGACCGGTCCTTCCATTGAGAAGGCAGGTGATCTGGCAGCTCTTCTTACCAACCTTAATGAAAACGAAGTCCTCTTTATCGATGAGATTCACAGGCTTAACAAGAGCGTTGAGGAAGTGCTTTATCCCGCAATGGAGGATTACTGCCTCGACCTGATGATCGGCAAGGGACCTGCGGCAAGATCAGTAAGGCTTGATCTTCCTCACTTTACACTGGTCGGAGCGACTACAAGAGCAGGTATGATATCCGCTCCTCTTAGAGATCGTTTCGGCATGATCCACCGTCTGGAACTTTATGAGACTGAAGAACTTATGGAGATCCTCAAGCGTGATGCGGGACTCCTTGGAATCGCGATCAATGAAGAGGGTCTGCGCAATATCGCGTCAAGATCAAGAGGCACTCCGAGAATCGCTATAAGGCTTCTTAAGCGTATGAGGGATTTTGCCTCATATCTCGAAAAGGATGTCATTGATAAGGAAGTATCAGACTTCGGACTTAAGGCGCTGGATATCGATGAGTTAGGACTTGATGCGGTCGACAGACGTGTCCTTACCGCGATCGCGGATATATTCAAGGGCGGACCGGTCGGTCTTGAGACTCTCGCAGCCTGCACAGGTGAAGATCCTGTGACTATCGAAGATGTTTATGAACCGTTCTTGCTTCAAAATGGATTCCTCGCAAAGACTCCGAGAGGAAGAGTTCTTACGTTAAGGGCTTTCGAGCATATCGGAATAACTCCTCCGCCGTCTTTTATCGCGGGAATGAAGAACAGTGACGCGGTTCCTCCCAAATATGAGAATATCTCAATAGAAGACTGGCAGAATGCCAATAAGGACGGTGAGAACGGCTGATGGGGAAGATGCTCCTTCACGCTTGCTGCGGTCCCTGCGCAATGTATCCTCTGGACCTTCTGTTATCTGAAGGCCGTGATCTTGACTGTTACTGGTTCAACCCGAATATCCAGCCCCAGTTCGAATTTGACAGAAGGCATGAGAATCTTGAGAAGGCATGTGAACATTTCGGCATAAGACTTATTTCCGAAGGTACTGAATGCATGCAGGAATACTGGCTATCCAAGACATATCTTGAAGAGTTCGGCTCCAGATGTGAGATGTGCTATGACATCAGAATGGACAGTGTTGCGAAGTTTGCTTCTGAGAACGGCTATGAGTCTTTCTGTACGACACTTCTGGTGAGTCCCTACCAGCAGCACGAAAAGATCGCTGAGATAAGTGACAGGAAAGCTTCAAAGTATGGCGTTAAGTTTGAATATATGGATTTCAGGCCGGGATTCAGGCAGGGCCAGGATATGGCAAGAGAGATCGGATTATACAGGCAAAAGTTCTGCGGCTGTATATTCTCACTTGAGGAATCCAAATTCAGGGATAAGATCTATAAGTCCTTTGAATCGTGACCTGCGGGTTCTTTGGCTTCAACGAGAACTGAATAATATCCTTCGTAGATAACCATTCCGGGCTTTGCTCCCGGGATCTTTTTTACATGTGAAACGGGGCAGTAGTCCACTTCGGCTTTCAGCTGGCCGGGTTTGGAATCTTCAGAAGTCATGTGTTCTTCCAGGATAATTGCCTTGGAAAAGAATGCGGCAAGACTTGCAGCCTCCAAAAATGCGTTATCAGAAGGCATATCTTCATTAGGCTTTGTTTTAAGTATTACGTGTGTTCCGGGAAGACCCTTAACATGGAACCACCAGTCGTGTCTCGAAGCAGTGTGGAAGGTGAGCTGGTCGTTCTGGATATTATTTCTGCCGGCGAGTATCTCGTAACCGTCAGAGGTCATGTATCTGCGGCAGGGCAGGGCTCTTTCTTTGGATCTGTCTTTGCCGCCCTTTCCGGCATTGGCTCTTTTTGCTGCTTCTCTTAAGGCCCTTGAGGATGCCTTGCCGGACTTCGCGACACCGACCATCTTATTGGGATCGCCCTTGCCGGCATTATTCTTAACGGATGCTGATCCTTTTCGAAAACCTGAATCACCGGAAATCTCGGCTCTTATCTCTTCATTGATCGCCGCGAGATCCTCAGGGCTTGATGCGGCGTTGACGGCGGCATTCAGAGAACGCAGATACTGCGCAGCCATCTCGTCTTCCTTAAGATAATTTTCCGCAAGCTCCATTTTCCGCTTTGCTTTATGGAAACGCTTATAGTAATCCTGGGCATTCCCGGAAGCATCGAGCGTAGGATCTAAAGGGATCGTTATTTCTTTTTGGGACTCATCCGTATAATCGGTAAGAGTGACACTTGAATCACCCTGTCTGATCATGTATTTGTAGGTGAGGATAAGGTCGCCGGAATGTTTCAGTGAGTCAGCCTTTTTGCCTTCTTCGAGATCCTGTTCGTGAATCTCGCGCTTCTTTATGACGCGGGCGAGAGCGCTGCCTATTATCTGGCTTAAACGGTCACGTCCTTTATCGAGGACAAGCCTTGAATCCCTTGACTGATAATAGATATCTATCGCTTCCGATATCGAAGATACGGGTTTTATTTTGGCAAATCCTTTGAGTTCAACAATAGACGCATCTTCAGGCTCGCCGTTCTCATCGAAAAAGACATAAGGCGTATAGGTCCTCTCAGTTACAGAGGTAAGAAAATCCTTTACGGCAGTTATAAGTCCGGTCTTCTCGTCATCTGTAAGCATAGAAAGCGTCTTTCTGTCATCGATATCAGCCCTGTCGGTAATATATGAGGCCAGGACAGGGGAGAGACCGAGAACCGAGCCTACAAGGGCTTTTGCCACAGGGCGTGATGATTCGTTCTCTGTTACAGGGAGACTTCCTGTACAGGCGGTCGCAAGAGCGTTTTCGGGAGTGAGTTTATCCTGTGCCGGAGGATATTCATAAACACGGGCAGGCATGACCTCTCTTACGCGTGATACAGAGAAATCAACATGGATAGCGGAATCCAGAATCCTGCCGGACCCGTTTATAAGGATGAGATTCGAGAAACGGCCCATAAGCTCTGCCGTGAGCGTATAGGTCTTGCGGTCCTTCAATTCGTCGAATTTGCTGACAGTTATCTCGATAATCCTCTCATAACCCGGATTGGTAACGCTTTCTATCCTGGAACCAGCCAGGTACTTGCGCAGAAGCATGCAGAAAGAGGGCGGCATTGAAGGGTTCTCCAGAGTATTGTCGGCAAAACATATCCTTGGAGCGCCCGGATCTATCGAGATAAGGAGTTTTTTGTATCCGCCTGTGGATCTTATATGGAGAATGACGGTATGCTTGTCAGGCATGTAGATCTTATCCACACGCTTTCCTTCGAGTTCTTTATTCAGCTCGTCAGCGAGGAGCTGACAGGTGATTCCGTCCAGAGTCAAGGTATTACACCTCGTCTTCTGACGGTACGCTGTCCGTATTCTTATTCTTCCTGCCTGAGAATACAAGTGTCAGTATTACCCATATGACAACGGCAATCAGTATCTCAAACCCCAATATCTTGAAGAACATGTCATATTTATTCCAGCTGATAAGCAGATCGATACCCGTGATCAGAATGACCGCGCCGATAAAGATAAGGGGCATAGCCACTCTTGATGTAGCAAACTTTCTGAAAAGGGAATCTGACTCCTGTTCCGGCTGTACAGGTGCAGAAGTCTTCCTTGAACTGCTTTTCGGGGAAGCTGAACGTGAAGTGTTCGCTGTCTTTGTGCGCGCAGCACTATTTGAGGAGCTCTTTTTCGAGCTCACCGAAGCAGACTTCCCTGAACGTGACTTTGCGGTATTTGCCATTATCAGCCGATGTTCTCTTTCTCCTTGAGGAGACGCTTGATCTTCTCGGTAGGATTGATGAGGCTTGAGAGCGATGCGTCGTGGTTGATAGCGTCAATGAGGAGCGCTACGAACTTGCAGAGGTTGACATCAGCATACCAGGGAGCCTGTAAGAGCTCAGGTCTTCTGTAGATAAGGTTCGTTGCGAATACCTTGTCGATGACTCCGTCCTCGTATGCGGCGTTGAAATTGTCGATGCCTTCGGTAAACAGCGCGAAAGTAACAGCGCAGAATACCTTTCTTGCGCCGCGCTCTTTCATCTCGCGCGCGATGTCGATCATGGAGTCACCTGAAGAGATCATGTCATCAACGATAAGGATGTCCATGCCTTCAACCGATTCGCCGAGGAACTCGTGCGCAACGATCGGATTCCTGCCGTCAACGACTCTTGTATAGTCTCTTCTCTTGTAGAATGTTCCGAGCGGGACGCCAAGGATCGAAGCATAGTACATAGCTCTGCCGATACCGCCTTCGTCAGGTGATATGATCATGAACTTACCGCTTGAGAATGAGAGGTCGGGTACCTGGCGGTACATTTCCTTGATGATCTGATATGTGGTGGGAAGGCTCTCAAAGCCGGCGAGAGGGATAGCGTTTGCAACTCTCTCGTCGTGAGCGTCGAATGTGATGATGTTAGCGACACCGAGCTCATAAAGCTCTTCCAGGGCGAAAGCGCAGTCCAGGGACTCTCTCGCGTTTCTCTTGTGCTGGCGGCTCTCATAAAGGAAGGGCATTATGACATTGATCCTTCTTGATTTACCGGAGCAGGCGAGGATAACGCGCTTAAGATCCTGATAGTGATCGTCAGGACTCATACGGTTGTCTGTCCCGAACATCTTGTATGTGCATGAGCAGTTCATGACATCGCTTACGAGATAGAGGTCATGACCTCTGACGGTATTCTTTACGACTGCTTTGCCTTCTCCGGAAGAGAACCTTGCGTTCTCAACGGGGATCCTGTAATCCTCTCTGAAGAAACCCGGATACGTATTGACGATCTGTTCCTTCTGGTACTCGGAACGTCTCTTGTTGAGATAGAAGTTGACCTTTTCCGTGAAATCTTCACTTCCTCTCAGAGCAATAAGACCTATAGGTCCTACCGGCGCCATGGGGTTGTCGCCGTATTGGTCGTAGCGGGAATAAGCTTTTTCGTCAGATGCTGATGTCATAATTGCAGCCTGCCTTTCATGCTTTTATTTGATTTCTTATTCATTAAATTCATCGAAAACCTCTCCGATCCTTATCTGGCTTGCGAGATCCTGGAGTCTCGCAGTCGAATTGATAAGGTCGTAGACTGATTCGTCTGAATTAAGTGCGTCTATTATCCTTGCGACATAGGGTATCATGTCCGCAGCCAGATACCATTCGCGTGATCTGAGTTCTTCAGGCGCATAGATGAGGTTAGTCGTGCATATGCACTTGAAGACACCGTCGATGTAAGCTTTGTCGAATACATCAAGTCCGCCGGTGAACAGTCCGAAAGGAGCAAGGCAGTATATGTCCTTGGCGCCCCGGTTCTTTAATTTGTTTGCCGTGCGGATCATGGTCTCGCCGGAATTGATCATGTCATCGATAAGAAGGATGTCCTTGCCGGTGACATCATCTCCGAGGTACTTAAAACCCTTAACGACCTGACCGTCCTGGTTGTGATAGTACCTGTAGAAGAAGCTCAAAGGCAGATTCAGGTGCGATGAGTAAAAAATGGCCCGCGATATGCCTGTCTCATCAGGGCTTACCACGAGCGTGGATTCCTTGTCCATCCTGATAGAACCGAAGCGGTTCAAGAGGGTGGAGGTCATCTTGAACTGACAGCGCGGCATCTCAATAGACATAAGCGGTACCGCATTCGCGATCCTCGCGTCGTGGGGATCGAAAACAATGAGATTAGCAACGCCGAGCTTATAAAGCTTCTTGAGCATGTCGGCACAGTCATAGGATTCCCTGTGGGAATCGAGCTTTTCGCGCCTGCCCTCATAAACAAAAGGCATGATTACATTGACTCTCTTGGCTTTTCCCTTAAGCACGGATAAGATCCTGAGAAGATCCATATACTGGTCATCGGGAGATATTACATGTGTTCCTTCAACGAGGCTTATATCCATATTGTGTGAAAGGACATCGGTAATGACATAGATATCATGACCTCTGACGCTTTCTCCTATGGAAAACTTGCCTTCGCCGGTCTGGAATCTGATAAGTTCTGAATCGATAATGTAATTTGCCCTTGAATAACCGGGATCGTTTGCGTATTTATTGCCGGGCTTCTCGGAACGGAGCTTTCTTTTGTATGAAAGGACCTCGGAAACCTTCTTAACGAATTCTTTGTTGGAAGTATGTGCAATTATGCCAATAGGACCGAAAGGTGCCAAATATGTATCCTTATAGCCTGTATTGACATATAAGTCGCTCATGGCAACGAAGATCCTCCGCTTAAAGATTAATTAAATAATATCGGAGTCACAAAACAATTCAAAGTGAATATGTATAGAAATTTGCACGAAAAGTTTTTGAATTTATGTTCAATCTTTGCATACCTCATCAGAGAGTGCCTGCTTCAAATCATTTATTCCTGATTTTTGCGGGTTTGTCTCACTGGAGGACACCGCGAAAACCCTTGCATCTTCAGCAAAATCAAGAACATTTGACATCATACGGAGCTGGTTCCTGACCTGCTGCGCAGAAAGTTTGTCGCACTTTGTAAATACCAGAAAATAGGGAAGAGCCGAGAGATTCAGGTAATTCAGCATCGCGATATCGTCAGAAGAGGGCTCATGTCTTATATCTATGAGCAAAAGCACCAGATCGATGCCTTTTCTGACCTTGAAATAATTGTCGCAAAGCTCGGAAAACCCCTGGGATCTTGTCTTTGAAGCTTTCGAGAAGCCGTAACCCGGCAGATCGGCAAGGATGGCTTTTCCGTCCAGATCAAAATAGATTATCTGCTGTGTTTTCCCGGGAGTCTGAGATACTTTCGCAAGTTTTTTATTGTTCCCCAGGGCGTTGACGAGTGATGACTTGCCGACATTGGACCTTCCCGCGAGAACGATCTCGGGCAGATCCGTGCCGGGCGTATCATTCAGTGATGCGCAGGTCTTAAGATATTTTATCTTTCCGAAATTAATAGCCATGTTTATAACTCTGTTCAAAGTGTTCAGATTGTCGTTTTTGCAGGTTTCTTTGCAGGTTTTTGTACGAAGATTGAGACTCGGACCGACAAATGACCGCATTAGAATTTTAACATGAAGGATTTATATGGCAAAACATCAGTTGGCAGAAAGCTTTCAGGCGGCGGATACGGTCTTTTGAGGGATCTCAGACCGGTATTGTCTGACTTCATCAATCTGGAGCGAGCGCTGATAAAGCGTCCTGCCGTTCTGCCTGCTGCTTTATTATCTGCAGACTGTATTGGCTGTTTTTATTCTGCTTCTGTCATTCCCGCGGTGATCATCAGTGTTTTATCTGTCGTGCTAAGCTGCTGTTTATTCTTTTACGGGCGGCAGAACAGGGAAAACAGACTGCAGTTACCGGTTATATGCCTTATTACGTGTCCGTTGCTGCTGTATGCCGGCTTTTTCATAAGTTCGAGACTGAATGCGGATGTGAATGCGGATGCCGTATCAGGTGAGCTGAAATGTGTTGTAACTGAGGTCTCTTACGACCTGTCCGGAAATATTGACTCTGCGGTCCGTCTTGAAGGCGGAGCTCTTGCAAAGGTCAGCTTTTACTGTGAATGCGGTGATGTCTCGCCGGGCGATGTCCTGCTGCTTAAAGGAAAACTGAAAGAACCCCGTACGGCGGGCAATCCGGGGGAGTTCGATTACAGGGAATACCTGAGAAAACAGGGCATTATCTATACATTCTCCTGTGATAAATATACTATTGCCGGAAAAGCCGGTTTTCCGCTGAATATCACGGGTTATCTGCAGGAACAGTTTTTCGGGTTCAGGAAAAGAGTATTTGAGGCTGTAACTGATACTTTTGACGCATCTTACAGAGCTTTATTTGCCGCTGTTTGTCTCGGGGACAGATCGCTCATATCAGACGGTGTTTCACGGGATTTTGAGATGTCATGCTGCTCGCATCTGTTAGCCGTGTCAGGAACGCATTTCTCGGGATTTCTGCTTTGTGTTCCTAAGATAATCGAAATGTTCAAGATCAAGCGCAGGCATGCCTTGATGATCCATGCGTTGTTCTGCATCATTATCGGCTGTCTTACAGGCTGGAGCGATTCGGTCACTAGAGCTGCGGTCATGAGCATCTGCATGTTTGCCGGCAGGGAATGGCTTTCCGCTGTAAGCATGGCCGCATTGGTAATGATGATATCTGATCCTTTCTGTGCTTTGTCTTCCGGGTTCCAAATGAGTTTTTGCGCAGTGATCGCCATAAAGGTCTATAGCGGGAATATCTTCCGTTTTCTGGTGAGGATCCGTCTAAGCGAAAACACGGCTAAGCTCATAAGTCTCTATATAGCCGCGGGAGCGGGCCTTATTCCGTTCTGGACTGATATTTCGATGCGGCCGGATCCGGAGCACCTGGTCATCCAGGCTGCAGGAACTTTCCTGGCAGGCGCAGCATGTGTGTTCTTTGTGCCGTGCGTGATCTTATGCCTGTTGCTGCCGTTTTGGTCAAATATCATGTCAGCTCCGCTGTATTATTGTCTTAAAGCTCTTTCGGAACTTGTCAGTGCCGGCAGTTCGTTGAGCGAACAGAGCGGAATGCCCGTCCATTTCAGCAGGCTTTTGCTGGTAACGCTCGGATTCGCGGTCTTTCTTTATATGATCCCGCCTTGCCTGATGCGCAGGCTCCTTTTAAAGCCTGCTGCGCTTTTTCTTGCGGCTGTTATCGGGTTTGAGGTGTTCTCTTTCATTGACAGGTCCGGTTGCCGTGTGGTATTCGCTGATGTGGGGCAGGGTGACTGCTGCCTGATAATCACACCGGAAAGAACCTGCCTGATAGACGGCGGGACATACAAAGAGGGAAGCACAACCGTAAGTAATCTTCTTGATTATTACGGGATATCCAAGGCTGATGTATGTATCATGAGCCACTGGGATGCGGACCATGCCGGCGGAATAGCCGCTTTATACGATATGGGAAGAACAAGAGATATCCTTACTTCGTATATTCCTGAGGCTGATGACAGGGATAAAGATGTCAGAGAGTTTTACAAATCCTTAGGTGAGGACAGTTCCTTCTGTTCGATGGATCCTTCTCAGTTATCCCTTGTCCTGGCAGGCGACAGGATAACCTTATCTGACAGCGTTTATCTGGACGTTCTCTATCCGCCGGAAAGCAACGGAGGCGGCAACGAATCGAGCCTGGTGCTTATGCTTCATATTGACGGGGAGACTTCGATCCTGTTTACAGGTGATATTGGTTCACAGACTGAATCTTTGCTTATTGAAGAGCAGGTGCTTCCTGACTGTGACATTCTCAAGGTTGCCCATCACGGCTCGAAATATTCATCTTCCGCGGAATTCATCGAAGCCTGTTCGCCGGAAGCGGCTGTTATCTCAGTCGGCGCGGGTAATCTTTACGGTCATCCTGCCCCCGCAACGCTTGAGCGGCTTGAATCATACGGCTGCGATATCTTCCGGACAGACCTTGACGGGGCGGTGGTGCTGGAATATTAAGAAGAGCGTCAATACAGATTCAACATCATCCGGCGTTTGGCTTTGCCTTATTTTGTCCTATAAAGGGCATTAGAATTTCGGTTTTGTTTGATATACTCTTGAGTGATATATGGGAGACATATGGGAAAATAGGAAAGGTTCCGGCTCATAAATGCCGGAAGATGGAGATTATGCAGAGAAAATTTTACAGGTCGATCAGGTCATTGCTTACCCCGGTCTTAGTGTCCTCGGTGATCTTAGCCTCTTTTACGGGGTGTGACGCTGCGGAGACCAAGGCTTCAGAAGTAATAAAGGACGGCGATGACAGCAACACTATTGAGACTACAGCCGAGCCGACACCGACCAATACCCCGGCACCGACGAACACGCCTACACCGACACCGATACCGACGCCATGCATACCTCATATGAATATGCCTGCGGTTGACAAGACGGCGCCGATGTTCCTGAGCCTTCCCGAGAGTGTAAGTATTTCTGTGGGAAGCGATTTTGATATTCAGCGTTATATCGGCTATATAGATGACTGCGACAGCGATGTCGAGCTCCAGGTTGAAGGTGAGGTTGATACGTCTGATTCGGGCAGCTATCCGCTTACGCTTACGCTGATCGATGATGCGGGGAACACAAAGACCGGCAGTATGACTGTCAATGTTTATGTCCCGAGCGGCGGAGGCGGCGGTGGCGGCGGCTCTTCCGAGCATACGACGCTGGCATTCAGCGATTTTATGGACAGATATCCCGGTGATGATATTGCTTACGGCATAGATGTATCCAGATATCAGGGTGACATTGATTTCGAGAAGGTAAAGGCCGCAGGATGCGACTTTGTAATGCTGAGGGCAATGATATACAACAACGGCGAACTGGGCGAGGACCGCAAGTTCGAGGAGTATTATCAGGATGCAAAGGCTGCAGGTCTTCTGATCGGTGTTTATTACTATTCTACAGACAGCAATATTGAAGAACTGCATGAACATTGTGACGAACTGCTTGCGGTGCTTGAGGATAAGGAACTGGATCTGCCTGTCGCATTTGACTGGGAGAGCTGGGGCCATTTCCAGAAATATAATATGAGCATTGTTGACATTAATAATCTGTTTTATGAGTTTGCATGGATAATGCAGGCGAACGGATTAAGCACAATTTTATATTCAAGCAAGTACTATCTTGAGATAATCTGGGAACCCGCCGGTTACGATGTATGGCTTGCCCATTATGTAAAGGAAACAAGCTATGAAGGCGATTACACGATGTGGCAGACCGGATCTATAGGCAGGATAGACGGTTGTAACGAAGATGTTGATACTGACATCATGTTCAAGAGCAAGTATCCGGACCTGTTCGGAGGCTGATCGGGGAACTGAGAGACAGCGGCATTAGTTCGGAGGTTGATTAAAGGTGGCTAAGGCAAAAGCGCTTCCAAAGGGAGTCCTGAATTCCCGTCAGATGCTTACAAAGATCAGTAAAGAGCCTGATTCGCTGGGGCTTGTGCTTTTGTACGGCACCGAGGATTACATGATCGACGGAGCCGTATCCATGCTGAAGAAGGCCTGCCTCGGTGAAGGCGCCGAAGACATGGATTATGCTGTCATAGATACGAGGACAGGCGACAAGTTTGATATGGCAAAGCTCGAAGAACTGATCTCCATGCCGCCGTGGATGTCACCCAGAAGACTTGTCATTGTCAAGCAGTCAGGCCTTCCCGGAAGGGAACTCAGCGATAAGGATCTTGAGATATTGAAGGATATCCCGTCCTCCGCGGTCGTTGTCTTTTTCGAAGAGACTGCAGACAGCAGAAAGAAGGCATTTAAGGCTTTCCTCCAATACGGAACTGTTGCGTCGATGAGCGGGTTCGAAGAGGACGAGCTTACGGGCTGGATCAGCAACAGGTTCTCCAAAGAACACTTAAGGATAGGCTATGAAGCTGCGAACTCCATGTCCTCAAGATGTTCCGGCAACATGATGGAACTCGTAAACGAGATCAACAAGGTCGCTCTTTATTGTCAGAGCAAAAATTATACCGAAGTCACTCCTGATATAGTGGAACTCTGCTGCCCGCCGGATCTGAGCGGACAGATATTCGATATTATGGATGCCTGCGGAAGCGGAGATGCGCGTATCGCGCTAGGCACGCTCGATAAGCTGATAACCAACAAAGAGCCTTTGGCGAGAATAAGAGTCTCGATCATCAATCATATCAAGGCTTTGATAATGGCCAAAGAGGCGGGAAATGCCGATCTTCTGGTCAAACGCACCGGAATGCATGAATTCAGGGCAAAAAAGCTTGTCAGCCAAGCCGGCAATTTCCAGATGAAAAGGCTTATCGACCTGTATCTTGCTGCTTCGGATTCAGACAGTGATTTCAAGCACGGACTTATTGACGAGCGGTATTCGCTCGAAATAATCCTTGTCAAAGCAAGCGCAAGGGCGAATGTCTGAATAAATGCGCCGGAAGCGGTCAGATTTCATATTCTTTTACCACATTATCGTATTTGACGTTGTTGTCCTTATGACTTAAAATCTTTTAGTATTATTTAGAAGAATGGAGATCATAATGGCTAAGATTCAGATGAAGACCCCGCTTGTTGAGATGGACGGGGATGAGATGACCAGGATAATCTGGAAGCAGATCAAGGATATCGTCATTTTACCTTTTGTTGATTTAAAGACTGAATATTTCGATCTGGGATTGAAGCACAGGGATGAGACAGCTGACCAGGTAACGATCGATGCTGCCAACAGGACAAATGAACTCGGAGTTGCCGTAAAGTGCGCAACGATAACGCCCAATGCCCAGAGAATGACAGAATATAATCTCCACACCATGTGGAAGAGCCCTAACGGAACTATCAGAGCTATCCTGGACGGTACTGTCTTCAGAGCTCCGATCCTCGTTAAGGGAATAAAACCTTTCGTTTCATGCTGGGAAAAGCCTATCACTATCGCGAGACATGCTTACGGTGACGTTTACAGAGACACGGAGTTCCTTGTAGACGGTCCTTGCAGAGCTGATCTTGTTCTTACTTACCCCGACGGAAGACAGGAAAGCCAGACGATCTTTGAATATAAGGATTCAGGCGTCGTACAGGGACTTTACAACACGGACAAGTCCATTGCGGCATTCGCCACATCATGCTTCGAGTATGCATTGGACACCAGGCAGGACCTCTGGTTTGCCACAAAGGATACGATCTCCAAGAAGTATGACGGCCGTTTCAAGGAAATTTTCCAGAATATCTATGACACACAGTACAAGGAAAAGTTCGAGGCTGCAGGCATCACATATTTCTACACGCTTATCGATGACGCGGTTGCAAGAGTAATGCGTTCTTCCGGCGGATTTGTCTGGGCGCTCAAGAACTATGACGGCGATGTAATGAGCGATATGCTCGCTTCCGCTTGCGGTTCTCTTGCCATGATGACTTCTGTTCTCGTTTCGCCCAAGGGCGTTTATGAGTATGAGGCTGCCCATGGCACGGTTACCCGTCATTACTACAGACATCTTAATGGTGAGCAGACATCCACCAATCCGATGGCTACGCTTTTCGCTTGGTCCGGCGCGCTCAGAAAGAGAGCACAGCTTGATGATCTTCCGGAACTCGAGGCATTTGCCGACAGGATCGAGAAGGCTTCCATCCAGACGATCGAAGAGGGAACCATCACGGGAGATCTCAATAATCTTCTTGATAACGAGAACAAAAAGACAGTTACTACAGAGGAATTCCTCAAGGCAGTAGCAGCCAAGCTTTAATACAGAACCACGACGGAGGAATAAACAAGATGAGTTATTACAAGACATGGATGGATAAGTCCGAGGACGCTTCCAACAGACAGGAATATGTTGAATATATCAACCGTTACTATGCGCTCGAAAAGGTTGCTTACGAGAAGATCCTCGGCGCATATCCTGATAATGAGGAATTCTTAAGCGGAACGGCAGCCGAGATGGCTAAGAAACTTGATTTTCCCAAGGATTCAATGGATGTGTTTGTAGGATTCATTGACGGTATCAAGTCCAGTCTTACAAACGGTGACGATATTGATCTTGAAGCTATCGATGATAATTATCAGATCAAGCTCGTTATCGATTACGAGAAACTCTATTACAACATGCGTGACGCAAAGGCTGAATGGCTCTTCAACATCAAGGCATGGAAAGATATTCTCTCCGAAGAGAAGAGAAATGAGATTACCCGCGAATACCGTGAAGCCAATATGGCTCATTCCGACAAGATCGGCCGTAACGATCCCTGTCCCTGCGGTTCTGGCAAGAAGTATAAGAACTGCTGCGGCAAGAAGGGCTGATCTGTTGATCTGACAGGAGAACATCCTTGAAAAAGCTTTTAAAGTCTAAATGGTTCATAGCGCTTATCGTCCTGCTCGTTTTGGCGGCATGCGCTATATTGAGCCTGCTTCCGGGAAGTCCCGTCAAAAAGCTTCTTCAGCCGGTGCAGCTGGTTACTTCTCCTGCGCAGTCACTGGTCAAAAAGACCGGCGATAAGTTAAGCGATTTCTGGGCTGCCATTACCGACGGTATTGCCATAAGGGAAGAGAATAAAGCGCTTAAAGAGCAGATAGCGGACTTAAGATATCACCTTACGCAGAATGAGGAGGCCGCATTGAGATATGAAGAGCTTAAGGACGCCCTTCATATCAAAGACACCTTCAGCAATTATGTCATTTACGGCGCGGCTATCCTCTCGAGAGAATCAGATGAATGGTTCTCCACGATAAGGCTTAATGCAGGCGCCGCGGACGGAATTGTTCTTGAAGAAGGCAATTCTTATCCGGTGCTTGACGTTGAGATGAACCTTGTAGGAAGAGTTATCGAGTCTTCGGATACGGAATCAAGGGTACTGCCTCTGCTTCATGAGGGATTTGCTGTTGCCGGAAAGGTAAACGAAGTCAACGGCGCGACTTTTATGATCGTCGGAGATGCGGAGCTGAAGCGTCAGGGTCTGTGTCTTGTCAAGGGGATAGATCCGGACGTGCGTCTTGAACCGGGCATGGAGATCGTTACTTCAGGTGACGGAGGCCTTTTCCCTGAAGGTGTTCCGATCGGCGTTATCGAATCTGTTGATTATTCAAATCCGTTGGATGTTAAGGCGGCACTAAAGCCGTATTCTCAGATAGGCAAGCTGGAGGACGTATTTATCATGATCCCTTATGTCGAGGCGGCTGAGGAGACAGCTGATCCGAACGCGGTATAAGGTACAGGATTATGCGTATTATTGCCGGGGATACAAAAGCAAGAGTCAGGAAGATAATCGTTTACGCGGTCTATATTATCCTGCTCTCTTCAATCCAGGTATCTTTCCCGGATGCTTTCAGTTTTGCGGGACAGACGGCAGATCTGGTTTTTGTTTTCGTAGTGCTTTCAGGATATTTCAACGGCTTTTGGGACGGTGCAGTTGTCGGACTGGTCTGCGGGATCATAAGGGATGTTTTCTCGCCGCCGGCTGTAATCGGTCTTGACGGTGATGTAAGAGTGACGGCGTTTATCGGCGCGTTTACGCTTTTCGCGGCTGGGATCACTGGAGCATCTTTTTTTACGAACAGAATGCACCGCAATATCCCTTTCTCCGTCGTTTCTGTCATTTTCGCCACGTTCTGCTATAAAACGGCAGGTTATCTTATAATCTACGGATGGAGCACCCTGGCGGGAACCGGTTCGGGAATATATTCGCCTTTTACGGCTTTTGTTTATTCTTTCCTCCCTCAGCTGCTGCTGAATACCATAACCGCTGTTCCTCTGATACTGCTGCTCAGGTTCCTGGGTCCTGTGTCGTTTAAGGGAAAAGCTGATAAAGATGAGATCATTGAGCAGGAAGGTGAAGGTAAATGGCTCGGAATCTGACAGACGATTACGGTGCGTTTGACCATAATGCCGAAAAGGGCGAAAGATCCGAACAGGTATCGCTCTTCCTGCGGTTTTTCAGGTTTATCTCCAACCGTTATCTTGTCCTTGCTTCGATATTTGTCGCATTTGGCGTGATAATCCTCATAATGACCATGAGACTGCAGTTCTCGGATTACCAGAACACGTTGTCACAGAGCTCTTCGGGTGTTGTAAGACAGTATGTATCCCAGGCTCCGAGAGGGGATATCTATGACAGCAGGGGAGTCCTTCTGGCTTCCACAGTCGAATACAATACCGTAATGATCGCGAATGCGTATATGGACGATGATTCGCTTAACTCGCTGTGTCTTGAACTGAGTTATCTTTTCGATCAGTATCACTGCATTGATGTGGCGGATCTCGACCAGTATTTTATCCTGGATCCGAAGGCCAGGTTCGTTAAGTCTGAAGATAAGATAAGGCTGTGGCAGACTGATTCGAATCTTTTTGACCTTAAGGATTATTCGGCGGGTGTTATCGTAACATTCACGGATGATTATGTTAAAACAGATCCTAATGTATTTTTCCTTTATCTGAGAAAAAAATTCAATATAGATAACAATTATACGATCGAGGAAGCATACAGGATCATAAGGATCAGATATCAGATATTCAGCGATAACTGGGCTTTTATCAAGGGAACTCCTGTAAAGATCGCCACAGATGTCCCTGTGGAACTTATAAGAAAACTTGAAGAAGAAAATTACCACTATATGGGGCTTGTCGCAGGCAAGGAATATGCAAGGACATATTCCACCGAAGCGCTTTATGCAAGCCATGTCTTGGGCTATGTGGGAAAGATATCCAGTGTTTCCTATCAGGATCTCTCGCCTTTCGGATACACGAGTGACGATATGGTAGGGAAGGCCGGTGTCGAATCACAGATGGAGCGGTACCTCCACGGAAGCAGCGGAATCACGCCTTACAGTATATGGACCATGAATGGTGAGGACGGCCTTTTTGTCCCGCACAGCTACGGTACGGAGCCTGTTGAGGGCGCTACTGTTTATCTGACGATCGATTCGCACATTCAGGAAGTCGGAACACAGGCACTTAAGGAATACATCCTCGAAGCCAAGGAAGACGAGCAGATGAACCAGACCGGTTATAAAGTTGCTTCGGCAGGCGCTTTCGTTATGATGAACGTCAACACCGGCGCTGTCATAGCCATGGGCTCTTATCCGAACTACGATCCTAATGATTTTGTCCTCCAGAACTACGGTGACGAGCAGGCAAAAGAACAGGTCAAATATTATCTCGGTCTGGATCAGTACCAGGATATTACATCCGGAGACCTTCCGATGTGGAACCGCGCGATCATGTCAATGTACGCCCCCGGTTCGACTTTCAAACCCTGCACGGCTCTGGCTGCGCTTGAGAACGGTGATATCACTCCTGAAGACAATACGATATCATGCGTAAGCCCTTACGATGTGGACGGCTGGATATTCAAATGCCTCGAGTTTCCTGATTACGGTCACGGTCCTCTGACACTGAACGACGCAATGGCGCAGTCATGCAATATCTATTTCATGATCCTCGGTATCAGGACCGGTATCGACAATATCTCAGCTATGGCCAACAGATTCGGTCTCGGTGTAAAATCCGGCATTGACCTTCCTGGCGAGATCTCCGGAGTTATGTCGAGCCGTGAGAATAAGAGACTTACAAGACAGTCCGTATACGATAAGACATGGTTCCCGTCAAATACCGCCCAGGCTTCGATCGGACAGTTCGATAACTGCTTTACGATCCTTCAGCTCTGCAGATATACATGCGGTATCGCCACGAACAAGCTCTGCACGCCTTATGTGGTTGATAAGGTTGTCGCAAATGACGGTACCATCCTTTATCAGGGACAGTCGGAATCTGTTGATATAGGCATCTCCGAGGAAAGCATCGAAGCCGTAAGAACGGCGATGCGTTGCGTTGCTACCGGTACATACAGGTGGAGTTCTTCCGCCGGCGGACAGTTCGATGACTATCCCGTTGAGATGGTATGTAAGACCGGTACGGCGGAGACGGGTTTCGAGGACTCTAGAAAAGAGTATTCGAACGGTCTGTTCATATGCTATGCGCCCAAGGATAATCCCGAGGTGGCCCTTGCTCTCGTGGTTGAGAAAGGCAAGTGGGGCGCAACGTCCGTCGTTATCGCGAAAAAGATCATGGCGGCATATTTTAATGAGCAGTTCGATTCTTCCGAACCTCTTTACACCGCAAACCCTATCTTCGGAGATTATCTGCCTTCGATAAATGCCACGGCCGGCTGATTTTTCGCAGTTTTTTCAGACACTTTTCGGCCCGATTATAAAACTTTGATAATTCATTGTTGATTTCTAACAAAGAGCAGTTGCCCCGAAACACATTTTACTGTACAATCTGTTTATAAGTTTTTAATGGGAGATTTCGGATGAAGATAGTTTTGATGGCCGACAACAGGAAGACTGAGCTCTTGGTCAACTTCTGCATTGCCTACAAGCCTTTGCTTGAGAAACATCAGCTTATCTCTGTTTACTATACGGCCAAGCTTTTAAAGACCGCTGCCGATCTGGATGTTTCCGGTCTCTCTGTAGATTATTCGAGCGGCTTTGAACAGCTTGCTTCAAGAGCGGAATATAACGGAATTGACTGTGTTATCTATCTCAGGGACGGCCGTCAGGTAGGGGAGTCCAATCCTTTCGAGCTTTTGGATGTCTGCGACCAGAATATGATCCCTTATGCTACCAACATAGCTTCTGCGGAGATCCTTATTACCGCAATTGACAGCGGCGCGCTTGATTATCGCGAATGGAACGCAGGCTGATCACAGTCCCTTTAGGACCTCTTGAATCCAATATGTATCTGATTGCCGGAGATACCGGTATTTTTGTCGTGGATCCTTCTGTTTCTCCAGAGAGAGCGGAGGAGTACTGTGACCTTCCCGGTCTTTCAAAGGGTGAATGTCATGTGAGGGCGCTTCTGCTTACGCACGGACATCACGATCACATTAAGTATGTAAATGAATGGCAGGATGCCTATCCGACGGCGAAGATCTTCTTCAGCAGCAATGACAGGGATCTTTTAGGCAACGGATATATGAACTGCTCATATATGGAAGGCTATGAAGTGCTTTATGACTTCAAATATTCCAATCTTGCCGGCATGTACGGTCAGAACCTTGTAAAGGAAGAAGATATCTCCATAAAGGTCTATGAGACACCGGGCCATACGATGGGCAGCGTGTGTTTTCTTGTGACTATAGGCGGGGAAGATATGCTGTTCACCGGAGATACTGTCTTCAGAGGCTCCGTGGGACGCACGGATATGCCTGGCGGGTCAGGAAAGGACATAATGGAATCCGTAAAGAGAATAAGCAAACTGGATCCCGGACTTAAGATCTATCCGGGTCACGGACCTGATTCCACCATCGGGGATGAGATAAGGTTCAATCCTTTCTTTTCAATGTAATCTGCTTGACTTTTCTTTATTTTTTTATGTACAATGGTGCTCTGCAATGAAGGTGCGTAAGTAGTCTTACTGCTGACCGGAACAGAGAGTCGTGTCTTGGGCTGAAAGCACGATCCGAAGGGCATAATGATGAATTTCAACACCGGAGCTTCTGTCGAAAACGGTTAGGATACTGATTAAGCAGATGCCATGCGCAGCGGCATAAAACAGTGCGTAAACAAGAGCGGGTGACTATAGTGGTTTCCCGAACATGGGTGGTACCGCGAAGGTGCTTGGAACAAAGCGAATTCGTCCCGTGGCAATGATGATTGCCGCGGGCTTTTTATTTGGTTAATGACAAGCGGAAATAAAAGGAGGAAAACATGGCTGAACTTAGTGAATTAAGCGCAAAGTTATCAGAGATCAAAGCCAGGATCGAATCAGACCTTACAGAGATCAAGAGCTCAAAGGGAGTTTTCGAATACCGTAAGAGCGTTATGGATTCGAAGGAAGGCAAGATCGGTTCTCTCATGAAGGAGATGGGCAAGATCCCGAAGGAACTTAAAGCTGACTACGGCAAGATGGTCAATGAGATCAGGAACTGGGCAACAGAGAAGTTCGATGCATTGGATGCGGAGTTCAAAGCTGCTGAGCAGAAGGCAAGATATGAATCTGAGACGATTGACGTAACTCTGCCTTCCAAGAAGCTTAAGAAGGGCTATCTCCATCCCAATACACAGGTAAGGAACCAGATTGTGGACATCTTCGGTTCAATGGGTTTCTCTGTATATGAAGGAAATGAGATCGAGACTGATCACTATAACTTCACGGCACTTAACATCCCGCAGGATCACCCTTCGCGTGATATGCAGGATACATTCTATCTGAGCCCTGAGTTCCTTTTGAGAACGCAGACTTCTGCAGGTCAGGTCCATGTAATGGAATCTCAGCAGCCGCCTATAAAGATCATCTCGCCCGGTAAGGTTTTCCGTTCCGATGACGATGCTACACACTCACCGATGTTCTCCCAGATGGAGGGCCTCGTAGTTGATGAAGGCATTACGCTCTGCGACCTTCAGGGTATGCTCGACGTATTCGTTAAGAAGATCTTCGGCGAGGAGACAAGAACAAGATTAAGACCTTCATATTTCCCGTTCACAGAGCCTTCCGTTGAGGTTGACGTCTCATGCTTCCAGTGCGGCGGCAAGGGCTGCAAGCTCTGCAAGGGAACAGGCTGGATCGAGGTCCTCGGCGCGGGCGTAGTCAACAAGAAGGTCCTTGAAGGCTGCGGCATTGACAGCGACAAATACAGCGGTCTGGCTTTCGGTATCGGAATCGATCGTATTGCCATGCTCAAGTACGGCATCAACAATATCAAGCTCCTGTTTGAGTCTGATCTCCGCGTGCTTGAACAGATCGATGATTAAGGTTAAAGGAGGCAGAAACAATGTTAGTACCATTAAGCTGGCTTAAAGATTATGTTGATATTGACGTTACTCCGGACGTGCTGGAGGAGAAGCTCTTCAGCTGCGGATTCGAAGTGGAGGAAAAGTACGAAGTAGGCAAGGACATCTCAAAGGTCGTTGTCGGTGAGGTCAAGACATGCGATCCGATCGAAGGCACACACCTTCACCTCTGCTCTGTTGATGCAGGTGAGCACGGTGTTCTTCAGATCTGCTGCGGCGCGGATAACGTTGCAGCAGGCGGGAAGTATCCTCTGGCTCTGATCGGCGCGCAGGTTTACGCGACAGCAAAAGACCATGTAACCGTTGAAGGCCTCATGACCATCGGTCAGGGCAAACTGAGAGGTTACGATTCTTACGGAATGCTCTGCTCGGGTGTTGAGATCGGCGTTACCGAGGATATGTTCCCCGGCGCGGGTTACAACGGACTTCTGGTCCTTCCTGAAGATTCGGTTCCGGGCACTGACGTTAAGCCTATCCTTGGCCTGGACGATTACATTTTCGACGTCTCGATCACTGCGAACAGACCTGACTGTCAGTCGATCTTCGGTATCGCAAGAGAGGTTGCCGCTGTGCTCGGCAAGCCTGTAAAGGAGCCTGCACTCGACTATACTGAAAGCGATGTAGCTATTGACTTCAATATCAGGGTTTCAGCTCCGGATCTCTGCCCGAGATATATAGGTCATTATGTTTCTGACGTTACTATCGCCGAGTCACCCGTATGGATGAAGCGCCGTCTTGCTCTTGTCGGATGCTCTGCTATATCAAATGTGGTCGATATCACAAACTATGTTCTCTATGAACTCGGCCAGCCGATGCACGCTTTCGATTATTCTTATCTTGAAGGCGGAGAGATCCATGTGCGCCGTGCCGAAAACGGCGAGAAGATCGTAACTCTTGATGAGAAGGAATTCTCTCTTACATCCGATAACCTTGTTATCTGTGACGGTGTTAAGCCTGTTGCGCTGGCAGGCATCATGGGCGGTCTCAACTCTGAGATACTTGATTCGACAAATGCAGTCATGTTCGAGGCTGCAAAGTTCGCTCATGACAACATCCGTAAGAGTTCAAAGGCTCTGGGCCAGGTTTCTGATTCGAGCCTGAGATTCTCCAAGGGCGTTGACGAGTACACAACGGTCATGGCAATGAAGCGCGCTCTGCACCTCATTGAAGAACTCGGCTGCGGTAAGGTCTCGAAAACTGCTTTCGATGTTAACACAGGCAACTCTATCGAGCCCCGCAAGCTTACAGTAAGCGTTAAGCAGGTTAACGGTGTTCTCGGGATTACGGTTCCTGATGAGGATATTGTGCGTATCCTTACAAACCTTAATTTCGCTCCTGAGCTTAACGGTGATGAGCTGACTATTGCGATTCCGGGATACCGTGTTGATATGGAATCCTATCAGGATGTCGCTGAGGAAGTTATCCGTATGTACGGCTACGATCACATCACGCCTACATTCATCCCGACAGCGAAAGTTACATCAGGCGGGTATAACCTCAAGCAGCGTTCGGAACTCAAGATCAAGAGAGACCTCTGCGCTGCAGGCGCGAGCGAAGGCGTACATTATTCATTCTTCTCACCCTCGGATTTCGATCTTCTGAGACTTCCCGAAGATGCTCCCGAGAGATTCGCAATTAAGATCATGAACCCTATCAACATTGATCTTTCGTTGATGCGTACAACGCTTGCACCCCAGATGATCAAGGCTATGGCAAGGAACCAGAAGAACGGTATCCTTACAGGCCGCATCTATGAGATGGGTAATAAGTTCCTTCCCAAGAGCCTGCCTCTTACCGAGTATCCTGATGAGCGCGAGACGATCTGCATCGGTGTTTTCGGAGAGGAAGAAGACTTCTATTCGCTTAAGGGTCTTGTAGACGTTATCGCTGATTCCCTGGATGTCGAATTCGATTATGAGAAGGATACAAAGACGTTCCTTCATCCCGGAAGAACCGCAAAGGTCATCTGCAATGGTGAAGAGATCGGATATCTTGGACAGGTCCTTTATGAGATCTGTGATGAGCTTGATATGAGAGTTCCCGCTTACGTAGCCGAGATCGACTTGCGCATTTTGAGCAAGTATTACGGCAAAGAGAGAAAGTTTATTCCTCTTCCCAGATTCCTTGAAGAGAAGAGAGACTTCTGCTTTGTCATGGATAAGGATATTTCCTGCGCGGCTGTCGAAAAGGAGATCAAGGCTTCATGTGAATATATCACCAAGATAGAGCTTTTCGATATCTACGAGGGAATCCAGCTCGGACTTAACAAAAAGAGCCTTGCGTTCAGTGTTGTATTCACTCCGAAGGACGAGGAGTTCACACCCGAAGCGATCGACGGATTTGTTAAGGCTATCCTTGATAATCTTAATGAAAAATACGGTATCTCTTTGAGAGCGTAATAACTTTAACAGACTGCTTTTTCATCCGGAGGCTGCTCAAAAGGGCAGCCTCTTTGTTCTTTTTGAAATTTATTTGCGTTCTATTTGCATTCAATAGGTATTATAAGACGGCCTTTTGCGCTTCAAACCCTGTAACGCAATAAAATCAGCGCTTTGAAGCACTTTTGACGCTCCCGCGAGGGGCATCTTTCTATGCCTGCCGTTGTCGGTTTTGTCGGATTTTGTAAGGAATATCAAAGCCCGTCTGACTGTATGATTATCCGAAAGAAATACGGTCAGAACAGCACTCATTCGAAAGGAGGTCCATTATGTCCACGATTGAATCGGCAATAGCTTTTCCGCTGATCCTGATAATGCTCGCGTTCATGATCTCTGCTCCCGAGGCGATAGCCCTGGAAAGCTTTGAACGGGCTAAAGACGGTGGCAATGAGCTCTTTTACATGGAGCGTGATAAAGAAGTCGCATATAAGAATATCGTAAGAGGTGTTGACTGTTACGATACATCGCCGGAGAAACTCTGCACTTATCTCTCCGGAATATCGGACAATTTCAGACTGATATACGGCGCCGTTTTCGATCTGTCTAAGGAGGCGCAGAATGAGGATAATTAGTAAACGGGAAAGAACAAAGCACGGAAGCGCCTCCGTTTTTCTCGCGCTGATCCTTTCCGCTCTGATACTGGTCGAATGCACATTCGTTGCCTTTGTATGGAATCTTGATTATGCGCTGAGTGTGAATACGGCTCTTAAGACACAGATCGACTCGATATTGAGTGATTACAACAGACAGCTCTTCGAGGTCTATGGAATATACGCATTTACAAAGGACGAGATAGATGACGAATGCTTCTACAAAGCATTGGAGAGTAACGGACTTAAATCCGGTTCTGTTTTATTTGTGACTTCACATTCGAAATTTACGACAGACGATCTGAAGAAAGCGATCAATTCTTATTATTGGTACAGGGGGACCGGTATAAGCGTTAAGTCAGTTGTTGAAGACTATTCACAGCTGATCATTGGCCTTGATGAGAGCGGGGTTCTGGCAAAGGTCGGCGAATTCATGGAGAGTCCTGCCGCGGGCTATCTCTCGGATATTATAAAAGGCTCGGAAACGGCAGAAGAATGGATCGGCAAAGCAGGTGATGTGCTGAATCTTGAAGATCTTCTCGAAGAAGCCGCCGATATGGATTCCATAAGCTCGGATTACAAGGAAGCTATAAAGGACTTCGATATCGATATTGATATTGATATCGCGGAATGGGAAGCTCTTCTTGATACAATGTCGGATCTGGAGAACGTTATGGAACAGTTAACGGATATGTCAGATCCGGTCATGACAAAAATTTCCGTTGCCCATTACTGTTCCCACAATTTTGACTGCTGTTTTTCGCCGGAAGGGGATTCATCGATAACCGGAACGGAATTTAAAGCTATTCACGGCGATAAAAAATACGATTCGGAATACATAATAACCGGTATCGAAGGACTGCCGGGTGCTTTTGCCGTGGAATACTTCATGACACGTATCATGATAGTTTCCAATATCCTTAAGGATTATGCGGACGAGAAATTCAGGAACACTATGGAGGTCTTGGGAGAGATCATTTCCGCGATCATCCTGGTGGTAAGTGAAGGGGCTGCGGATATAGATCCCCGTCTGATAGCTGCGGGACTTACGTATTTCTGCGCTGTAGTACAGTCGGTCAAGGACCTGATACTGATCGTTCAGGGTAAGAGAGTGGTCATATTCGAATACGAGGATACGGAGATCATTACTTTCGATTATAGGGATTTCCTTAATCTTTTCTGTCTTCTGGTTCCTGAGGAGGACCTTCTGGAAAGATCGCACGAGATACTTAAAAGGGACTACGGAAAGCTCTATAAAGGGGTAACGCTTGAAGCTGATTTCAGAGGGTGCAGATACACTCTCGAAAAGTCATATCAGCTCTATGAATAAAAGGAGACAGGTGCCATGAATGCTCAAAGAGTCAGTAAAAGAGGGCAGATCGTTCTTGAGGCCGCAATCGCATTTACCATTGCTCTTGTCCTTCTTGCGGCTGTTGTAAGCTCTATGGATCTGTACAGGACCGATATCCTTATGCGGAGGTCAGTCGAACAGACCTGTGAGAAGATGTCTCTTCTTTATCCGGTCTCTGTGCCGGCGTCGGATCTTATGTCTGCTGCCGTAAACGCTTTTCCGGATCTCGGCATAGGCGATACCAAAGGCGCTGATGTAATCTCGAAAGCCGTTTCTGTCGGAATGGGGGCGGATAATGCCACGGGCAATAACGTGAAAGAACTGATCCTTCAGGGATTATTCTCTTACACGATGGAAAAGCAGATCAGGGAAGCCTTCATCGAGAGGAACGGAGGGTCTGATTTCTTTATGCCTGATGATATTCAGGTGTTTTTCGAGATCAGCGAAAGCCACCACATTATCGAAGTCACAACAGAATACTCCGTAAAGACGTTGGCCGGCAGGAAAAGCAGAAGTATCTATTCTGTTATACCGCTGTACGGAGATCCCGTTCTTACGCTTCACGACAAGCAGGACAGTGATGCGCCTGCTGAGGAGGAGAATGATGAGAACAAGGATGATATCTGGTCCAAGAGCAATTTTGACAGGGGAGACGATTTCAGAGACCTTTTCGGTGCCAATCTTCCGAAAACATTTCCAGTAATAGACGTTGTCGACGGAGGCGAGATCACCGCAATAAGAAGTATTGACCTCACATCGCCATATTATCAGGATGTTTCACTGATCGAGAAGACGATAATGCAGGATATCAAGGAGCTGAGCAATTTCGAGCCCCAGTCGGCGAATATAAACGGGCAGATCTATACTGTGGATCATATCGATTCCAGACATCTTACTGTTATAATACCTGAAAACTCCGGCGTGATCGCCAAAGAGACCGTTGATGAACTTAAAGGATATGCCCTTGTTAACGGCGTTATCCTTGAGATATGCGAGTACGGGTCCTCTGAGAGGTACGTTACATAGGATTCCGCCTTTATTGTATTAAAATAAATAATGCGTTATTATGTATGAGTATGTTTGGAGGTAAGAACATTGAAACATGATAACAGCGTAAGGCGTCCGAGTCTTGCTAATTCTAAGATAACAACGGACAAGACCGCTTCGCTTTCCATCGGGGATTCCTTAAGGAAAGCAAAGACCAACCTGATCTTTTCCAGACTCCTTCTGGGAATCCTTGTTGTGCTTGCTGTCACCGCGTTTTTCGTAGCAGTCTATATGGGATATGCGCAGCCTCTTTGGGATTATATTATGAGAGTCGTATCTTGATATTCGGATAAAGGAAATAAAATGGACGACATTAAGGACACTCATTTTACGGAAAGCGAATTGGAGGAACTGACAGATCTTTACAATGCCATGCTGACAATGAGAGACAGTGCTGAGATGCATAAGTTCTTTGTGGATCTCTGCTCGATAAATGAGCTTCACTCGTTTCTTCACCGCTGGCAGATAGTAAGAAGGATCGAACAGGGCAAGAGTTACGAGGAGATCATAAAAGAGATCTCACCCGCTGAGGAAAAAGAAGATCCCAAGGCGGAAACGGAAAAGAAATCCACAGGCAGAGCTCGCGGTAAAGCCAGGTCCAAGACCAAGGTGAGTTCCACGACGATCTCGAGGGTAAAGAACTGTTATGTCAATCCGGAAGGCGGATACAGGACGGCTCTTAACAGGCTCAAGGAAGCTGCCGAGAAAAATAATGAAGAAAAGTAATGAAGGTACAAGATGGGATTAATTGAAAGCATTTTCGGTTCACACAGCGATCACGAACTTAAGAGGATCAAGCCTCTCGTAGACAAGGTTTTCTCCTATGAGGAGGAATATGCAAAGCTCTCAGATCACGATCTGGCAGCTAAGACAGACTTATTCAGAAAGAGATATGAGGACGGTGAGTCTTTGGATTCACTCCTTCCCGAAGCCTTTGCAACAGTCAGGGAGGCTGCCTGGAGAGTCCTTGGCATGAAGCCTTACAGGGTACAGGTAATCGGCGGCATCATTCTCCATCAGGGCAGAATCGCCGAGATGAAGACGGGTGAAGGTAAGACGCTCGTTGCAACCATGCCGGTTTATCTTAACGCTATCACGGGCAAGGGCGTTCATGTCGTAACGGTAAACGATTACCTTGCAAAGCGTGACTCCGAGTGGATGGGAAAGATCTACAAGTTCCTTAATATGAGCGTAGGTCTCATTATTCACGATATACCGATGAAAGACCGTAAAGGCATGTATGCCTGCGATATCGTTTACGGAACAAATAACGAGTTCGGATTCGATTATCTGCGTGACAACATGGTCGTAACCAGAGAAGCGATTGCGCAGAGAGAGCTTAATTACGCTATCGTCGACGAGGTCGACTCGATCCTCATCGATGAGGCAAGAACACCTCTCATCATATCCGGAAGGGGAACGGAATCCTCTGATCTTTATCAGAAAGCCGACAGCTTCGTCAAGACTTTGAAGCCTTATACCGTCGTTGAGACTGATGATAAGGTCGATATGGATGAACTTGTCGGTGATGCCGATTACGTAATCGACGAGAAGTCCAAGACTTCGGTCCTTACCGCAAACGGTATCACTAAGGCTGAGAAATACTTTAATATCGAGAATCTCTCCGATCCTGACAATTTCGATCTCCAGCACTATATCAACAATGCTCTGAAGGCCAACGGAAACTTCAAGAAAGACCAGCAGTACATAGTTCAGGACGGCGAGGTAATCATCGTTGACGACTTTACCGGAAGACTTATGCCGGGCAGACGTTTCAGTGACGGTGTACACCAGGCTATCGAGGCAAAAGAGCACGTTAAGGTCGCAAACGAGAACAAGACTCTTGCCACCATTACATTCCAGAACTTCTTCCGTATGTATACAAAGCTTTCCGGTATGACCGGTACGGCTTATACAGAGGAAGCGGAGTTCAGACAGATCTATAATCTCGACGTTATCCAGATCCCTACCAACAAACCTGTTGCGAGAGTTGATGAGAATGACGGCGTATTCAAGACTGAGAACGGAAAATACGCTGCTATCCTTAAGGCTGTCAAGGAAGCTAATTCCAACGGCCAGCCGGTTCTTGTCGGTACGGTCAATGTCGATAAGTCAGAGCTCCTGTCAAGGATCTTCTCCAAGTACGGTATCAAGCACAATGTATTGAACGCCAAGAACCATATGCGCGAGGCTGAGATCGTTGCCCAGGCAGGCCGTAAGGGTGCCGTTACGATCGCCACCAACATGGCAGGACGTGGTACGGATATTATCTTAGGCGGTAATGCCGAGTTTATGGCGCTGCAGGAGATGAGAAGACTGGGATATACCGAAGACCTCATCGCGGCTTCAACTGCGCATAACGAGACTGATGATGAACTTATCCTTGAAGCACGAAAGAGATTTTCTGATCTCGAGTCCAAGTTCAAGGAAGAGCTTGCGCCTGAGGCTGAGGAAGTCAGAAAGCTCGGAGGTCTATTCATTGTCGGTACAGAGCGTCACGAATCAAGACGTATCGATAATCAGCTTAAGGGACGTGCAGGACGTCAGGGTGATCCCGGAAGATCCAAGTTCTTCCTTTCACTTGAAGATGATCTCTTAAGGATCTTCGGCGGCGACAGAGTCTCCATGATCTATGAGAGCCTTGGTATTGAAGACGATATGGAACTTCAGGTCAAATCCCTTACCAAAGTTATCGACAGTTCACAGAAGAAGCTCGAGGCAATGCATTTCTCCGCTCGTAAGAGTGTCCTTGAATACGATGACGTTAACAACGTTCAGAGAACGATCACTTATGAGCAGAGAAGACAGGTCATCTTCGGTGAGGATGTTCACGGTATCTATCTCCAGATGGTTGAGCGCGTTGCTTCAAGAGTATGCAACCAGTTTGCCCTTGACGGCATCATCACTTCCACAGAGAGATATTCTCTCGGCAAAATGCTCGAGGAGATCTTCGGACAGCTTCCTTCAGTGCTTCTTGTCCAGGATGTTGATAAGGATATTCCCGAATGTGATGAGCTCGCTTCTCAGATCGCCGAAGAGGCAAAGGCTCTTATGGAAGAGAAGGAGAATGAGGTTTCTTCAGAAGTCTTCCGTGAGGCTGAGCGTCAGATCCTCTTAAGGACAGTTGACCTCAAGTGGATGGATCATATCGATGCTCTGGATCAGCTCTCCAATTCCATCCGTATGAGAAGTATCGGTCAGCACGATCCTGTTGTTGAATATAAGCTTGAGGGCTCTGCAATGTTCGAGGAGATGAACGAGAACATCCAGAATGATGCAGTCAAGTTCATTATGAGAGCAAAGTTTACTCCCGAGACTCAGATCCAACTGAAGTCGATGGCAAAAGATATAAAAGAAAGCCACGCAAATGCCCCTGCGGTAACACCTCAGTCCGCATCAAAGCCCATCCAGGGAACAACGGGCAATAACGCGCCTCAGACTCCCGTAAAGCGTGAGTCTTCCAAGGTCGGCAGAAACGATCCCTGTCCCTGCGGTTCGGGCAAGAAGTATAAAGACTGCTGCGGCAAGAAATAATCCCTGATTATAGGAAAAACGCAATAATGAGGGGCATCTCAAATAATGATTGAGATGCCCCGTTATTTTTTTCCTGGAAACTATGCAATTATTTGTCCTGTAAACGGGCGCGAAAATTGCACAAAAAGGCCTTTTTATGCAATTCTGTCCGCAAATAGGATTGGGAAATTGCACAGCCTGATAATCTGCCTTGTATCTTTTGATGTCTTAAATATATAATTGTCCCATGATTACAGATATTTCAGAATTTATTAAACGTGTAGACGGCGCTGCTGATCATATCAGGAGCGTATTGCCGGATGGTGAGATCCCGTCTGTCTGTATAGTTTTGGGTTCGGGTCTGGGACCGCTTTCTTCGATGGCAGAGGAGGCCATTGAGATACCCTATAAGGATATACCCGGATTCCCCGTATCCACAGCTCCCGGACATAAGGGTTCGCTCATTATCGGCAAACTTTCAGGAAAGACCGTTTTCATGATGAACGGAAGATTCCACTACTATGAAGGCTATCCTATGGAGACGGTAACTTTCTATGTAAGAGTCATGGGAAGACTTGGCGTAAAGGCACTCCTTCTGACCAACGCTTCCGGCGGCATCAATCTCGATATGAAGGTGCCGGAACTGGTAGCTATCACGGATCATCTGTCATTTAATGCGGAACCGGTGCTTAGGGGACCTAATATACCTGAATTCGGAACGAGGTTTCCTGATCAGTGTCATGTATACGATCCCGAGCTTACGGATACGCTGGTAAACTGTGCCCGCGATCTTAAGATAAGGATCAGCAGAGGTGTTTATGCCTACAGCAAGGGCCCGCAGTATGAGACTCCGGCAGAGATAAGGGCTTTAAGGATCCTCGGCGCTGACTGCGTCGGAATGTCAACGGTACCCGAGGCGATTGCCGCTTCACATATGGGTATAAGAGTAGCTGCTATGTCATGCATTACCAATATGGCGGCAGGTATCTCAGGTAATCCCCTGTCTGAGCAGGAGGTCCTTGATAATGCTGCCCTGGCTTCTGAAAACAGCTGCGCACTCGTTAAAGAGTTTGTAAAAAGGATTAATCCCTAAAGGAGATAATATGGGAAATTTCAAGTACGAAGTAAAAGACATCAGTCTTGCAAAATCAGGCCTTGAGAAGATCGAATGGGCTTACCGCAATATGCCGGTGTTAAGAGCCATTGAAGCTGAACTTATTGAGAAACAGCCGTTTAAGGGTCTTAAGATCTCGGTTTCCGTTCACGTTGAAGCGAAAACCGCCTGCCTCGCAAGAGCACTCGCAAGGGGCGGCGCTGAAGTGGCACTTACAGGCTGCAACCCGTTATCCACCCAGGATGATGTAGCTGCCGGTCTGGCTTCACTGGACATCATGAATATCTATGCGGTCCACGGTGATTCCGAAGAGGAGTATTGGGGAAGATTAAGAAGCGCTTTGGCCTTTAAGCCTGATATCGTTATCGATGACGGCGGTGACTTCGCGCTGCTTCTCCATTCTGAATTAAAGGATATGGCTGCCGGCATCAAAGGCGGCTGCGAAGAGACCACTACGGGCGTTCATAGACTTGAGATATTAAAGGGTGAGAATAAGCTTCTTTATCCTGTAATTGCTGTTAATGACGCAAGATGCAAGCATCTTTTCGATAACCGCTTCGGAACAGGACAATCCGTATGGACAGCCATTATGGCCACGACCAATCTTGTCGTTGCGGGGAAGACCGTTGTTGTTGCGGGTTACGGAATGTGCGGCAGGGGCGTTGCCATGAGAGCTAAGGGCCTGGGTGCCAAGGTCATCGTTACCGAGATCGATCCCGTAAAGGCATGTGAAGCCATCATGGAAGGCTATCAGGTCATGACCATGGATGAGGCGGCTCCTCTGGGTGACTTCTTCGTTACTGTAACAGGATGCAAAGACGTTATCGTACAGAGACATTTCGACGCGATGAAAGACGGTGCCGTATGCTGCAATGCGGGCCATTTCGACTGCGAAGTAAGTGTTAAGGATCTTAACGATAACTGTGTTGAGAAGAATGAACTGCGCCATAACATTATCGGCTATAAACTTAAGAACGGAAATACTGTATGCGTTATAGCTGAAGGAAGACTGGTAAATCTCGCGTCAGGTGACGGACATCCTGTTGAGATCATGGATATGAGCTTTGCTCTTCAGGCCCAGTCCGCGATGTATATTGCGAATAATCCCGAAAGACTCCCTGTTGATGTATATCAGACACCTGAAGTCATCGATAACCGTGTGGCAGAGATCCTTCTGGCCACTAAGGGAATCTCCATCGATAAGCTTACTCCGGAGCAGGAGAAGTATATCAGTTCCTGGGATCTGTAAGATACCGTAGCTTTTGATTAAGACTGATACCCGCCGTTAAGCTTTTTGCATAGAACGGCGGGTATTTTTATAACTGCCGGAGCAGGACGGTTACCTGAACTTGTTTATTTATATTTTAAAAATTATAATATATAAGGAAAATTTCGGATTGGAGACAGTATTAATGGCTTTAAGGAATCTTGTAATTGAAGGCGATCCGCTTCTTCGTAAGACGAGCAGACCCGTGGAAGAGATAAGCCCCAGGATAATTAAGCTCCTGGATGATATGGCTGATACCATGTATTTTGAGAACAGGGGCATAGGCATCGCGGCACCCCAGGTAGGCGTACTCAGAAGAGTATTTATTGTTGATATCGGAGACGAACACGGCCTCATCGAGTTCATCAATCCGGAGATCCTTGAGACTTCCGGTTCACAGACGGATAACGAGGGATGCCTTTCTGTTCCCGGGAAAACATGTGAAGTTGAAAGACCGTCACACATTAAGGTCAAGGCATTGGACAGGAACGGCGAAGAGTTCATCCTTGAAGCCGACGATCTCCTAGCGAGATGCATATGCCATGAGAATGATCACCTGAACGGTATTCTCTTTATCGATAAATCCGTAGACGGAAAGATCTATAAGACGGACAGCAGTGAGGACTAAGAATTGGACAGGCGTGAACTTAAGATAATATTCATGGGAACGCCTGAATTCGCAGGCACTAATCTCAAAGCTCTTATCGACGGCGGTTTCAATGTCGTTCTTGCATTGTGCCAGCCCGATAAGCCGGTTGGACGCAAGCATATCCTTACGGCTCCGCCGGTAAAGGTAATGGCTCAGGAAAACAATGTTGAGGTATATCAGCCGGATACATTAAGGACTGAAGATGCGCTCGAAAAGCTTAAAGCTTATGAGGCTGACCTTATCGTTACCGCTGCATACGGAAAGATCCTTCCGCAGAGCATCCTTGATCTTCCAAGGTACGGCTGCATTAACTGCCACGGAAGCCTTCTTCCGGCAAGAAGAGGCGCTTCACCTGTTCAGCGCGCAATACTTGAGGGCGATAAGGTAACCGGTGTTACTTTCATGAAGATGGATGCCGGTATGGATACGGGTGACATCATTGATAAGGTTGAAGTTGAGATCGATCCCAATGAGCATACGGAGAGTCTTATGAACAGGCTGGCAGAGGCAAGTGCCGCCAAGCTCCCTGATATCATCGACAGCTGGGTCGAAGGCGGGTTAACCACCTTCAAGCAGGATGAGGCATTGGCAACCGTATGTCCTCCCATAAGACCTGAAGAAGGCGAGTTTACCTGGGATCAGGATGCAGATGCTATTCATAACAGAGTAAGGGCTTTGAGCGCCTGGCCCGGTGCATTTGTGCTTAAGGAAGACAAGAAACTCAAGGTTCTTGATTCCGAAGTTACTGATGAATCCATGGTTCCTGATGAACTGAGGAACTCAGAACCCGGTACGGTCGTTAAGGCCAAGGGCGAGAATCTTATCGTTAAGTGCGGTGTGGGATTCCTCAAGATCAAGGAACTTCAGCAGCCCGGCGGCAAAAAACTACGTGCTGCAGACTGCGCGCATAACTTTACAGTTGGAAGCCCGATAATATAGGAGCAGTTTCATGCCTGACGAGATCAAGTACAAGAAGAAAGAACTTCAGAAGATAATCGCTGACAACAACGAAAGGGAGTTATGCTTTCTCATGCTCTACTGGGTCTATGAGAAAGATGCGTATTCCAATCTTGTTATAAAGAAAGCTGATAAGATCGCGTCTGAAGCAGGCAGTAAGATCGATTTCGCGAGAGCAATGCTCTACGGCACGCTGACATATACATTTACGATTGATTTCCTTATAAGGCATCTCACAAAGGAAGAAACGGAGCTGATGGATCCGGTCTCGAGGACAGCCATAAGGATGGCCGTCTGGCAGATCCAGTTCGGTAATAATATCCCTGCTTATGCCGCTGTGGATGCTTCTGTCGAGCTCGCGAAAAAATATAATCCCAAGGCTTCGGGATATGTAAATGCGGTTTTGAGAAAGTTTGCCGACAGCCCTGAGGCCAAAAGATATCTGGAGCAGTTCAAGCCCGGGATCAGGGTCGCGTTAAAGCCTGAGATCTACGGTATATTCAAGAAGGATTTCGGCAAACAGACCGCGTTTGAGATAGGTAAGGCGCTGCTTGAGCCCGCGCATATCACCGTAAGATTTGACGCTCACAAGATCGACCGTGATACACTCATCAAAGAACTTAAGGATGAAGGTATCAGCGCGGTCGAAGGAGGCTTTATTCCTGACTGTGTTGAGATAACAGGCGGGCTTAACGGTCTTGAAAAGTCTGAGTGCTTCAATAAATACGGAATGTTTGTCCAGGGGCAGGGCGCAATGCTCGCTTCCCATATAGCGCACCCCAGAGTTGCGGATAAGATCCTCGACTGCTGTGCCGCTCCGGGCGGCAAATCTACCCATATGGCACAGATGTGCAGGGATGACCTGAGCATCCTTGCAGTTGATATCAATGAAGCAAGACTAAAGCTGGTAAGGGATAACTGCAAGCGGTTAGGACTTACGTCCATCGAGACACTCTGCGCCGATGCGTCTAAGATAAATAAAGACGATAAGGATTCAAAGAAGACCTACGATATTGTTCTGTGCGATGTTCCGTGCAGCGGATTGGGACTGTTGGGAAGAAAACCCGATATCAGGGAGAAGTTCTCCTATGATGAACTTGATGAGCTTATTCCTTTGCAGTATTCAATCCTTGAGCATGCGGCTAAGATGGTGCGTCCCGGCGGAACGCTTATATATTGCACATGCACACTCAATACCGATGAGAATGAGAACCGGATCGAGCTCTTCTTATCCGAACATAAGAGATTCCACACTGTGCCGATCAATAAATATCTTCCCGAACGTATCTATATGGATGAGGAAAGAGAAATGACCGCGGCCAACGGCATGATAACGCTCCTTCCGCACATTGATAAGTGCGAAGGCTTCTTTATCTGCAGAATGGAAAGAGACAGAAAGGAAGATTGATCTTGAAAGAGAAGTTCTGTCTTGATCTGAATCAGAAAGACCTCACCCTTTGGTGTGAGACAAGGGGCGTTCCCAAATACCGCGCCGCACAGATATACGGCTGGCTTTCATCCGGGTGTGTAAAGACTGATGACATGACCAATGTTCCGAAAAATGTCAGGGCAATGCTCGAAGAGGACTTTATCTTCGGAGGCTTCGAATTAAGAGAACACCTCGTATCCAAGCTCGACGGCACAGAGAAATTCGTTTATGCATTATACGACGGCAACATCATTGAGACCGTTGCAATGAGATATAAGACAGGTATATCAGTCTGTATTTCATCGCAGGCCGGATGCCGCATGGGCTGTGCTTTCTGTGCTTCTGCCAAGATCGCTTTCGGAAGGAATCTTACAGCCGGAGAGCTTCTTGCACAGGTAACCGTAACACAGAAGCAGTTGGGCGAGAGAGTCCACAGCGTTGTCATTATGGGAATCGGAGAGCCTTTCGATAACTACGAAAACGTATTGGGATTCATAAGGCTCGCAAACGATCCTGAAGGTCTTGGCCTCGGTGCCAGACATATTACACTCTCGACTTGCGGACTCGTGCCGAAGATCGAAGAGTTTACTGGAGAAGGCCTACAGGTGAACCTTGCAGTTTCACTGCACGCGCCTAACGATGAACTTCGAAAGAAACTCATGCCCGTTGCGAAGGCGTATTCGATCGAACAGCTCATGAAGGCATGCAGGGACTATACGAAGGCTACGAACAGAAGGATCACTTTCGAGTACAGCCTTTTGGCAGGAGTCAACGATACGCCGCAGTGCGCATCAGAACTTGTAAAGCTCTTAAAAGGCGGTCTTTATCATGTGAACCTCATTGCCGCTAATAAGGTGCCCGGAACCATATTCCAGTCGGCATCTCCGGCAAAGGTAAAGCAGTTCAGGGATATCCTGGAATCAGGCGGGATAAATGCGACCATAAGACGCGAGATGGGTTCAGACATAATGGCTGCCTGCGGACAGCTCAGAAGGGGAACGATAGAGGGAACGAGATGAGATATTTCGGCATATCGGAAAAAGGTCCCGTAAGAGACATGAACGAGGACAGTTTTGCCGGTGAGATGGTCGGCAACTGTCTCTGCATGGCTGTTGCGGACGGCGTAGGCGGAGAAGCCTGCGGAGAGATCGCGAGCAGGATTGCTGTCGAATCGGTCATGCAGGAGTTAAAAGAGAGTCTTCCTTTCGTTAAAGCCAGGGAAGACCTGCCCTCATATCTCAAGACTGTTTACAACAAAGTCAATATCAGGATCCTCCATGACTGCCTGGAACACAGGGAACGCATGGGCATGTGCACCACGCTTACAATGGCGATCCTTAAGGGCACTGAACTGACTATTGCCCATATAGGGGACACCAGGGGCTATTTGCTTCACGGAAACGAACTCATCAAGCTTACCGAGGATCATAATCAGGCAGGCAATCTGGTCAGAAAGGGTCTTCTTACGGAGGATGACGCAAAGCATCACCCCGGAAGAAACAGGCTGTTAATGGTGCTTGGAGAGAATCAGTATCTCAATCCTGATATTTACAGTTATAATATAAGTTACGGTGATCTGGTCTTTCTGTGCTCAGACGGGCTTTACTCCTTTATGAGCAATGAACAGTTTAAGGCCTGTGCCGGAGAACGCAATAACCTTGAAGGCATTTGCGGGAAACTGATAAACAAGGCTCTCGAAGGCGGGAGCAGCGATAATATAACGGTTATGACCGGCAGGGCAGAGCCCGTCGCCGAATTATAGGGGGAAGTATGGCAAATCAGGTTCACGGCCCTGAGGGCATGATATTTGCGAATAAGTACAGGATCGTCAAGCTCATCGGCTCAGGCGGTATGGCTAACGTATATCTCGGAATCGATATGAATACAGGCGCTAATGTCGCCATTAAGATCTTAAAGCCCGAGTTCTCGTCAGATGAGGAGTTCATCAGAAGATTTGACGCTGAAGCAAAGTCAGTAGCTTCACTTAACCACGCAAATATCGTAAAGGTTTACGGTGTAGGACATGAAGGCAATTTCAGATATATCGTTCAGGAATATATCGAAGGAATCACGGTAAAAGACCTTATCAACCAGAACGGACATCTTGACTGGCGCAATGCGGTCCCGATCGTTATCCAGATCGGTCTTGCGCTTGATTATGCCCATCAGAACGGAATAGTTCACAGGGATATCAAGCCCCAGAATATACTTATCTCACGTGACCGTGTGGCTAAGATAACGGACTTCGGTATTGCGCGTGCAGCCTCGTCAACGACAATAACGATGACCGGTGTTCAGATGGGTTCTGTCCATTATTTCTCGCCCGAACAGGCAAGAGGCGGCAATGTCGGTCCGCAGTCGGATGTTTATTCCCTCGGCGTCTCGCTTTTCGAGATGGTAACGGGAAGACTTCCCTTTGACGGGGATTCAAACGTTGCTATCGCAGTCAAGCATCTCCAGGAGACACCTCCCGTGCCTTCATCTCTCATGCAGGGAATTCCGAAGGGCCTTGATTCCATTATCGCGAAATGTATGCAGAAGTCTCCCGAGAGACGTTATCAGAATATGCGTCAGCTCGTGACCGAACTCGATTCACTCCTCGTTGACCCGAACGGTATCTACGGTGTCATTACGAATGTTCCCGAAAAGAATACCAGCACGGATGCCAACATCTCCTTCAGGCAGGATCCTGAATACGAGAAGATCTCCGAGATCGAGAAGAGCGCTGAATCAAGACGTATCTCAAGATTCAGGGATAATATCCTTCTTGCGCTCATAGTCGTTGTTATCATCGGCGTTCTTATCGGTATCGGAATACTTGTAGTAAGAGCTGTCGGAAATGCCACTAAGATAGAGCAGAATACCGATTATGAAGTCGAGAACTATGTGGGTCTCACAGCTGATGAGGTAATAAAGAAGCTTGAAGCCGCACAGGTCTATTACTCTGTCGAGTACAGGGTAACGGATGCTTACGATCCCGGTATCGTTATCGCTCAGAGCATCCAGCAGGGCGTTGTCATTTCGACAACAAACAAACTCAGCAATCTGGTCATTACGGTATCCTCCGCTGATGAATACATCATTCTCCAGGATTACGCGAATATCAATTACGAGAACTGCTATAAGTCACTTCAGAATCTCGGACTCAAGTTCTCTCTGCGTCCCGAACCTTCGGATACTGTTGAACCCGGACTCGTTATCAGAACAGAGCCTGAGGCTAACACACAGGTATTAAGAGGCGATACGATCATCATCGTTTACGCTACGGAGCCCACGTCCAGCATCGTTCCTGATGTGGTAGGCAAGAATGTCTCTGACGCAGCTGATATCCTCCGTGAAAACAACCTGAATTATACGGTTGAAGGATCACCTGAAGTTCTTGCTCTTCCCGCAAGCCAGCAGTATGTAATCCTTACCAACCCCGTATCCGGCACCACTGTCGCAAGGAAATCCACCGTTAAACTCTATGTCGGAACTCACGAGGATTACCAGAACGGCGGAACGCCTACTCCGACACCTCCGCAGGCTGAGATCACCGTATTGCTCAACGGCAGCGGAATGGTATCAGGCGGCGGCAAGTACGATCTCGGAACACAGGTAACGCTTACCGCAACACCGGCATCGGGCTTCAAGTTCGACTGCTGGCTCGACCAGTACGGAAACCAGATAGCTTTGTCGAATACATACACATTCGTGGTTAAGGAATCTACGACGTTTACGGCTGTATTCTCAGCGCTTCCGACGAATACGCCGATACCGACGGAGTCAACGCCGCCTACTCCGGTACCGCCGGAACCGACAGATCCCAAGCCGTCTGATCCGACGGAACCGACAGATGGACCGTTCGGCACCGATAATCCCCGTAATCCGGGTTAACGGCTGACAGCAGATGACGGAGCCGGAATCTTTTCGAGGAATAATAATCAAGGGAGTGGGCGGTATCTATACCGTCCGCTTCGAGGTTAACGGCAGTTACAGATACGGTCTTTGTGCCGCCAGAGGACAATTCAGGCTCAAAGGCATCAAGCCTGCCATCGGCGATAAAGTCACTATAATACCTTCGGGTGATCCTGATGTTGAATATGTGATCACGGATATTGCCGACAGGTCGAGCTTTATTGCGAGACCTCCGGTCGCGAACCTGTCTGTAATGCTTCTTACTTTCTCGGTAACTGAGCCTGCTCCGGACCTGACTCTGCTCGATAAGATGCTGCTTGTGTGTTCCTTAAGGGATATAAGGCCCGTCATCATTTTCACGAAAAGCGATCTCAACGGAAGTGACTCGGAAAGGCTTTGTTCAGTTTATACTAAGGCGAGTTACGAAGTTCTTGTATCTTCACCGCAAAAGCCTATTACCAAAAATGACCTAAAGGATATAATAGGTGATGGAATTGCCGCTTTCGCAGGTCCTTCGGGGGTGGGGAAGAGCACGCTTTGCAACTCTCTTCTCGGATTTGACCTTATGGAGACCGGTGAAGTAAGCGCCAAGATAAAGCGCGGCAGACATACGACAAGGCATGTCGAGCTTCATGAGTTCTTTGACTGTTTTATCTGCGACACACCCGGGTTTACTTCGCTCTCGCTGGAGGATCAGGGCGTTGATTACAGGGATGTCCTGTACGGCTTTCCGGAGATCACGGCCATCGCGACAGGCTGCAGGTTCGACGACTGCTCACACCGCAAAGAAGACGGCTGCGTAGTAAGGAACGCTCTGGCTGAAGGCCATTTGGATCAGGGCAGATATGAGAGATATACAGCCTTTTATACGGAGCTGTACGATAACAGGAATAATTACAGGCACAGGAGAAAGCAATGAAAGATATCGGGATAGCACCTTCCATTCTGGCAGCTGATTTCGGCTACCTTATGAGAGATATTAAGGCGGTGGAGAATGCCGATTATCTTCATATCGACGTCATGGACGGCCACTATGTAAATAATATCTCGTTTGGTATTCCGGTCATCCAGTCGATAAGAAAATATACAGACATGAAGTTCTTTACGCACCTCATGATCACCGAACCCGAGAAATACGTCAAAGCTTTTGCAGATGCCGGTTCCGACAATATCACTTTCCATGTTGAATGTTCAGATGATCCCGATTCGCTCATAGATCAGATCAAAGCATTAGGGAAGAGCGCGGGTATATCAGTTCATCCCGATACTCCTATCGAGAAGGTTTTCCCATATATCGGCAAGGTTGACATCATCCTTGTAATGACTGTTTATCCGGGCTTTGGCGGACAGGGATATCTTGACTCCTCAGATGAGCGTATCAGCGCGCTCCGCAAAGCCATAGACGAAAAGAATGCAGATACTGTAATAGCTGTCGACGGCGGCGTTACGGAAGAGAATATAAAGCATATCTACGATATGGGCGCAAGGCTCTTCGTCGCTGGAAGCAGCGTGTTCCACGCCGCTGATCCCGCAGGAGCCGTAGAAGAATTAAAAAGATGCGCAGTGTCATCGTAACCGGAGGGCCTCTCAAAGAAGATGCTGCCGGGCTGATAAAAAAGCTTACCGGTACAGAAGATTCATTTCTTATCGCGTGTGACGGCGGATGCGACTTTCTCGCGCGCCATGATATAGTTCCCGATATGGTTGTCGGCGACATGGATTCCATATCTGCTGAAGGTCTGGAATTCATTGAAAAGCATGACGTTTTTATCGAGCGTTATCCTGTCGAAAAGGATTGGACCGACACCGAGATCGCTCTCAACAAGACAGAAGGTTCAGATGTACTCCTTATTGCTCCGGTATCCGGAAGGATAGATCATGTTATCGCCAATATGCAACTGGTACTTAAACTCAGGGGTGAAGGAAGACAGATTACCATGACTGACGGCATCACATATTGCTATCCTCTCTGCGGCGAGGATTCGGTCGAGATAGATGTCAGCGGCTTTGATGAACCTATAGCCGTATCGCTGATCCCGTGGGATTTCGGAAGCGCAGTCAAGGGTGTAACGACCAAAGGATTATATTATCCTTTAGAGGATCACGACCTGGTTGCAGGCCCTTCATTTTCTTTCTCGAATCATCCGGTGTCCAAAAACGCCCCAATCTCAATAACCATAAGGGATGGACGGCTTTTTGCGGTCGTAACTTTTGCAAATTAGGGTACCGAAATTGAGACTTTAGGCTATTGAATGAGACTGTAAAACCGAATAAAATTATGATGTAAATAAATGAACGCATCCTTCGGGGTGCGTTTTTTTATGCGCAAATTTATTTCACGGAGGTTGAATAATATGTTGAGTTACGAGAGTTTCAAGAAAAGAGTCATGAAAGAGTTCCTGGACTATATGCCTGAACGTTACGCAGGCTGCGAACTTGAACTCCGGCAGGTCCCGAAGGTCAATATGTGTCTTACCGGTGTTGTGTTAAAGCCGAAAGGAAATAAGGGTTCTTTCTGCAGTCCCACATTCTATATGGAAAGCATGTACGATCAGTACAGGAACTGTGATTCTTTCGAAAAGGTGATGGCGAACCAGGCTATCTATCTTGAGGAATCACTGAAGTTCCTTCCGGAGGATATCTTAAATATCGATCTTGCGAAATTGAAAGATAAGATCGTTTTCCAGGTTGTCAACACGCAGGAAAACAAGGCAATGATCGATCTCTGTCCTCACAGGGAATTCCTGGATCTGACTGTTGTGTACAGAGTGATAATCAATGTTGATTCCACCGGAGTATCAGGCTTCCTTATAACGAATGACATTGCCGAGGCCGACGGCCTTACCGAGAAACTTCTGTACAGGCTTGCGAAAAAGAATACGAGGAAGCTGTTCCCGTTTAAGAGCGAGAGGATCGAGGAGACCATGGGCAGGCTCATGCGCAAATGGGGAGCTGACGATAAAGACATTGACGAGTCCTTTCCTGATATCGATAAGATACCTGCTAATGAAAGGGTATATGTAATAAGCAATGATTATGAGTTCTTCGGGGCAAACGCTCTTTTGTACAAAGATGTGATCGGAAATGTTGTGAACAGTATCGGTACTGACTGTTTTGTTCTTCCTTCATCAGTCCACGATCTTGTGATCCTTTCGACTGATACTTTTAAGGAAAGTTCAAAACTGATGGAACTTGTGAGGCAGACTAATCATGATCATGTAAGGGTGTCAGAAAGGCTTTCCGACAGTATATACAGATACAGTATCGTGGACGGATCACTTAACAGGGTAAAGGAACAGGAGAATGAAGCTTCTTAAAAGAATATAGGCCCCGGCGGAAAGCCGGGGTTTTGTTTTATACGGAGATACTGATAAAGAAAGGAAACGGACATGAATATCGGAAATAAAGCAATAGCCTTTATGACAGCTTTCTTAATGGTAATAAGTCCTCTTCAGAAATCCTTCATAGTAACCGCGGATGAAGACCTCGGAGAAAATGATCTTACTGTGGAAGGATCACGGTCTGAAGTATCCTGGGATATTGAAGCGAAAAGAGACATTGAAGAGAATGAAGGCTGGAAAGAAAATGTCATAACAGACGAAATACAGGAAACAGAACAGATAAATGAGACTGATGAAACAAATGCAACTGATGTGACAATGGAGACTGTTGAGACCGGTGAAACCATACCTGCGGAGCTATCCGGTGAAGGCGGCATCATAATCGGGGCTTCAACATCAGAAGAATATTTTAAGCTGATATCGGATTTCCCGGATTGTGAAAGGATCATTGTTGATACTGAGGAAGACCTGTCTGCCCTGAAGGTGGCATACGGTGTTTATTACGATGGCACATACATACTCGGATTTGAGGATGATGAGGATTATGCGGCTGCCGTAAAGACACTCTCTGATATGGGCTGTGAGTATGCCGAAGACGGAATGGTCAGTATATGCGGTGATAATGATGAGCTGCCCGGTGACTACAGGACAGATCCTGATGCTTCCGTAAGGGTTGCGGTCATCGATACGGGATCTGACATTGCCGTCGAGAAATATACCGTGACAGGAGATGATGCGGAAGACCATAACGGACACGGGACTATGCTGTCATCATATATCCTTAAAGAGACCGGTAATGCATATATCATTTCGATAAAAGCCATAGGAGATAACGGCAGGGGTAATATGTCTGATGTTTATGCCGCTGTCCAGATGGCAGAGGAATTAGGTGTTGATTTTATCCTTATGGCTGTATCGATCAGGGATTATGGGAATTATGATGCTTTTAAGACCCTCATCGGAAATACAAAAGCTGTAGTAGTCGCTTCAGCAGGCAATAACGGAAGCGATGCATCGGGGTATCTTCCTGCCGGAATAGACGGTGTTATTACTGTAGGTTCGCTTAATGATGACTGTACAATAAATGAGACATCCAATTACGGAGACAGCGTGGATTACTATGTGAAAGCCGGATCGACCTCTGAAGCGGCTTCAACAGCTCTCGGCGTGATAATTGACGGAAGGGAAGATGAGCTTCCGTCTGAATACTTTGACGCATCCTTTTTCGATGAACAGTATCACCTGATCATGAAAGCCGATGATGAGTTACCGGTATTCGTAACGGATAATGTACACGATCAGAAAATAACCGTATATGAACCGGATGCTTACTGGCTGCCGGATCTTTTTGTCTCGGCTTCCGAAAAGTATGTCGGAGTGTTTTCCGATGCTGATTCAGCAACTATGGACAGCCACATCCTCTATTGTGTGGAGGATACAAAGGAAGCCCCGTCTGACAACGACTACGGCATGAAAGACTGGAGAGACGGGACATCTCCTGAAACATATAACGGGGATTCGTCTGAATGGATAAAACAGACTCAGGCTGCCTGCGCATTCGGCCCGTCAGGATCGCTTTACAGTCTTGGTGTTAAGTGGTTGAAAGATAACGATACATCTGACATCATCAGGAACAAGAACAATGCTGAAATGAAGAAGGCTATGTATGTCATCACTCATCTGGTATGCTGCAAGGCTTACAGTTCCGATGGCAGCTGGCCGGATTCCACGCCTGAAGCCCTGATTCCTCTGCTTAACGGTTATCTGAGCTACATCATGGGTGTCCGCAACGGTGAGACAACGGTTCAGGGCTATACTCTTTCCGGCTGGTGGTGTGAGTTCTACCGTTGCCGGGAATTCGGTGAAGACGGAGTGTGGAGCAACACTTACGGAAAGATTATCAATAATGCTACTTTCCAGATAATGGCCAGAGGTAATGTTACAAAGAGTCCGGTGCCTTCAGATATCAGCATCACGGTCGAAAAGTCCCCGGACAGCGTAACGGATCCCGGCTATCCCGGTTTTGAAGGGACAACGTATACTCTTTATCAGAGACTTGTTCAAAACAGCGGAAAAACAGGCTTTGAACTTCAGAATGAATTGACAACATTCGTTCTGAATGATGACGGTACCTCGGATACTGTCTATCAGACAACGAGAAACGGCAATTCAACTGTCATATTCTACCTTAAGGAAACACAGGCCGCCGCAGGTTACAAACTGGATGATACTGTCTATCAGATCCGGATAGCGTCTGACGGTTCTGTCTCTGCAGGCGTAATGGATACCAGCGGTAAATTTGCCTCGGAAGATCCGGCCAGAGTTACAGTTACTGATGACGCGGTCGATATTATCCATGTTAAGGATTCACCGGACAAAGCGGTGTTCCGTCTTGATAAGAAACTGGGTGAGAACTATTATTTCCTGGCCGGTCAGACGTACAGCTTTGAACTCTGGGATAATACTGCAAATGTCCGTGTGGCTGAAGGTTCCGCGGTCATGCCTAAGGATGCAAACGCTTCGTCCTCAGTGCCTGTTAGATGGTCCGGTATTGCTGACGGTTATTTCATAGCTTCGGGCAACCGGATAGTGATCATTCCTGGTCATGAATATCAGGTCATGGAGACGACCATGACGGTTAACGGAAGATCACTTGAGACTCCTTCCGGATGGTCTAAGGGTACCGTTCACGGAAAGAACTGTTTCTACCGTTCTTTCACTGCAGAGGAAGGCAGGGTTTATCATTTCGATGCAAAGAATTATGTTAAGAGCGCGAAATTGAATGTTGTCAAAAAGATCGGAACTGTATCTGAGCTTCTTAAAGGACAGACTTATGATTTTGTCCTCCTGGATAAGACTTCCGGTGTTCAGGCAGCAACCGGAACCGCGGTAATTCCGGCAGATGCGTCAGCTTCTGATTCTGTATCTGTAGTATGGTCAGATATCAGGACCGGATACAGAGCGGATAAGAACAACGATCTTTATATCATTCCCGGTCATGTTTATGAGATCAAAGAGATTACATTAAGAGCAAACGGGAGAGAACTTGTATGTCCTGAAGGCTGGGTACAAGGTAACGGATATTTCTATAAGACATTTACTGCTGTGGCAGAAACAACCCATACCTTCACGGCCGTAAACAATACATCAGTCCGGTTAAGCATTACTAAGTCATCTTCTGATACAGCCATTACAGGCGGCAATAACAGTTACAGTCTTGCCGGTGCAGAATATGTGCTGGCAACTGATGCAGGCTTTGCGGCTAAGGATATCACGGGAACATTCACCATGAAGGCGGACGGAACATCGGATACGGTTCTGACTGTCGAAAGAGGTGTCACATATTACCTGAAAGAAACCGCTGCCGGAAAGGGGTATTATCTGGATAAAACAGTCTATAAGATAGTTGTTGATTCAGATGCCGGGGCAACTGTAAATACGTATTCCGGTTCAGGAAAAGCGTCTGTAAAAAACGGTGATCCCATCCTGATCAGTGTTAAGGATCAGCCAAAGACCACAAAGATCGGCATAGCCAAGAGTTCTTCTGATCCTCTGGTCAGCGGAAGTATGCCAAACGGTGTTTACGATCTTGCCGGAGCAACGTACGGACTTTATTCAGATCAGGCCTGTTCAGGAAAAGTATGCACATTCGTCATGAAGAGTGACGGCACAACGGATACATCATACACGACAGCATACGGAAAGATATATTATCTGAAGGAAACGAAAGCCGGAAAAGGATTTGAACTTGATAAGAAGACTTATAAAGTTACTGTCGGATTTGACGGTAAGATAACAGTTAACAACGGAGCGGCAGCGGATAACAGCGGTACTGTAAAGATCATTAAAGTTACCGATGTTCCGATGCCCGCAAGATTCAGTCTTGTTAAAAAGCTCGGGACTAATGCGTCACTGCTTGCAGGTCAGACTTATGATTTCGAACTGTGGGATATGACTGCCAATAAGAAGGTTGCATCAGGCTCTGCAACGGTGCCTTCAGATGCTTCGGCGGCTTCTTTGACACCGGTGGTTTGGTCCGATATTGCTTCAGGATATTTCGCGAGTGCGGATGATCAGCTGGTAATTATTCCCACACATTCTTATCAGGTAAGGGAAACAACCACATCAATACGCGGAAGAGCATTGAACTGTCCGTCAGGATGGAAAAGGTACAATGACGAATACTTCTATATTGATTTCAGCACAGATTACGGACAGACATATACATTCACAGCAACTAACAGTACGACGGTTCAACTGAGCCTGACTAAATCATCTGCAGAACCCGGGATAACTGACGGCAACAAAGCTTATGATCTCTCAGGCGCAAAGTATGTGCTGTCAACTGCATCAGATTTTTCAGGCACAGCCGGTTCTTTCACTATGCAAAGTGATGGGACTGCTGACAGGACTGTAAACGTAACATGCGGAAAAACATATTATCTGAAGGAAACTGTTGCAGCAACCGGATATGAACTGGATACTTCAGTTTATAAGATCGTTATAGGACCTGATGCGGATGCTGCTGTAAGCACATATTCCGGTTCAGGAAAAGCGTCAGTAAAGAATGGTGATCCCATCCTGATCAGCGTTAAGGATCAGCCAAAGACAACAAAGATCAGCATAGCCAAGAGTTCTTCTGATCCTTCGGTCAGCGGAAGTATGCCAAACAGTGTTTACGATCTTGCCGGAGCAACATACGGGCTTTATTCAGATCAGGATTGTACAGGAAAAGTATGCACATTCGTCATGAAGAGTGACGGCACAACGGATACCTCATACACGACTGCATACGGAAAGACATATTATCTTAAGGAAACGAAAACCGGAAAAGGATTTGAACTTGATAAGAAGACTTATAAAGTTACTGTCGGGTTTGACGGAAAGATAACTGTTAACAACGGAGCGGCAGCCGATAACAGCGGTACTGTAAAGATCATTAAAGTTACCGATGTTCCGATGCCCGCAAGATTCAGTCTTGTTAAAAAGCTCGGGACTAACGCGTCACTGCTTGAAGGACATAATTATGATTTCGAGTTGTGGGATCTGACTGCTGATAAGAAGGTTGCATCAGGCATGGCATCTGTGCCTTCAAATGCTTCGGCAAATTCTGAGACGCCGGTAGTATGGTCTGATATTGCTGCAGGATATTCTGCAGCCTCTGATGATCAGCTGGTCATAATCCCGGCGCATTCTTATCAGTTAAGAGAAACAACCACATCAATACGCGGAAGAGCATTGAACTGTCCGTCGGGATGGATACAGTTTAAAGATGAATATTTCTATCTGAATTTCGAAGCAGGATACGGACAGACATATTCATTTACCGCAACTAACAGCGTGACGGTTCAGCTGAGCCTGACAAAATCATCTTCAGAACCCGGAATAACCGACGGCAACAAAGCTTATGATCTCACAGGTGCAAAGTACGATCTTTCAACTGATGAGGATTTCTTGAGTATTGCAGGTTCTTTCACCATGCTTAGTGACGGAACGGCTGACAGGACTGTAAACGTAACATGCGGAAAAACCTATTATCTGAAGGAAACTGTAGCAGCAAAGGGATATGAACTGGATACATCAGTTTATAAGATCACTATAGATCATGATGCTGAGGCAACGGTAATTACTTATTCAGGTTCTGGCAAGGCATCTGTTAAGAACGGGGATCCAATCCTTATCAACGTTAAAGATCAGCCAAAGACCGCACAGATAAGTATAACCAAGGCATCAGCTGATACGGCTATGACAAACGGCAACAGCTGTTATTCGCTTGCCGGAACGTCGTATGCATTATATTCGTCTGCTGAAGATGCCGGTTCCGATAATAATATACTGACTGTCTTTACAGTCGGGACTGACGGAAAAGCTCCTGCAAAGTATATAACGGCATACGGAATGACGTACTATCTTAAAGAGATAGCCTCAGGACGTGGTTACCGGCTTGATGAAAAGATCTATAAAGTCACAGTTGATGAATCGGGTGTTGTCTCGGTTGATAAAGGCATTAAGGCTTCTTTGTCAGGCGGAGTTTACTATATAAAACTCAGTGATGTTCCTGTTTCCGATCAGATAGAATGGAGCATCCTCAAGAAGGATCCAAGCGGCTGGAACAAAATAACTGACATGAGTTTAGACGGCGCTGTTTTCAGGCTGGATTATTATGACAGAACTGATGTTGTTTCAGATCCGGATATAGACAGACTGAATAATATTGTTCCGAAGGTAACTGTCGAACTTACAAGTTTGGAAGCGGCGGATCTATGCGGCAGGACAGATATAAGTATCGATACTTTATCTGCCGCAGATACAAGCGGGTACTTTAAGAGTTTCAGTTCCACCGGAGGACTGCCTTTGGGCACTTACCGTGTAACCGAGATCAAAGCTCCGTACGGTTATTCTGCCGTAAATGATCCGGCCGTTTTCTATATAATTGAAGACGGAGGAAAAGCAGTAAACGGAATCATCGGGAATTCTTCATTTTATAACATTGCTTCTGAAAGGAAAGTCGTAATGAATGAGCCTGCGCTGGTAGGATTCTATGCCCCGTCAAAGTCTGCGGATGGTGCGGAACAGCTTATTACGGGCCTTCATTCTCTGGACGGAACTAAATACGGTATCTATTACAGAGCCAACGGTAAGATCGCCTGCACGGTTACATTCAACGCGGGCGGGTCAGTATCTGATGTTGTCTATGCATCAGGCATCAGACCTTCAAGAACATGGAGATCCGGAGATAAGACAATAGAACTTGCTGCAGGTGATTACTATGCGAAAGAACTCAGCAGCGGAAAGTGGTTCCTCATTGATGGCGCTACGTACGGATTCAGCATTGAAGCCGGCAGTACTTCTGATATGGAATTCAAGGACAGTCCGGTTATCCCGAAGATCTCTACTGTGGCTGTGGATGCTGACACTGATGGACATAACTTGTCTTTCAAGGAAAAAGTGACAATAAAAGACATCGTCTCTTATGAAGGCCTGGTCTCTGAAGAGGAGTATGTGCTTACGGGGGCTTTATATAATGCAAAGACCGGCGAACTGTATAAGGATGACGACGGGAATACATATACCAAGACCATAAAGTTTATTCCCGGAGGATCAGATTCGGTAAACGGGATTTCATCAGGCGAGATCACTGTGGTATTTGAAGATGTTCAAATTCCTGTTGAAAAGATCACGCTTACCGTTTTCGAAAAGCTTTATAAAGATGATCTCCTCATTGCATCACATGAAGATCTGAACGATAAGGATCAGACTGTAAAAAGACTGGTTCCGGAGATCGGAACGACTGCGTCTGATGCCGGGAACGGAACACACTTATTTGCATATCAAGAGAAAGTATCGCTGAAAGACGAAGTGAGGTATGCAAATCTTAATGCGGGCGAGACATATTATCTGACCGGAACCCTGTATGATGCAGCGACAGGTAAGATGTATACGGATCCGGAAGGCAACACGTATAAGAAGACGGTTGTGTTTACTGCGCCTGAAGTGAACGGTACCGAGACAATCATGTTTGATGATGTATTTGTTCCTTTGACTGAGACAACGATCGTTGTTTTCGAGGAATTATATGAAAAGTCTACTGATAATCTCATAGCCGTTCATGCGGATCTGAAGGATAAGGGTCAGACGGTAAGAAGACCTGAGATACATACGGCCGCAGTTGACAAGGACACCGATACACAATATCTCTCTTATACGGAGAAAGTAACGGTTACCGACAGAATTGCATACAGGAACCTCATCCCGGGCAAAGAGTATACGGTAAGCGGTTCTCTGTATAATGCGTCGACGGGAGAACGTTATAAAGATCCTGAAGGCAGGACTTATACAAAGACGGTAAGATTCACGCCGGCGGCCGCAAACTCAGGCATCACGGACGGAGTTGCCTTCGGTGAGATTGAAGTGTCTTTTGAAGATGTCTACGTTCCGCTTGATGAAACGGAGATCGTAGTTTTTGAAAAACTGTATCTGACAGAGAGCAACACACTTGTTGCATCGCATGCGGATCTAAACGATAAAGACCAGACGGTTATAAGACGCGTTCCTGAAATCGGGACAACAGCTGAGGATACGGTTACCGGATCTCATACGCTTGCCCTGGGAGAGAAAGTTTCCATAAGAGATACGGTAAGTTACACGAATCTAAATCCCGGTGAAGTCTATTACGTTATCGGTACTCTTTATGACGCGGATACCGGCAAGATGTATACGGACAGTAAAGGAAACTCATACACTAAAACGGCCGAGTTCACCGCCGCTGAATCAGACGGAACTGTGGTAATAACATTCACAGATGTTCTTATTCCTTATGAAAAAACAACAATAGTTGTTTTCGAGGACCTGTACGAGAAGACTACAGATCTGAAGATAGCTTTACATTCTGACCTTTCTGATGAGGATCAGACGGTGAGAAGACCTGAGATCAGTACTACGGCTGTTGATGCCGATACCGGAACGCATTACTCCTCTTATAAGGATAAGGTTGCCATCAACGACAACGTTGTCTATAAGAACCTGGTAGCCGGTGAAGAATATGTGATAACAGGCACCTTATATGATGCCGATACCGGAGATGTCTATAAAGACAGTGAAGGTAAAACATATTCAGGATCAGTGGTGTTCAGGACTGACGGAAATGACGGTCAGGTCACAGTCCCTTTTGAAGACGTTGAGGTTCCTTCTGAAGGCAAGACCATAGTTGTTTTCGAGCGGTTATATGAGAAGCGCAACGAAGCTCTGATCGCAGCGCACGAGGACATCAATTACAAAGGTCAGTCAGTGGAAAGAAGGGTGCCCATGATCAGTACTGCTGCGGCTGATTCTGATACCGGAACGCATTTCCTGTCTTACAGGGAAAGAGTGTCAATAACTGACAACGTTATGTATAGAAACCTTAATGCGGGAGAAGAATACATCGTAACAGGTACTCTGTACGATTCTTCCACAGGAGAGGTTTATAAGGATCCTGAAGGAAACAGTTATTCAAAGTCTGTTGTGTTCACTCCGCTCACATCTGACGGTAATGTGGAAGTGCTGTTCGCAGATGTGCTTGTCCCTTACGAAAAGACCGTTCTGGTCGTTTTTGAGGATCTTTATGAGCGCAGGACGGAAAATAAGATCGCTTCTCACGCGGATCTAAACGATAAGGATCAGACGGTAGAGAGGCGTGTTCCCGATATCCGCACTACAGCGACAGATGCCGGTACAGGTACACATGTTCTTACTTATGAAGAGAAGGTGTCTGTCAATGATGTTGTCTCATACACGAATCTCAATGCCGGAGAGACATATTATCTTACAGGAACACTTTACAATGCCGATACCGGTAATGTTTACACTGACAGCTACGGAAAAACATATACAGCGACTGTCGAGTTCACGGCTTTGGCAGCGGACGGCGAAATCATCGTAGGATTTACTGATGTTATTGTTCCGTTCGAAAAGACATCCCTTGTTGTCTTTGAAGAACTGTATGAGAAAACATCAGGTGCAAGGATCGCTGTCCATGCCGATCTGAAGGATGAGGCCCAGACGGTAAGAAGACCTTCCGCCGGCACAGAGGCGACAGTACTGAATGCCAAAGAGATATGGCTTGGCACTGCCGAAGTTACTGATATAACCATAACCGACAGGATCGTATATTCAGGATTCGAGGCAGGCAGGACTTACAGAGCCGAAGCCACGGTCTTCAAGTCTGACGGATCTCAGATCCTGGCTGACGGCAAACCTGTGATGAGCACCGTGAGTTTTGTTCCGGATGCGCCGGACGGGGAGATAAAAGTTGATATTACGTTCTCAACGGAAGGGCTGGCTGAGGGCGACAGGATAGTTGTTTTCGAGAAGATCTATGATATCGCGGCGGATGATGAGATAAGCAGTGGAGTAAGGACAGGCGAGATACTCGTAGCAGTACATGAGGATCTTTCTGATGAAGATCAGACAATAACTGTTCATTTCCGTCCTATGACCGGCGGAATCGTGCCTTCTTATTCCATTGCCGGTAATGTTATAGCTTCGGTCTCTTCCGTGATCATAGGAATATGGTTCTTTGTATCACGCAGGAAGAGATACAACGGGATATGAGATCTGAACTTAAGGGAGAATACTATGGGAAAAGCATTAAAGATCACAGCCGGAGTAATAACAGTCTCAGGGCTGGTTTCAGGTCTTTGCCTTGCTATGATAGGACCTGCCAAAGCTGCCGTAAGACAGTACTACAGCAAGGAAGCGGTAAGTGCTGCTGAGGATGCGATCAGGGAAGGATCGGGGGAGATTATCTTTGATGTCCCTCTCACGGATGCTTTGTCGATAGACGGCGAAAATGGTGATACGGATATCGGTCTGAAGGATCTCTTGAAAGATATGAGCAATCTTTCGGTAGAATATGAATCATTGACATTGCTGGGTATTCTTGAAATCCCCGGTATCGATGTGAAGGAGCCGGTATTTGATACCTGTTCGGTGAATGCTTTGAGATACGGTGTCGGAAGATATCCGGGAACGGCTGACATAGGTGAGCCCGGATTATGCAATCTGTTCGGCCACCGTCAGATCGGCGATCTTGATACAAAGCTCGGATCAATACAGTATCTTGCGGAACGAATCGGAGATTCTGTGACTGTTACGACGGTCGACGGTATCCGCCATGAATACAGGATCGCAGATACTGTTTATGTAAAAGATGCAGAGCTTATGCCTTATCTTGATCCTTCAACGTTTACCGATGAGACATTGTGTATCACGGCATGCGGCTGGGGAGAAGATCCTCTGACAGGAGATTACTATCCGGGAAACACAGAATTCGTTGTGATATGTAAACCTTGAAAAAGAAGGGAGCTGCTTTTTGGCAGCTCCCTTTATCAAGATTATCAGTATGTTTGTTGCCGGATCAGAGTTCTTTCCTGTGGCTGATACCCAGTTCTTCAGCGACTGCGAAGAATGCTTTTCTGGAATTCCTGATGGAAGTCTCGGAAACGCAGAATGCGAGACGGCAGTAGCCGGGACGGGCGAAGCTGGAACCCTTTACGAGAAGGAGATTCTGTTTTGCGCAGATAGCTGCGAATTCCGCGTCATCAAGTCCCTTGGGGGTGTTCATGAAGATGTAGAGTGCGCCGTTAGGCTTAACTGCATCAAAGCCTGCATCAACAATGTTGGAATAGAGCAGGTTGCGGCGGTTCTCGTAATTTGCAACATCTACTTTTGCGTAGATGGACTTCTCGATTACCTTCTGCCAGATTGCAGGAGCGTTAACGCTTCCGAGTGTTCTGTTGGAAAGAACGATCGCGCCTGTGAGCTCTGCGAAGTCTGCACACTTGGGTGATACGAGTGTATAGCCGATTCTCTCGCCGGGAAGTGAGAGCGACTTGCTCCATGAGAAGCAGATGATCAGGTTATCGATATACTTGAGCGCGCTGGGAACTTCTGCTCCGTCGTAAGCCAGATCGATATAAGGTTCATCGCTGATGACATAGATCGTGTGATCCTGCTTCTTGAGCATGTCATTGAGCTCTGTTAGGAGTTCTGCGGGATAAACAACACCTGAAGGGTTGTTGGGGGAGTTTACGATGATCGCCTTTGTCTTTGCGGTGATAGCATTTTCGATATCGGCGATAACGGGCATAAACCTGTCGTCAGTCTGAACTATCACTACCTTGCCGTTATGGTTGGCAACGTAGTTGTTGTATTCCATGAAGTAAGGTGCGAGAAGGATGACCTCGTCCTCAGGATCAAGGATCGAATGGAGAACATCGTTCATTGCGGAAGCAGCGCCTACAGTCATGCAGACTGCGTCAGCGCCGATCTCCATGCCGGCTTCCTTGCCGCGCTTCTCGGCAACGATCTGTCTTGTAGAAGGATAACCCGCATTGGGCATATAACCGTGCATTCCGGGTGTCGGATTATTGGCAAGATCCTTGAGCGCGTCGAAGACTTCTTTCGGGGGCTCTAAGTCAGGGTTGCCGATGGAGAAGTCGTAAACGTTATCAGCACCATAGATAGCCTTAAGTCTTCCGCCTTCTTCGAACATCTTGCGGATCTCTGAACCGCCCTTAAGCGATTCAACCATTTTCTTTGCAATCATAGCAGTACCTCTGATTCTAAAAAATTATAGGAACTAATATAGCACAAATAATGCTTTGTTTACTGTTGGTTTTCGGAGCTTTCTTTTGCGATCTCGATCTCGTACTCCGGATTCTGCAGTCTGTTGACAAAGAATCTCTCGGATAACGGCTTGTCGTAGTAGAACGACTGGAACAGTTTACAGCCGCACTGCATGAGGTCGTCGGCCTGCTTCTGTGATTTGACGCCTTCACAGATTACTTTGTAGCCTAAGATGTTCGCGAGATTGATCATGTCGTTGGCAATGATGCGGCCTTTGGGATCATCAGGGTCGAAACGGTCAGCATCGATCTTAACGTAGCTGGCATCGATATCGTGAAGAAGAGTAAGAGTGGACTGTCCTGTGCTGAACTTGTCGAGAGTTACTATGACGCCTGCTTTGGTCAATGCCTGGCTGACGTCCTTGAGTACCGGCATTCTCTGTGTAAAGTCAGGCTCCGAGAATTCTATACCGATAAGCTTGTGGTCGACTCCGTACTTGTCGATTACTTCCAGGATATTATCTGCAATAGCGGCGTTGAAGAGATGACGTCCGGAGAAGTTAACCGAGATCGGAACTATGGCTATGCCCTGTTCCTGCCAGGAACGGATGTTCTTGCAGACATTCTCGAGAACATAGAAGTCGATCTTGGTAACGATACCTGAATCGGTGGCAAGAGTAATGAATTCCTGGGGAGAGATGATCTTTCCGTCCAGAGGCCATCTTGCCAGAGCTTCCGCAGCATGGAGCGCAGGCTTATCCTCGAGACTGATAACAGGCTGATAGTAGATAAGGAACTTGTTCTCGTTAAGAGCTCTTGTCAATGTCTCAGTATTGTTGTGGTTAGACTCGTTGATCGCTTCGGTGTAGTGAACGATATCGACATTGTTCTTCTTTGAATAACTGAAAGCCTGGGAGCATTCGCCCATAACGTGATTGCCGAAACGGTGTGTGGGGCGGATAGTCGTGATGCCTGCCCTGCAGCTGAAGATGTGTTCGAACTTGTCTCCGCCGTATGTGAGTGTGACGGGAACAGATGCAATGAAAGCCTCGAGCTCGGGGAGACGGGAGGTGTAGATTACTGCAACAAAGTTGTCGCCGCCGAGATGGACGGCAAATTCGCCTCTGTCCTTATCCGGGAAAGAGTTGAGCTTGGCTCCGAACATCTTGATCGCGGAACCTGCGATGTCTGAACCGAAATATCTGTTCAGCTGGTTAACGTGCTTGATGTTGATGAATGCAACGGAATACCTGCTGGCAACGCCTGTTGTGAACATATCGTCGAACCTCGCGAACAGATAGTTGGCATTGTGCATTCCGAATTCAATGTCGTTGTTATAGATGAAAGAATACTGATCGCTCAGACGGCTGACGGCAATCTTGTTTGCGACACAGTCCTTGAATATAAGCATGAATTCTTCCTGCTCGACGGTGAACTGAGGAGGGAACTGTGTATATGTGAATCTGACAACGGTAGTTACCGAATCGTTGCTGCCGAGGGTAACTTCGATGTATTCCTGGCCGATGTTGTCTGAGACGTAATCAACGTTCTTGGATACGGGTTTGCCGCTTATATACTGGGTGTCCTCGATCTTGGCGATCGAAAGATAATCGGCATACTTTATGAACTTTTCGCTGAATTTGCAGTCAACGCACTCGTCGAGCACATCGAAAAAAGTCTTAATGTCTGGAATGCCGGCAATCATAGTCTAACCCTTATTATTTAGTGCTTTAAATTTTAAGACACTATAAGAAGCATTACAACAAAAAATCAAATTATCAAAAAAACATAAGAACATGAGGACTATATGAAAGACAAAAACAAAACATTTAAACAGTACATCGGTACCAAAGGAGAGGACGCGGCAGCGGGCCTTCTTAGAGACAGGGGATATAACATCCTGAGGCGCAATTACGCTGTCCACAATGTGGGGGAGATAGACATAATCGCAGAAAAGGATGGTGATATTCATATTTTCGAAGTCAGGACAAGAAGAAATATCGGTCACTATCCGGATTCGGCGGAGTCTGTGATCGCGCGAAAAAGAAACAGGGTGATAAGAACTGCGGAGCGGTTTATCTGTGACAGCGGTCTTTATGAAAAGAATGTGGTTTTCGAAGTGATCAGGGTAACGCACGATGAGAACGGAAATATACTGAAGATAGATTTTGTCCCTTTTTGAGAGACTTATATGGAACGTTTATATAGAAAATGCCCTCTTGCAGAGTGAAGAAACTGGTATATAATCATTGTAGTTAGTTTAGGCTAACCAAAAATATTAAGCAGGTTGATCAAATGGATATAGATGTATTTGCCGGATTAATGATCCCTTTTGCCGGAACGGCTCTCGGATCTGCATGTGTTTTCTTCATGAAAAAGGACTTCGGGCCAAATGTCCAGAAAGCCCTTACGGGATTTGCAGCAGGCGTTATGGTGGCTGCCTCGATATGGAGCCTTATTATTCCTGCGATGGAACAGACGGAGAATCTCGGAAGACTGTCATTTCTTCCTGCTTTTGCGGGATTCTGGCTCGGAATCCTCTTCCTGCTGCTGCTCGATACGGTCATTCCGCACCTGCATCTGAATGCTGATAAGAATGAAGGACCGAGAGCGCGTCTGAAGAAAACGACCATGATGGTCCTGGCTGTCACGCTTCATAATATCCCTGAAGGTATGGCTGTCGGTGTTGTCTATGCCGCTTTTTTATCCGGTAACACGCAGATTGCCGCAGGTGGCGCTTTGGCATTGTCTCTTGGTATCGCGATCCAGAATTTTCCTGAAGGAGCGGTCATCTCCATGCCGTTGTGCGCGGAAGGGAAGAGCAAAGGAAAAGCCTTTGTGCTCGGTGTTCTGTCCGGTGCAGTTGAGCCTGCCGGTGCTTTGTTGACCATTCTTCTGGCCGGACTTATAGTCCCTGCGATGCCCTATCTTCTGAGCTTTGCGGCAGGAGCTATGATCTATGTGGTTGTTGAGGAGCTGATCCCGGAAATGTCTTCAGGAGAGCATTCGAATATCGGGGTAATCATGTTCTCGGTCGGCTTTACGATCATGATGGCGCTGGATGTCGCTTTAGGGTAAGAATCACCTACTGAAAGCGTCGGTTTTTCGCGGAATTAATGATATAACGGACTATTGATTTCACCGACTTATCATCATTGCCGGTGCAATAGGTTGTGCAACGTGCCGAATTTGCCGGAAAATGCATTTTCGGCAAAGGGAAATGCCATTTTGACAAGTTTTATTTATTGCTTTAATCAAGCAATAGACTATAATTGTTGAGGTTTTGAGGCAGTCCCTCAATGTCAAAAATGCAAGAATCAATTTGCGAAATTTCATTTTAAGGAAGGTTGGCCGATCATGAAGGGTTACCGTGAGATGACAAGAGAAGAACTCTTGGCTGAGAGAAAAGAGCTGAACGAACGCTATGAGAAGTGCAAGGCACTTAATCTGACGCTCGACATGACACGCGGAAAGCCTTCGCCGGTACAGCTTGACCTGTCCAACGATATATATGACACCCTCAAAGACGGCTATAAGAATGCCAAAGGTCAGGATGTCAGGAACTACGGTATTGCCGACGGTATCGAAGACATAAGAGCCGTTTTCGCGGAGATACTGGGTACTGATAAGGACAACATCTTCATGGGCAATTCCTCATCTTTGAACCAGATGTTCGACGCTATCATGCGCGCAATGGTCTTCGGTGAGGTCGATTCCCCCAAGCCCTGGTCACAGGTCGAGGGAAGAAAGTGGCTCTGCCCGGCTCCCGGATATGACAGACACTTCAGAGTTACGGAGACGATGGGCTTTGAGCTTATTCCCGTTCCCATGACTGACAACGGTCCTGACATGGATGTTGTTGAAGAGCTCGTTAAGGATGAGAAGGTAAAGGGAATCTGGTGCGTACCCTGCTACAGCAATCCCGACGGTATAGTTTATTCCGCAGAGACATGCGAGAGACTTGCGAAAATGGAGACCGCTGCTGTTGATTTCAGGCTCTTCTGGGACAACGCATATGTCGTCCACCATCTTTCCGAGGACAGAAATGAGTGGGGAAGACTCCCTGATATGCTCTCGCTTTGCGAAAAGTACGGACACGCAAACAGGGTTTATGAGTTCGCGTCCTCATCCAAGATCACATTCGCAGGCGGCGGTATCTCATGCTTTGCCGCAAACAAAGAGAATATGGCTTATACAAAGAAATTCCTCAATGCGCAGACGATCTGCACCAACAAGGTCAACCAGCTCGCTCATGCGAGATTCCTTCCTGATGCAGAAGCTGTTTATGCTCACATGATGAAGCATGCGGCAATACTCCGTCCGAAGTTCGAGGCATGCCAGAGAGTTCTTAATGAAGAGCTTGCTGGCAATGGTGATCTCTGGCACTGGACGGATCCCAAGGGCGGATATTTCGTAAGCTTTTTCGCTATGCCCGGAACGGCAACAAAGGTCGTTTCCATGTGCAAGGAGGCAGGCGTTGCTCTTACTCCCGCAGGCGCAAGCTTCCCTTACGGCAAGGACCCTTCTGATTCAAATATCAGACTTGCTCCTTCATTCCCTGAAGTGGAAGATATCGAGAAAGCCGTCAGGATCCTCTCGATCTGTGCTAAAATCACTGCAATAGATAAATTGCTGGAGGATCTTTAATAATGACAAAGGATACATACGAGAGCCCGTTAAACTCCCGCTACGCAAGCCGCGAGATGCAGTACATCTTCTCGCCCGATAAGAAGTTCCGCACATGGAGACTTCTCTGGATCGCACTGGCTGAAGCAGAGAAGGAATTAGGTCTTAATATCACAGATGAGCAGATAGCTGATCTCAAGGCTCATAAGGATGATATCGATTATGAGGATGCTGCTGCAGAGGAGAAGATCCGCCGCCACGACGTACTGGCTCATGTCCATTCCTACGGCAAGCAGGTAGCAGGTTCCGGTGCTGACAGGATCATCCATCTTGGTGCGACATCATGCTATGTCGGTGATAACACGGACATAATCATAATGAGAGAAGCTTTGGAACTCATTAAGAAGAGACTTGTAGTCGTTATTGCAAAGCTCGCTGATTTTGCTGACAAATATAAGGCTATGCCGACATTGGGATTCACACATTTCCAGCCGGCTCAGCTCGTAACAGTAGGC
>JAEEGL011430259.1_pt1 | contig 76026 bp, 63 predicted proteins | sample 9134231 | NCBI WGS metagenome assembly JAEEGL01 (sample SAMN16246548, study PRJNA631951) | gut metagenome | biome: gut microbiome; feature: rumen; material: fiber-attached | host: Bos | place: Iran: Karaj | collected 2018-10 | reverse complement strand
GTACTCATAGCTTTACTTCTTTAAAATGTCCTCGAATGCGTTGACTAACTCTTCTACCACGAACGGTTGGCCTTTGACTTGGTTGAACTGGTAGGGTACGAAGCCGTCGACCTTCATGCGGAGGTAGGCAGCGAGCTGGCCCATGTTCTGTTCAGCCACAACCACCTTCTTGTACTTTGTGAGAACCTCGGCCGTGTTCTTCGGCAGCGGGTTCAGGTACTTGAAGTGCGTCTGAGCCACCTTGTAACCCTTGGCACGGAGCTCGTCCATGGCAGAGTGCAGATGACCGTAAGTAGAACCGAAGCCCACGATGAGCAAGTCGGCATCCTGTACGTCGCCGTCGATCTCCAGATCGGGCACCTGGATGTTCGCGATCTTCTGCTGGCGCAGACGTGTCATCAGGTCGTGGTTTTCCGGGTTCGTAGAGATAGCACCTGTGTTAGAGTCTTTCTCCAGTCCGCCGAGGATATGAGCGAAGCCCTCACGACCCGGCACGGCCCAGTAACGGGTACCGTTCTCAGCACGCATATACGGTGTCCACTTTCCTTTCAGTTCCTCGGGCACATATGGCGGATTGATCGGGTCGAGCTTGGCGATCTCGGGGAGTTTGAAGGCACCCGAGCCGTTGGCCACGAAGGCATCGGTGAGCAGCACCACAGGTGTCATGTGCTCCAGGGCGATCTTACAAGCCTGGTAGGCGGCGTCGAAGCAGTCGGTAGGACTGGTGGCGGCCATCACCGGCATTGGACTCTCACCGTTACGGCCGAAGAGAGCCTGCAGCAGGTCGGTCTGTTCTGATTTCGTGGGCAGACCCGTGGCAGGACCGCCGCGCTGTACGTCGAGCACCACGAGCGGCAGCTCCATGATCACGGCGAGGTTCATGGCCTCACTCTTCAGACAGATGCCAGGACCGGAGGTCGAGGTCACGCCCAGGGCACCGGCGAACGAGGCACCCAGTGCTGAGGCACAGCCCGAGATCTCATCCTCGCACTGTACGGTGGTCACGCCCAGCGACTTGTGCTTCGACAGCTCGTGGAGCACGTCGGTGGCAGGGGTGATGGGGTAGGAACCCAGGTACAGACGGAGACCGGCCTTCTCGGCAGCGGCGATGAAGCCGTAGGCCGTAGCCTTGTTACCTGTGATGTCCATATAGCGTCCGGGCACTTTCTCCTTTGATTCTACGCGATAAACGTTGATGGCACTGGAGTGGGTGTTGTGACCGTAGTCCCAACCGGCCTGGATCACCTTGATGTTTGCTTCGGCGATGGCAGGTTTCTTGGCGAACTTCTCCTTGAGGAAGTTGGCCACAAGAGTCAGGTCGCGGTCGAAGAGCCAGCACACGAGTCCGAGGGCGAACATGTTACGGCATTTCAGCATCGCCTTGTTGTCCATGCCCGAGTCGGCCAGACAGTCCTTGACCATGGTGGTGAGCGGGCACTGGATCACACGGTCGGGGTCGATGTTCATCTCGCCGAGATAGTCCTCGGTATTGAACTGTGCCTTCTCCAGATCCTTCGGACCGAACGAGTCGGTGTCGATGATGATCGTGGCACCCGGCTTAGCATAGCGGTACTGCGTCTTCAGGGCGGCGGCGTTCATCGCAACGAGCACGTCGCACTTGTCGCCCGGGGTGTACACCTTTCCGGCGCCGATGTGTACCTGGAAGCCTGAGACACCCGTCAGCGAGCCTTGCGGGGCGCGGATGTCCGCTGGGTAGTCTGGGAATGTAGAGATGCCGTTACCAACGGTGGCACTGACCGTAGAAAAAATGTTTCCGGCCAACTGCATACCGTCACCGGAATCACCCGAGAAGCGGACAACAACCTGGTCCAGCTCCTTCACTTCTAATTGTTCTGCCATAACTATTTGTTTAATTACAATATTTCTCTCTTTTGGGCTGCAAAATTATGCAAAATCTGCGAAACAACCAAGCGTTTTCGAATAAAAATTCATATTTTGTAGCCAATAATGTATGTTTTGTGCATATTGATGTGTCTTTGCAATCCAAGAAGGGCAAATCGAAGCATCGAAGCGCAGCCGAGAAAGATCACGCCAGACCTTTCTTAAGACTCGCTTCGCTCATATAAGCGACCAGAGGTCGAGCGGATGGTCTGAGCGTACCTTAATGTAAGAGCGACAGGAGGAGCGGTTAAGTCTCCCCATATAGGGGGAGATTTAGTGGGGGTGGATGTCTCTTTTGGTTCTTTTCTCTGCGCCAGAGAAAAAGAACATCCCAGCAGGGTGTAACCCTGCATTATAGCCGCCCCTTTAGAAGGGGCTCTAAATCTTCGCGCCGAAGAAAGAGAACAGACAGCAGGGTACAACCCTGCATTATAAATGGGACTTCTCGCGTCCCGCTGGTAACAGGCGAGACAGTCCTCTTACGACTTTTCTTTACAAAAGGATGCTCATAACTCGCGTGTAAGTCATAAACATCGTAATGAGCCCCATACACGCAAGTTTTGAATAGTTTCCGTATTTGCTTGATAACAAGCGAGTTAAGACAACACGCAAAAGAGGCAGGATCTTTCCCTCAAAGAGATAGGCTCCAAGAGTCGTTCAGATAGGCTCCACAAGAGAAAGAGATAATCCCTATACCCTATAAGAGATTATCTCTTTCACTCGTAAGTGCCATTCCTTACCGTCATGGAGATAATCTCTTTAACCGTTAGAAGCCATCCCTACCCAAAGTAGCCCCCATCTCTACGCCAAACAGGGGGAAAAGGAACTAAAAGTCCCCCTTGGTTTTTCTAGTTCACAACTTCTTCCGAGCACTTTTTTAGGCACTTTTTTAGGACAAAAGGAGAGATGGCGGTCCGTCAGTCCTAGTCCCTTCGATGCTTCGACAAGCTCAACAACCGCAGGCTCAGGGACCGTAAAAATGCTATGCGGGTGCTGAGCTTGTCGAAGCACGGGAACATGAGGGGGACACCTCTGGCTTATTCTGTCAGTCGGCCGCCGACATCGTTCAACTAATACTTGAACGACGAGCCGCCGAGGAATTCACGGAGGAGGGAGGTCGGGGGAATCTGGGTGTCGGGGATGGGCGTGATGTAGCGGAGGAACTTCAGCAGGCGGTAGGCCTCGGCATACTCCACACAGTTCTCTGGCACCTGCTCCAATAGCGGTTCGGCCTGACTCTTGATAACAGCCAACTCGAAGAGCATGGCGGTGTTGAACATCGCGTCGGCATTCTCCTGGAAGGGGAAGATCCACTTGTTCTCACCAGCACGGACCGACGGCCAGCGCCGGATGGTCTCACGGGCACTGACAGCCCGATACTTATGGTCGCGGATGATGCGCCGCAGCAGACGGTTGTCGGTGGTAGGGATATAGTTGTGGTTGTCGAGCAGCACCGTCGTAAGTGCTGAGGCATAGACACGGAAGATCTGCTCCTTGGGTATCTGTGCGGTCAGCTCGGGGTTCAGGGCGTGGATGCCCTCCACCACCAGAATCTCATTGTCACCGAGGCGCAGGCGTCGGCCGCTCTTCTGACTGGTACCTGTGGGGAAGTCGTAACGTGGCAGTTCCACCTCGTCGCCGCGGAAGAGGGCGGTGAGCTGTTCGTTGAGCAAGGGCAGGTTCAGGGCATGCAGGTGCTCGAAGTCGTAGTCGCCTTTCTCGTCGCGCGGTGTCTGGTCACGGTCCACGAAATAGTCGTCGAGTGAGATGTTGACGGGACGGATGCCATTGACGGCCAACTGTATGGACAGACGCTTGCAGGTCGTGGTCTTGCCCGAGCTCGAGGGGCCGGCGATGAGCACGAGCTTGACGCCTTTCCGTTGTGTGATCTCATCGGCAATCTTCGCGATTTTCTTCTCCTGCAGGGCTTCCGATATCTGGATGAGGGTGGAGCTGTGGCCTTTCTGTACCACATCGTTCAGGTCGCCGATGGTGCTCAGACCAAGGATGTTCTGCCAGTTGTGGTGCTCCTTGAAGATGCCGAACATCTTATCCTGAGGGATAATCTCGCCCAGCTCGTCGGGATGCTCGCGAGAAGGGATGCGCAACAGCAGACCATCGTAGTATTTCTCTAATCCGAAGAGATAGAGTTGCGAGGTGTTCGTCAGCAGTGAACCGTAATAGTAGTCCATGTAGCCGTCAATGTCGTAGAAGGTGGTGTAGAGCCGTCCAAGTCCTTGCAGGAGCTTCACTTTCGACTTATAGTGGAGACTCTCGAACAGTTTAATAGCTTCTTCTGTGGTGGTCTCATGACGATGTATCGGCAGAGCCGCGTCGATAATCTCCTGCATCCGTCGGCGGATGGCGCCCGCATCGTCGAGGGTGACGGGGCGGCCGATATGCAGGTTGACATAGTAGCCGTTGCTCACGGGGATATCGATGACCACCTTACATGGGTCGTAGAGATCGCGGACGGCCTTACAGAGCACGAAGAACAGCGTCCTCGTATAGGCGCGGGAACCGCTTGTCGAGGTGATGTCGAGGAACTCCACCTCTTTCTGCTTGTAGACCCGGTAGTGCATACCCTCTACCTTGTTGTTCACATGAGCGGAGATTGGACCGTGCTTCAGTTCCAGTCCGCTGAGATGATACACATCTGCCAAGGTGGCACCGATCGGCACGTTGATGGTAGTGCCGGTATTGCGACAAAAGACTTGTGCTGTTTCCATTTTGATGAATCTTTTCGACCACAAAGATAACGAAAAAACCAGAGAAGTGTTGGCGCATTTAGATTTTTTTATTATTTTTGCAGCGAAATTTCAAATCATAAGATTTCTTTATGCTCGTTTTGTTCAAACTCCTTGGCTCGCTCGCCCTTCTGATGTTTGGTATGAAGTCGATGAGTGACGCCTTGCAGAAGATGGCGGGTCCGCAGTTGCGACACGTCCTCGGTGCAATGACCACCAATCGTTTTACGGGAATGCTGACAGGTATGCTGGTGACAGCATCGGTCCAGTCGTCGACGGCTACGACGGTGATGACGGTCTCGTTCGTCAATGCCGGACTGCTGACGCTGGCACAGGCCATCTCGGTGATTATGGGTGCGAACATCGGAACGACGCTTACGGCCTGGATCATGTCGGCCGGTATGTCGTTCGACATCACCAATGCAGTCTATCCTGCGTTCCTCATCGGCATTGTGCTGATCTACCTGAAACGCTATCGTTATATCGGTGACTTCCTCTTCGGCTTGTCGTTCCTGCTCTTAGGACTGGGCACGCTCCGGTTGACTGGCACGGAGATGCATCTGGGTGAGAATCAGGTACTGCTTGATTTCTTCGCCTCCTTTGATCCCGACTCCTTCGTGACTACATTGATCTTCCTGTTCCTTGGTGGTGTGATGACATTCTGCGTGCAGTCGTCGGCAGCTGTCATGGCCATCACCATGATTCTCTGCTCGAGTGGCGCTTTGCCGATCTATCAGGGTATCGCCCTGGTGATGGGTGAGAATATCGGTACGACGGTCACGTCTAACCTTGCCGCCCTCTCGGCCAATACCCAGGCGCGTCGGGCCGCCTTGGCGCATATGTTCTTCAATGTGTTCGGCGTGGTGTGGATCCTGTTCGTCTTCCGTCCGTTTATTGATGCTGTCTGTGGTCTGGTGGGTTACGATGTCGCCATGGTGAAGGGAGAGGTAGCCACCAAGGTGTTCCTAGCCAATGCCGCTAAGCTGAGCTTCGTGCTCGCTGCCTTCCATACCTGCTTCAATGTGGTGAACACGTTCATCCTCATCTGGTTCATCCCACAGATCGAACGTTTCGTATGCTGGGTCATCAAACCGAAGAAGGTCGACGAGGAAGATGAGTTCCGTTTGCATTTCATCACTGCTGGCTTCATGAAGACTCCGGAGCTTTCCGTGTTCGAGGCCCAGAAAGAGATACAGGCCTTCTCAGAACGTATGCAGCGTATGTTCAATATGGTGCGTGAGCTGCTGACGCTCTCGTCGAGCACCAGTAGTAAGAAAGACAGTAATGGGGCCGACTTCAACAAGCTCTACTCGCGGATTGAGAAGTACGAGGGTATCTCTGATAACATGGAGTTGGAGATAGCCAACTATCTCGACCAGGTCTCTGATGCTCATCTCTCCGATGATACCAAGGCCAAGATCCGCTCCATGCTCCGTGAGATCTCCGAGCTAGAGAGTATCGGTGACGCCTGCTTCAATATGGCACGCACCATCTCAAGGAAGTATAATGGCAAGCAGGATCACTTCAACGAACGGCAGTATGATCATATCCATCAGATGATGGAGCTGACCGACCAGTCGCTCACGCAGATGAACCGACTGATGATGGGACGGAAGGAGACCTTCGATGTGAACCGCACGTTTAACATCGAGCATGAGATCAATAACTTCCGTAGTCAACTGAAGTCGCAGAATATCACCGACGTGAACAACCACGAGTATACCTATGCCGTGGGTACAATCTATATGGACCTCATCAACGAGTGCGAGAAGCTCGGCGACTATGTCGTGAATGTCGTGGAGGCCCGTATGGGTATTCGCTGATTATCAAGGGGTGCCCACGGGTGTGGGCTGAGATGATACCCTCTAACCTGATACGGATCATACCGGCGTAGGGATGGATAGTAGGCTTAATCAACACAAATCCCCCTTTACATAGATGAAAAAAAGTAAAAGGTAAGTAAAGGAATGAAAAGATTATTTTTAGGAATGACAGCGCTGCTGGGCGCCATGAGTGTGAATGCCCAGAACAAGGCTGCCTTGTATGACTCCACACAGGTGGAGCAGTTGCAAGAGGTCGTAGTGAAAGGTGTACGTGCGCAGAAGAACGCACCGTATGCCGTTACAAACATGAAGAAGCAGCAACTCGACGCCTTCTCGAAGACGGGGCGCGAACTGCCTCTCCTCTTCTCACAGACACCCGGTATCCTGGCGTGGAGCGATAACGGACTGGGTACCGGCACGACGGCCATGCGTATCCGTGGTGCCGGTGGCTCACGTATCAACGTGACGCTCGACGGTGTGCCCCTGAACTCGCCCGAGGACCAGTGCGTGTTCTGGGCCAACATGAACTCCTATGGTTCTCTGCTCGGCAGTGTGCAGATACAGCGCGGTGTGGGAACATCGACCAATGGCGATGGTGCCTTTGGCGGTACGGTGGCCCTGGCGTCAGCCTCGCCCTTGCAGACCCCGAGTCTGGAGGTGTCGGCCTCGTATGGCTCCTATAACACCTTTAATGTCGGTGGAAAGTTCTCATCCGGTCTGTTGTGGAACCATCTGATTATCGACGGTGCCTATCATGAGACGCATACCGATGGTTTTGTCCATGGTACCAGTGGCCGTTCTGGTTCTTACTATGGCGGTCTGACATGGCTAGGCGATAACTTCCGTCTGAGCTATAAGAATATCGGCAACTTCGAGCGTACCGGTCAGGCTTGGAACGGTGTGACGGCAGGTAATGATGATTACTCTCTGATGGATGGCAGCTACGACGACGGCTCATGGTCGTACAATGCCAAGACGGGTATCAGAACTTATCAAGATATGTGGAACGCCGGACTGGGTAAGTTTAATTCTCTTTATGAGCGACTTGCTACCGGTAGCGACGGACTCTTCGTGAAGGATGCCAACGGAAACTACCAGACGGAACGCTACCGCATGGCCGATGGCACCATCTGGGACAAGACTACCGATAACTTCTGGCAGGACCATAACATCCTCTCCGCAGCATGGACTATCAATGACCACTGGAGCACGACAGCCTCGCTGCACTACACCTATGGTCATGGTTACTACGAGGAGTTCCGCTATAATAATAAACTGGTGAAGTATGGCATTAAAGCGGCCGATGCCGATGGTACGAACATCAAACGCTCGGACTTCGTGCGTAAGAAAGGACTGACACAGCATACCTATGGACTGGTGTGGAGCGCCAACTACAAAGACGATCTATGGGATGTCATCGGTGGACTGTCAGTCCAGAATTTCGATGGTAATCATTTCGGTTTCCTGACCTATGCCTCCAACGAAGTCGTCAGACAGCAGTTCCTGGGCGGCGGTGCCTATCGCTACTACGATTCAGATGCTCATAAATTCGACGGGAATGCGTACCTGAAGGCTGCTCGCCATCTTGGTGAGCAGTGGGATGTATTTGCCGACGTGCAGTATCGGTATGTGGGTTATAAGACTGATGGTTATAACGACAAGTACAAAACCGACAAGGCTACCGGTGAGATCCTGACCCATTATCTTGACATCAACGAGAAGTATCACTTCTTCAACCCGAAGGCTGGCTTCTCATGGCATACGGGTGGCCATCGCGTCTATGGTTCTGTGGCCCTGAGTCATCGCGAGCCTGAGCGAAACAACTTCACCGACAATGGTCACCGTGCCTATCCGAAGGCGGAGCGACTGACGGACTATGAATTGGGCTATACCTATAACAGCGGTATCTTCCGTGCTGGGGCGAACTTCTTCTATATGGACTATACCGACCAGTTCGTGCAGACCGGAGCCGTGAGCGATATCGGTGAGCCTCTGACCACAAATATCAAAGACAGCTACCGCATGGGTGTGGAGCTGCAGACCGGTGTGGATCCCACATCGTGGCTGACCATCGAGGGTAACGCCTCACTGAGCAGGAACAGGATCAAGGACTTTGACGAGACCGTGAACATCGACTGGGACGACGACCCCGACGACGGTAAATGGGAGACCATCCACTATGATCACTCTACGTTGGCCTTCAGTCCTTCTGCCATCCTCAATGGCTTCGTTATCCTGCATCACAAGGGTTGGCAGGCCGTATGGCACACGAACTTCGTGTCGCGCCAGTATCTCGACAATACAGAGAACGCCGACCGCTCGCTGCCCTGCTACAGTGTGTCGAACGCCTCTGTCAGCTATACTCTGAAGCCAAGGAAGGTCATCAAGGAGACGATCTTCGGCCTGAACTTCAATAACGTGTTCAACCGTCGGTATGCCGCCAGCGGATGGTCGTACTCCTGCATTCTCCGCAACTATGGCAATCATCCGAACGACAACCGTTACTACCAGCTCGGCTTCGTTCCGATGGCGGGCTTCACGGTGTCGGGCAGTGTGACGGTAAGGTTCTAAGAAGATGATGGACTTCCTGATAGCACACTGGCTTGATATCCTGACCACCATCCTGGGTCTGGCCTATATCCTGTTGGAATATAAGGCGAGCGTATGGATGTGGGTCGTGGGCTTCCTGATGCAGGCATTGGGCATCGTGCTCTACTACCAGAAAGGACTCTATGCCGACTGCGGCATGGAGTTCTACTATCTGTCGATGACGGTCTATGGCTACTGGAAATGGATCCGTGGATCGGCCTCGAAGACCGTCTTGCCCATCCGCCATTTCCCCTGCCGGCTGGTATTGCCGTGGATGGCGCTGATCGTTGGCGTGTGGGGCTTTATCTATTGGCTTCTCGTGACGTACACCAACTCGAATGTGCCTCTGGCCGACAGTTTCACGACCGCCTTGAGCATCGTCGGTGTCTGGGCCCTGGCTCACAAGTATCTGGAGCAGTGGTTCATCTGGATTGCCGTCGATGTGGTGACGTGCGTGCTCTATTTCTATAAGGATATCCCCTTCAAGGCCAGTCTCTATGGTCTCTACGTCGTGATAGCTATCCTCGGCTGGTTCAAATGGCGACGGATGATGAAGGAAGAGTCATAAAGCATATAACCATCTAACCCTCTGGGTGTCGGTCTTTCGGCCTTGTCGGGTTAGATGGTTATATGATTACCTGATAACGTTATTAGTCTACCAAGCCCAGGTGTTGTAGAATCGGGAATACTGTTGCAGCAGATTGGCGATCTTTCTTCTTTTTGATGGCATTATACTCATCGGCCACTTTCTGATGGTCCTTCAGGACCTCAGCCATGAAAGCATCGTCAATCAGCCGGATGTTCACCTTACCCTTCTTTGCGTCCGACTCTATCAGGTAGCACACCTGATTGCTCATCTGCGAAGAAGCAGCAATGGCTCCGCCAACAGCGCCGCCGAGACCTCCGAGCAAGCTCTGACGGGTAAGGGCTGCCTTCCCGATTATCTTATTGACGATGCACAGTTTGTCGCCATCATAGCGGTAGCCTTTCGTATAGCCGTTGCCGAAGCCGGTATTCTCGAAGCGCAGGTTGCGACAATTCACATAGATGGTGTCTTTGCATATCACTGCAAAGGCCTCTTTCTTGATGATCTCATCCTGTGCTTTGTCGCCCGTTGTCAGCTTGTAGTCGTTGCCGCCTACCCACAACTGATGTGACTTGCTGTGACCATTCAGATAGACGGTGTCGATCTCTGTCCACTGGTCGGCCTTGAAATCCTCATAACTCTTACAATACTTGTTCTGTGCCGTTGCCGTCATGGCAATAGCGAGACATAACATCACTAATCCTTTTCGTTTCATTTTTTATGGTTTATGGTTTTTAAAGAATGCTCCCTGTAAGTCTCCTCACGATATTGCTACATCCAAGAAGACACATGACTCCACCACATGCAAAGGCCACTGCATAAAGAAAACAAATCCACCTCATAATGGATGGCTTCTTGTCTAACTCCTCAAAGTCTTTTCTATATTTCTCTTTCTCATCCCAATAATATAGCCAACCAACAACAAATAGGCCAGGAATAACTGAAAGTAACCAAGCATCATTATCTGGCATATTATATGTTTTGTCAATAAAACCTCTAACCACTAATAACACCACAGTCCACACAATAGCCCATACATACAATGTAATAGATAGGCAAAACAGTACGCCACCAGTTCCAATATAATAGGATTGATAGAAGCGGATTCCAAAAACATAATCTATTTGATAAAATCCATAATAAATGTAATTTATGACTTTTTTCACTGCAGATGTTTAAAAGGCGAGTTGTATTCGCATAGTATGCAATATAATAAGAATTCGCCTGCAAAAGTAGAACAAATATATTAATTTTCCAAACATAAGAAGTACTATTTTATGCAAAAACTAAGCAAGACGCATGGGAGGGCGTGTTGGTTTGAGTGTTGCTTTGTAGTTTTTCCTTAACCTGACGATGGGAATCTCGGTAAAAAAGCGTAATTTTGCAGCGCAAAAGACATCTTTGTCCCTATTCTGTCATTGAGAGTCCTCGTTTTTTAGAATGAGACGATAGGACCATTCTTCCCCCAAACCAAAGAAATGCCCTCCACTTTTGTGAAATGTCCAGTTCTTTTCGTTTCCCCATTTCTCTGGGGATAGTGTTTTATCCCCTATAGAAATAGAGCTGATATCCTCCCATAAAGGAGTGTGAGACTCTATAGTAGCATTCATCCATCCGAACTTCTCACAAATGAATTCACTCTTTCTTATAATTACATTCTCTTCATTTGGCGTATACCATTCAATGCTATCTTTTCTTTGAATATAGCACTCTGTAGAAGGTCGCATGACGATTGTTGCTGCGCTATCACATTCGTTACATATAGTATATGTAACAGTAGAATACGGATCACATGCACTCGTTAAAAGGACAAATGGCAGGATAAACCTCAAATTAACTTCCTTTCTCATAAGGCTATATAATTAAGTAACTAAAGATATAGAATTGTCTTGCTCTTTATACGGTTTGCCTTTCCCCGTGACAACCATGATCTTCAATCAATATGCTTTAAAATATAATTCCCTGTTTTAATTTTGCTTACGATATCCTCATATCGAAGAATCGTATGTGCATAGAAGTATACTTTATCTTTGACGATATCATCAAATACTGGAACATAATCTATTGGATAGTGTTTTGAAAACACACGTATAACCGAACTATTAAGAACCGTCATATCATTGGCTACATATTGAAAATAGCATTTATAATCATTATCTACTTTCACACAGAAAAGATCACCTATCTTTGTTATAATCCTTTTAGCCATATCAAAAGTTGATCTTAATTTATCGTTCTTATACTCATTCTGCATCTATTATTCTCTCGATATTCTCTCTATCGATGGAATACCCCCCTAGAAGTTGCATCTTGTTGTTTGTTGGGAAAGTGAAATCACGTATCTCACCATCTACTAAGAAATCAGGACCAAATGCACATATCGACAAGAACATATTGTCACTATTAATATTTATCGAAATAGTATCTCCATCTAACAGCTTGGTTATTTGTGACTTTAATAAGTCGACATCTTCATGACACATGCAGTTCCTTCTGATTATCTTATCCTCAGACAAAGAAAAACTCAAAGAAAGAATGCCGGAATTCCTATTGTTATATACTTTGATATGTAAGGCATCATCTCTGTTCAATTTAGGATCATAATCAAAATCCCCACTTCTTATATAATCCAACATACAATCAAACGACTCAAGATAACTAATGTCTAATGGCAGGTTAAACTCATAATTAATATTATACTTTTCTTTCCAGATTTCAATCTGATGTGTTATGCCTTCATCATTTTGAGCAAAATGAAAGGACAAAGATTTGTCACATGACTTAAAACCAAAACAATCTATCTTATTGTCGAGAAAATCATGAATGTTGTCGGTAATATATTGCAAGTCTCTGTTACTAAATCTAGTTGTGAAGTTTGTCGCATAATCCGTGTCGGTTATGTCATTAAACAATCTTATGCCAAACTTAACATTATAGTATCCATTCCCATATGAACACTTTAAGACTTCTATCTCTAACGATTTATTTGTTATTTTCATAATGCAAAAGTAGAACAAATATAATAATCTTCCAAACTTAAGAAGTACTATTTTATGCAAAAACTAAGCAAGACGCATGGGAGGGCGTGTTGGTTTGAGTGTTGCTTTGTAGTTTTTCCTTAACCTGACGATGGGAATCTCGGTAAAAAAGCGTAATTTTGCAGCGCAAAAGACGAAGAGTAATGAATGGGAAGAGGAGGCTTCCCAAAAAAGATACTATCAAGACATGAATAGAAGCTATGCTTTATTTTTCGATATCGATGGTACACTGGTGAGTTTTAAGACTCATGAGATACCGGACTCGACGGTCCGTGCGCTGACACAGGCGAAGGCCAACGGCCATCGTGTGTATATCGCCACGGGACGGCCTCCTATCATCATCACGAACCTTGGTGCGATTAAGCACCTGATAGACGGTTATGTGACCACCAATGGCGCCCGCTGCTTCGTCGGCGAGGAGACTGTGTCGTGTAATGCCATCCCGGCAGAAGAGGCTCGTCTGGTGGCAGATGATGCCAGGGAGAAGGGTTACGGACTGATCATCGTGGGGGAACGCGATCTGGCTGTCTTCGACCCGAAGGGCGACGTGGATCGTATCTTCCGACTGGAGCTCGCGGTTAAGAACCTCCATCTGGCGCGACCTATCGAGGAGGTGCTGCAACAGCCGGTCCTCCAGCTGACGCCATTCTTCCCCGATGACTATGAGCCACAGCTGATGGAACGGATTCCTGGTTGTATCTCCGGGCGCTGGCATCCAGAGTTCACCGATATTACCGCAAGGATGGCCGACAAGGGGCGCGGACTGCTGGCCATGGCTGCCCATGAGGGGATAGAACCGGCACACACGATCGCCTTCGGTGATGGTGGAAACGATACCTCGATGATACGTACTGCCGGCATTGGCATCGCCATGGGAAATGCCGTCGAAGCCCTGAAGCAGGAGGCAGATTATGTGACGTCCTCTGTCGATGACGATGGCGTATGGTCTGCCTTGCAACATTTCGGTATCATATCCGAATAAAAGAAAAAAGGCATCCGGCACTATCACAGTGCCGGATGCTACGCAAACTTCAAACCGCTCGGCTCGCAGGTCATGCAAGCCTGAGCAAGAACCAAAAAAAGAAATATTACCGAATGAACAGCAGTTCGCGGTACTTAGGCAGTGGCCAGAGGGCATCATCGACGATGAGCTCGAGCTTGTCAATCTGATAACGGATATCGTCAAGCTTCGGTTCTACCTTATCGTGATACTCGATGGCTTTCTCATGTTCATCTGTGATCTTGTTGGCCAGCTTACGGGCGTTCACCAGTTCCTCTACACCCTTTTCGATGGTTGAGGTGCGCTCGGCAATCTCCTCGATGAGCTTGATGTTACGGGCAGACAGCTTCTCGGCCTTGTCGGCGGGGAAGATGGCCGACATATCCTCTACGTTGTGGAGCAGGGCGCTCTGGTAGCGGGTGGCCACAGGGATGATATGGTTCATCGAGAGGTCGCCCAGCACGCGGGCCTCGATCTGGATCTTCTTCGTGTAGGTCTCCCATTTTACCTCGTTACGTGCCTCCAGCTCCTTCTTCGACATCACACCGAGACTCTCGAACATCTTGATGCTCTCGGGGTCGAGGTAGCGCTCGAAGATCTTCGGACAGCTCTTCTCCACGTCAAGACCACGCTTCTCAGCCTCCAGTACCCATTCGTCGCTATAGCCGTTGCCGTCGAAGCGGATAGGCTTGCAGGTCTTGATGTCCTCACGGAGTACGTCAATGATGGCATGGAACACAGCACTGTGCTCTGTACCGTCAAACTTCTTGGCGGTCTCGGCTACACGACTGTCTACACGTTTCTTGAAGTCTACCAAGGCCTCGGCCACGGCACTGTTCAGGGCGATCATCGCACTGGCGCAGTTGGCCTCTGAACCTACGGCACGGAACTCGAAGCGGTTTCCGGTGAAGGCGAAGGGTGATGTACGGTTACGGTCGGTATTGTCGATGAGCAGTTCCGGAATCTCAGGGATATCAAGCTTCATACCCTGTTTGCCGGCCATCGAGAAGAGATCGTCCTTGTCGGCCTTCTCGATATGATCGAGCAGTTCGGTGAGCTGCTTGCCGAGGAATGAGCTGATGATGGCTGGGGGAGCCTCATTGGCACCCAGACGATGAGCGTTGGTGGCACTCATGATGGAGGCTTTCAGCAGTCCGTTGTGCTTATAGACACCCATCAGTGTCTCGACGATGAAGGTGACGAAGCGGAGGTTCTGCTCGGCAGTCTTACCAGGAGCATGGAGCAGGACACCATTGTCGGTGCTCAGCGACCAGTTGTTGTGTTTACCGGAGCCGTTGATGCCTGCGAAGGGCTTCTCGTGGAGCAGGGCGCGGAAGCCGTGCTTGCGGGCCACACGCTTCATCAGCGGCATCAGCAGCATGTTATGGTCGACGGCCAGATTGGTCTCCTCAAAGATCGGAGCCACCTCGAACTGGTTGGGTGCCACCTCGTTGTGACGGGTCTTACAAGGGATGCCGAGTTCCAGGGCCTGGATCTCAAGATCTTTCATGAAGGCAGCCACACGCTCGGGGATAGAGCCGAAGTAGTGGTCGTCCATCTGCTGGTTCTTGGCTGAGTCGTGACCCATCAGCGTGCGACCGGTGAGCAGCAGGTCGGGACGTGCGGCGTAGAGGCCTTCGTCGACCAGGAAATACTCCTGCTCCCAACCGAGGTTGGAGGTGACCTTCTTCACGGCCGTGTCGAAATAATGGCAGACGTCGGTGGCGGCAACGTTGACGGCCTTTAGGGCACGTAACAACGGAGCCTTGTAGTCGAGGGCCTCACCTGTATAAGAGATGAAGATCGTAGGAATACACAGGGTGTCGTCGATGATGAATACCGGTGATGTGGGATCCCAGGCAGAATAGCCACGTGCCTCAAAGGTGGCACGGATACCACCAGAGGGGAACGATGAGGCGTCGGGCTCCTGCTGAACGAGCAGCTTGCCGGAGAACTCCTCGATCATACCGCCCTTACCGTCGTGCTCGATGAATGAGTCGTGCTTCTCGGCCGTGCCCTCGGTCAACGGCTGGAACCAGTGGGTATAGTGGGTCACGCCGTTCTCCTTGGCCCACTGCATCATACCTGTTGCCACGGCATCGGCGATATTACGCTCCAGGCGCGCGCCGTTGTCGATGACGTCGATCATCTTCTCGTAGACGTCCTTCGGCAGGTACTTGTACATCTTCTCACGGTTGAAGACCTTCTTTCCGAAATACTCATAAGGTCTCTCACTCGGTGCCTTTACGTCGAGGGGCTTCTTTGCGAAAGCCTCGCCGACCATCTGAAATCTTAATGCTTCCATAATCTTTCCTTTCTATGATTTGGTTTGTGTTACTTTGTTGACAGATAAGTGTTGACTTTTGCGGCGGTCTGCTTGCCACTGGCCATGGCGCGGACAACGAGGCTGGCGCCATTGGCGGCATCGCCGCATACGAAGACGTTCTCCGCATATTGCGGATGGTCGGGCTTCAGGAATCCCATGGCCAGTAGCACGAGCTCGGCCTTGATGATCTCGGGCTTACCTTTCTCGACCATGATGGGACGACCGCCGTCGGGGTTGGGCTTCCAGTCGATCTCCTGGACGCGTACTCCCGTGAGTTTACCGTCTTTCCCGAGGAATTCCAGAGAGTTGATGTTCCAGCGACGTACACAGCCCTCCTCGTGACTGGAGGTGGTCTTCAACGTACGGGGGAAGCCGGGCCAGGGATTCTTCGGATCGACGGGTCCTTCGACGGGCTTCGGCATGATCTCGATCTGAGTAACGCTCTTACAACCTTGGCGGTGTGCCGTTCCGATACAGTCGCTGCCGGTATCACCGCCACCGATGACGAGGACATCCTTGCCCTTGGCCGTGATACGCTCCTCCTTGGAGAACTCCATGCCGGCGAGCACCCTGTTCTGTTGGGCGAGCAACTCAAGGGCAAAGTGTACGCCCTTCAGGTCGCGACCGGGGATATTCAGGTCGCGGGCTGTCGGTGTGCCTGTGGCGATGACGACAGCATCGTAACCGGCAAGACCGTTGACAAGCGACTCGCTGGTCATCTCCTCGCCGTAACGGAACTCGATGCCCTCCTCCTCAAGCAGTCGCAGACGACGATCGATGACCGCCTTGTTGAGTTTGAAGTTCGGGATGCCGTAGCGGAGAAGACCGCCGGCGGCTTCGGCTTTTTCAAAGACCGTGACCTGATAACCCATGTGGTTCAGGTCGTTGGCGGCAGCAAGACCGGCAGGCCCTGCTCCTACCACGGCCACCTTCTTGCCATTGCGAAGGGGATGATGAACACTGACGTAGCCCTCACGGAAAGCCGTCTCGGTGATGGCACACTCGTCTTCACGGTTGGTGGTCGGCTCATGCTCGATCAGGTTCAGCACGCATGCCTTCTCGCAGAGGGCAGGACAGATACGTCCGGTGAACTCAGGGAACGGGTTTGTGGCGTTGAGCAGACGGTAGGCCAGCTCCCAGTCGCCTTTATATAGGGCGTCGTTCCATTCAGGCGGTTTGTTGCCTAACGGACAAGCCCAGTGGCAGAAGGGAACGCCGCAGTCCATGCAGCGTGATGCCTGTGCTCTGCGCTCTTTGGTGTTGAGTGTCTGTTCGACCTCACTGAAATCGTGGATCCTATCTTGGATAGGACGGTAGCCGGCTTCCTGCCGGTGTATCTCTAAAAATGCTTTTGGATTTCCCATTGTCTCTTTCTGTTTGAAGTTTAATAGTCGCGCTGCATGTCTGCTATTTTCTGTTTCAGTTTGTTCATCTGCTCTTCGTGGAGCACACGCTTATATTCGATGGGGACTACTTGGATGAAGTCCTCGACATAGCGGTTCCAGTCATCGAGCATCGTACGGGCCAGCTTGGAGCCTGTATAGAGGTAGTGCTGACGGATGAGCTCGTGCAGTTCCTTACGGTACTGACTCTCCTCGACGAGGTTGATCTCTACCATATCCATATTACAGAAGTAGTCGAAGTTGTGGTTCTTGTCCCAGACATAGGCGACACCACCCGACATACCTGCGGCGAAGTTACGTCCGGTCTCACCGAGGACGACCACCCGGCCGCCTGTCATGTACTCACAGCAGTGGTCGCCTGCACCTTCGAGCACGGCGATAGCACCGGAGTTACGCACACCGAAACGCTCACCGACTTTTCCGTTGATATAGAGTTCACCGGAGGTGGCTCCATAAAGACCTGTGTTACCTGCGATGATATTATCTTCTGCATTGAAGTTGGAACGTACCGGCGGAAGGATAGCGATGCGACCGCCACTGAGACCTTTTGCGAAGTAGTCGTTGGTCTCGCCCTCCAGCTTGAAGCTGACACCATGAGACAGGAAGGCACCGAAAGACTGACCTGCGGAGCCCTTGAACTTCACATTGACGGTGTTGTCGGGTAGACCGGCAAGACCGTACTTCAGAGCGATGGAGCCTGAGAGCATGGCACCGACGGCGCGGTCGGTATTCTTGATGGCATAGTCGAGGTTCACCTCGTCCTGCTGGTCGATGGCTCGTTGGGCGGCTTGGATGATCTGCTGGTCGAGGGTTGTGCCTTGCATGCCCAGAGGTACCGACGGCTTGTGCACATCGCCGGTGAAGTGGCGCGTGCCCTCTGTCTGATTCAACAGTCGGCTGAAGTCGAGTACAGAGGACTCGGTCTCAATCAGTTCCGTATGACCGACAATGTCGGTCAGTCTCTTGTAGCCCATCTCGGCGAGGTACTCGCGCACCTCCTGAGCGAGGAACGTGAAGTAGTTCACGAGATGCTCATATCTGCCGAGGAAATGCTTACGTAACTCAGGGTTCTGAGTGGCGACACCCATCGGACAGGTGTTGAGGTTACATTTGCGCATCATGACACAGCCCAGAACGATCAAGGCCGCAGTTCCGAAGCCGAACTCCTCGGCACCGAGGAGTGCCATCAGGATAATGTCGCGACCGGTCTTGATCTGTCCGTCAACCTGCAGACGCACACCGCCACGCAGTCCGTTCCGAACCAGTGTCTGCTGGGTCTCACTGAGACCGATCTCCGGTGAGATTCCCGCAAAGCGCATGCTGCTGGCAGGACTTGCGCCTGTTCCACCTTCGGCACCCGAGATGACGATGAGGTCGGCTTTCGCCTTGGCGACACCTGCGGCAATCGTGCCGACGCCACTCTCAGCCACCAGCTTCACGCTGACGGTGGCCTTCGGGTTGACATTCTTCAGGTCGAAGATCAGTTGGGCCAGATCCTCGATGGAATAGATATCGTGATGAGGTGGGGGCGAGATGAGTGAGATGCCTGGGATGCTATGACGCGTCTTGGCAATGACCTCGTTCACCTTGAAGCCAGGCAGCTGTCCGCCTTCACCGGGCTTGGCACCCTGTGCCACCTTGATCTGGATCTCTTCGGCATTTACCAGATATTCAACGGTCACACCAAAACGACCGCTGGCCACCTGCTTGGTCTTACTGCTGAGGCTGATGCCGTCGACCTCGGTATGGAAGCGCTCGGAATCCTCGCCGCCCTCACCCGTATTACTACGGGCGCCCAGCTTGTTCATGGCCAGACAGATGGCCTCGTGAGCCTCTTTTGAGAGGGCGCCAAACGACATGGCACCTGCTACAAAGTGCTTGACAATCTCTTCGACGGGCTCCACCTCGTCGATGGAAATGCTCTTCTTGTTTCCGCTCTTGAGCTTGAGGAAGTCGCGAATGAAGATAGGATCCTCTTTCTGGTCGACGAGCTTGGAGTATTCCTTGAATTTCTCGTAAGAACCGGTACGGCAGGCCAATTGTAATGTAGCGATCGTCTCCGGGTTCCAGGCATGTCGGATACCATCCTTACGCCAATGGAACTGTCCGAGGTTAGGCAGGAACTTCTCGCTGCTACTGTCGGCGGAGATCGCCTTGTCGTGCATGGCGATGGCGTCCTGTGCGATCTTCTCCAGACCAATGCCGCCGATGGTGCTGACTTCTGTGCCAAAGTAGGTCTTGAGCAGATTCTCGCTCAGTCCGATGCTCTCGAAGATCTTTGCACCACGATAGCTACGGATGGTAGAGATGCCCATCTTGGCCATGATCTTGAAGAGTCCCTTCTTGACGGCCTTGATATAGTTCTTCTCAGCAGTCTCGTAATCCTCCTGTATCTTATGACGCTTGACAAGATCGTCGAGGATGGCGAAGGTCATGTAAGGACAGAGTGCTGATGCACCGTAGCCCAACAGCAGGGCGGCGTGCATGGTCTCACGGATTTCACCCGACTCCACGATCAATGCCGTCTGAACGCGTTTGCCGACGGAGATTAGGTAATGGTGCACGGCCGAGACGGCGAGCAGAGAGGGAATGCAGCCTCCTCCGATCTCTCCAAAAGAAGGGAGTGCCTTGTGTATCTCCTCCTCACGGTCGGTCAGGATGATATAGTTATAACCATCGTCGACGGCCTTTTCCGCGTCCTTGCATAACTGATCCAGGGCGGTCCGCAGACTCTCCCCACCTTTAGAAAGGTCGGGGGAGGTGAAGGCGATTGGCAGTTTGATGGTGTTGAATCCTTTGTAACGGATGTTACAGAGAATGTCCAGTTGCGTGTTGTTCAGGATGGGGTGCGGCAGACGTACCATCTTACAGTTGGTCTCGTCGGGGTTCAGGATGCCCGTGCCGACACGTCCGATATATTCTGTCAGCGACATCACTAGTTCCTCCCGGATAGAGTCGATGGCGGGGTTCGTGACCTGCGCGAACTGCTGACGGAAGTAGTTGAAGAAGACTTGTGGTTTGTCGGAGAGAACGGCAAGCGGGGTGTCGTTACCCATCGAGGCCGTTGGCTCTTGACCATTGACGGCCATCGGTGCGATCGTTCCGTCGATGTCTTCCTCGCCATATCCGAACATCTGCTCTTTTTGCAGCAGATGGTCTACGGAATTCTCGACATGACGACCGCTCTTTAGCTTCTCCAGCTGAATACGGTTCGTCGACAGCCACTGACGATACGGATGTTCGTTGGCCAGCTGCTGCTTGATTTCTCCGTCGTAGTAGATTTTTCCTTCCTGGGTGTCGATAAGCAGGATCTTTCCCGGTTGTAGTCGTCCCTTCTCTGCAATCTCTGTCGGGTCGAAGTCCATGACACCGACCTCTGAGGCCACGACCATCGTGTCGTTTTTCGTGATGGTGTATCTTGCCGGTCGCAGACCATTACGGTCGAGCATACCTCCAGCAAAGCGGCCGTCGCTGAAAAGCAGGGCGGCAGGACCGTCCCATGGCTCCATAAGTATGGAGTGGTATTCGTAGAATGCTTTCAGGTCTTCACTGATCGGGTTCTTGTCGTTGAACGATTCTGGTACGAGGACGCTCATGGCATGAGGCAGTGAGAGACCGCTCATAACGAAGAACTCCAATGCATTATCCAGGCTTGCCGAGTCGGACATGCCCGGTTGTATGATGGGCGAAATCTGTCTGATATCGCCAAGCGTCTCACTGCTCAGGACACTCTCGCGTGCCTGCATCCATCCTCTGTTACCGCGGATGGTGTTGATCTCTCCATTGTGTGCCAGAAGACGGAAGGGCTGGGCCAGCGACCATGTGGGGAATGTGTTGGTGCTGAAGCGTGAGTGTACCAGAGCCAGTCCGCTCGTGAAGTACGGGTTCGTCAAGTCAGGGAAGTACTGACGTACCTGTATGGACGATAGCATACCCTTATAGACAATATTGGAGTTGCTCAGTGAGCAGATGTAGAAGTCTTTGTTTGATACACGGCATTCGATCTTCTTACGGATCATGAATAAGGTGCGTGCGAAGGTGTCGACCTTATCGTCGTTCACCCCAGTGATGAAGATCTGCTTGATGACAGGTTCTGTGGAGCGCGCAGCCTCACCGAGACAGTCGGGATTTGTCGGTACATTACGCAGGTGCATCAGCTGTAGTCCCTCGCGCTCGATCTCCTCGATCATCACACTGAGGATGTCACGCTGTTCTTTCTCGTCCTTTGGCAGGAAGACCAGGCCTGTGCCGTATTTGCCTTTTTCAGGTACGGGGATTCCCTGAAGCAGAATGAACTCATGCGGAATCTGCAACATGATACCTGCTCCGTCACCGTCTTTTCCGATCTCCGCTCCACGGTGCCTCATGTTTTCAAGCACACGTAGCGCATTGTCTACCAGTTCGTGACTCTTACTTCCGTGGATGTTCACAATCATTCCAACGCCACAGGCATCATGTTCGTATTCTGCCTGATAGAGCCCTTTCCGGGTTTCTGTTTGCTCTTTCTTTTCCATTTGGTTTATGATCATCTCTTTTTGGGTTGTTTGAAGTATTTGTTATCTGTTATTCGGGAAGGTTGATCTCACCGTCGAAGACGAATGCGGCTGGTCCTGTCATGTAGACGTGTCCGTCGCTCTCACACCACTCGATATCGAGCGTTCCTCCGTCCATGACGATACGACTCTTCCGACCCGCTCTTCCGGTAAGACATGCTGCTACGGCGGTGGCGCAGGCACCAGTGCCGCAGGCCATGGTGATGCCGCTACCCCGTTCCCATACCCTTGTGCGGATGCTTCCGTCGGACAAGATCTGTGCGAACTCAATGTTACAACGCTGCGGGAAGTACGGGTGGAGCTCAAGGAAAGCACCATAATGAGCGACATCGGTCTGATTGATGTCGTTAACGAAGATGACGAAGTGGGGGTTGCCCATCGAGACAAATGTTCCGATGAACTCGGTGTCGATGGCCCCCACGACACCGTCGCGCATCTCACCACCACCGACAGCCAGCTGCTTGCTGTTGCGAAGCACCGGCTTAAGCATGTCGACGGTAACGCTCTTAACCTCTCTCTCTTCGTTTATATCTAATGAGAGCGTTTTGATGCCTGATGGGGTGAGAAGTTTAATCTCTGACTGTGATGTCATCTCTCTCTCATACAGGTATTTCCCAATACAACGGGCGGCATTTCCACACATCATAGCCTCGGAACCATCAGCATTGAAGATTCTCATGGAGAAATCAGCCTCGGGTACCGGTGACTTGCCAATCAGCACTAGTCCGTCGCTGCCGATACCTTGGTGGCGGTTGCTCCAGGCCATGGCTGCGGCAGTGGGGTCGGGGATACTATATAATAAGGTATTGACATAGATATAGTCGTTCCCGGCTCCGTGCATCTTGGTGAAGTGTATCTTTTCTGTCATTTTGCTTTCTTTTTCGACGAAAATCTTTCTTTTTGTCTTATTGACGATGCAAAGGTAATTCTATTTGAAAGAGAAAAAGAGGAATAGCTGACGATTTTATCTACATTTTGCGCTCAACTTATAGATTGTAAGATAAAGGGCGTGGTTTTCTTTCGAATTGAAAGCAAATGATATGTGGATTATGCAAAAGGATAGCTTTTGTGTATTATCGATATCAAAATGTATCACAAATGGTTTATTTTGCTTTCAAAATGTCGTAACTTTGCACTCGAAAGCTTTCGATGTGTAACAAATAATAGGTAACAAGGTATGAAAAGGATTGAAGCAATCATCCGTAAGACAAAGTTTGAGGATGTGAAAGAAGCGTTGTTACAGTCGGACATCGACTGGTTTGAGTATCATAACGTGCATGGTATCGGACAGAGCCGTGAGGAAAGGATATACCGTGGCGTCCAGTACTCAACGGATGTGATAGAGCGTGTGGCACTGACGATTGTCTGCCGCGACCAGTTCGTAGAGCCTACGGTGAATGTCATCCTGAAAGTTGCCCACACGGGTGAGGTCGGCGATGGTCGGATCTTTGTGAGCGACATGATCGACACCTGGAGCATTCGTACGGGTGAGCATGGTGATACCGTATTAAGGGATAAGAAATAAAAACCCTAGCCTCCTTCGAAAGGAAGGCGTAACAACACAAACACAAAAAACACAAACCCCACGTCTCCGTTCGGGTTCCCCCTCCAAGTGGAGGGGGTTAAGGGGAGGCTTATGAGATATGAATGAAATAGGATTATCACTCGATACTGTATGGATGTTGTTGGCTGCCATGTTGGTTTTCTGGATGCAGCCGGGATTCGCACTGTGCGAGGCAGGTTTTACCCGTAGTAAGAACACAGCAAACATCTTGATGAAGAACTTTGTGGACTTTATGTTCGGCTCGTTGCTGTTTTTCTTCCTCGGTTTTGGCTTTATGTTTGGCAGCGAAGGCGCAGGTTTTATCGGTATGCCCAACTGGGGCGACCTCTCATTCTATAAAAGTGATCTGCCGGTAGAGGGCTTCCTGATTTTCGAGACGGTGTTCTGTGCTACCAGTGCCACGATCGTGAGCGGTGCTATGGCCGAGCGCACAAAATTCTCGATGTATCTGATCTATAGTGCCGTCATTTCACTGTTCATATATCCGATTGAGGGTCACTGGACGTGGGGTGGAGGCTGGCTCTGCAACGATGCTGCCGACAGCTTTATGATGAGCACTTTTGGTGATGTGTTCCACGATTTCGCAGGTTCTGCCATTGTGCATAGCGTGGGTGGTGTGCTGGCTTTGATCGGTGCTTTGGCTCTCGGTCCCCGTATCGGTAAGTATGCGAAGGACGGCAAGAGTCGTGCTATTCCTGGTCATAACCTGACGATGGCTGCACTTGGTGTATTCATCCTCTGGCTGGGATGGTTTGGATTCAACCCAGGCAGTCAGTTGGCAGCCTCTGGCGAGGTGAACCGTGTGGCTATCTCGCATGTGTTCCTTACCACAAACCTTGCTGCAGCCATGGGTGGCGTAGCTACGATGTTTGTCACGATGCTGAAGTATGGTAAACCTTCGCTATCATTGACGCTGAATGGTGTTCTGGCTGGTCTTGTTGGAATTACGGCAGGTTGTGATATGGTCAGTCCGATGGGAGCTGTTGTGATCGGTCTTGTCTGTGGTGTGGTACTGGTCTATGCCATCGAATTCATTGACCATAAACTCCATATCGACGATCCTGTGGGTGCTTCTTCCGTTCATGGTGTCTGTGGTATTCTCGGAACCCTGATGACTGGTCTGCTTTCAACGACCAATGGTGCTTTCTATGGTCACGGCTGGGGATTCTTCGGAGCAGAGTGCTTCGGTGTCTTGGTCATCGATCTCTGGGCTGCTGCATGTGGCGTGGCTTTGTTCTATGGAGTCAAGAAGATACATGGTCTGCGTGTCGGTACTCGTGTCGAGGAAGAAGGACTGGATATCTATGAACATGGAGAAGCTTGTTATAACTAAATGAGTAGTAGGATATTAAAGAATGAAACATATGAAAAAGATTATATTATTTGTTTTGGGTTTGGTCGCTGGAATGACCGTTTATGCACAGGAGGTAGAAACAACAGTAGCTGCGGATGTGGTGAGTCAGTATATATGGCGTGGCCAAGACTTGGGTAACGTTTCGTTGCAGCCAACGCTTGGTGTCGAATATAAAGGTTTATCACTTTCGGCTTGGGGGAGTGTAGGTCTCTCTCAGCCAGCCGACACCAAGGAGTTTGACCTGACATTCGGCTATACTACTGGAGGGTTGACGATCGGTGTTACAGACTACTGGTTCGATGCCGGACTTGACCCTGAAGGACGCTATTTCAAGTACGATGCCCATGGAACGAACCATGTGTTTGAGGCAACGGTCGGTTATGACTTCGGAGTGCTCTCCTTACAATGGTATACGAACTTTGCTGGCAACGACGGCGTGAACAAGGAAGGCAAGCGTGCCTATAGTAGTTACGTGGAGGCTAATGTCCCATTCAAGCTTGCTGCTGTTGACTGGACTGCTACGGCCGGTGTCGTTCCTTCTGCCACGACGCTTTACGGAACAACAGGTTTCGCTGTCACCAACCTCGCGCTGAAGGCAACGAAAGATATCAAGGTGACAGACTCGTTCTCAATCCCAGTCTTCGGACAAATTGCTGCCAACCCCTGTTCTCAGAAAGCATATCTAGTATTCGGCTTCACGCTGCAGCCGTAGTCTTATATTCCCCTCCCTTCCGTCACTGATGATGGAAGGGAGGGCTTTAATGCAAACTTTTAATACACCAAAAAATGAAGATTAAGAAACGATGGAAGATCCTGATGACGGCGATGACGCTGATTGCCGTGGTGGGTCTGGCGGTGGGAGAGCCGTCGTTTGAGTGTGACTGGTCCGTAATCTCGGCTGCAGATGTGGCATGGCTGATTACGGCTACAATCTTTGTACTGATGATGACGCCAGGTCTGTCGTTCTTCTACGGTGGTATGGTGGGGGCGAAGAATGTTATCTCGACGATGCTCCAATCGTTTATCGCCATGGGACTGATCTCGGTGCTATGGGTGGTCGTTGGTTTCTCGTTGTGTTTCGGTGATGATATTGCTGGGGTAATCGGTAATCCGTTCACATTCCTGATGTTCCATGGTGTGGGTGGTGCCGTCTATACGACTCCGGCCGGTCATGTGTTGGGTGGCGCTACAATACCACTGGCGCTCTTCGCCTTGTTTCAGATGAAGTTCGCCATCATCACGCCATCGCTGATCACTGGCTCGTTCGCTGAGCGTGTGAGGTTCTCGGCCTATATGTTTTTTATGATGTTCTTTTTCTTTGTCATCTACTGTCCGCTGGCACATATGACATGGCATCCTGAGGGATTGTTTATGAAATGGGGTGTCGTAGATTTCGCAGGTGGTATCGTGGTGCATGCCTCCAGTGGTGTGGCCGCCTTGGCCGGTGCGATATTCTTGGGAAGACGTAAGGCAGAGACACGTAAGAGCGAGCCGGCGAACATTCCTTTCGTGTTGTTAGGTGCTGCGATGTTGTGGCTCGGGTGGTTCGGTTTCAATGCTGGCTCGTCACTTCATGCTGATGGACAGGCTATCAAAGCGTTCCTGAATACAAATACCGCCTCGGCCACGGCCATGATGACGTGGATATTCTTCGACTGCTTGCGTGGTCGAAAACCGTCTGCCATGGGTGCAGCTGTAGGTTGCGTGGTCGGATTGGTGGCCATTACACCGTCCGCAGGCTATGTCACAGTGGGACAGAGTATCTTTATCGCCTTTGTTATCACGCTCATCTGTAACGTTGCTGTCTACTGGCGCTCACACACCAGTATTGACGATGCACTCGACGTATTCCCGACGCACGGTACAGGTGGTATTTTCGGTACCGTACTGACAGGTATCTTCATACAAGAAGGTCTCATCGCTGGCACGTGGGAGGGTTTTGTGGTATTCTTGTTCCATCTGTTGGCAATCGTCATAGTGTTCGTCTATACCTTCGCCATGAGTTGGTTGGGTTATAAGCTTATCGATCATCTTATCCCTATGCGTGTTTCGGCCTATAGTGAGAAAGTCGGTCTCGACTTCTCGCAGCATGACGAACACTATGGTCTTGCTCATATCGGTGAACGCGAGTTGGCGGAGTACGAGGAGCATATCAGAGAGAAACAGAAAGGTTGAAGAATGAATCAGTAAACTTACGTATTGTAACAGACTGGATGTGATTTGCAACTAAATGACGACGAATAGATGGTTGTGGTTATGAAAGAGATTGCGAATTGTAAGTTCGGTCAATTTTTAACAATTAAAATATCGGCTGCGCGGATGGTTTTCGATAGAATTATCATATCTTTGCAGTCCATAAATACATTTGATTTATGGAAACAAAATACATCTTTATTACTGGAGGCGTGGCCTCGTCTTTAGGTAAAGGAATTATCTCGGCATCGTTAGGAAAACTGTTGCAGGCACGTGGCTATAAAATCACGATTCAGAAGTTCGATCCGTATATCAACATCGATCCTGGGACACTGAACCCCTACGAGCATGGTGAGTGCTATGTGACGGCCGATGGTATGGAGACCGATCTGGACTTAGGACACTATGAACGTTTTACGGGTATTGAGACCAGCCGCGATAACAGTGTGACAACAGGTCGTATCTATCTGAGTGTCATAGAACGTGAACGGCGTGGTGACTATTTGGGAAAGACGATTCAGGTGGTGCCGCATATCACCGACGAGATCAAGCGTCGCATCCTTCTGAATGCCACGAAGCAGGACTTGGATTTCGTCATTACAGAGATTGGTGGAACTATCGGCGATATCGAGAGTCAGCCGTTTTTGGAGGCCATCCGACAGTTGCGATGGGAACTCGGTCGTAATGCCATCAATGTGCATCTCACCTATGTGCCTTATCTGGCTGCTGCCGGTGAGCTGAAGACCAAGCCCACGCAGACGAGTGTGAAGCAGTTGCAAGGTTTGGGTATCCAGCCCGAAGTGTTGGTGCTGAGAACGGAACATCATCTGAGCGATGAGTTACGTGCCAAGGTCGCTCATTTCTGTAATGTCGATGTTGAAGCTGTTATCCAGAGCCAGGATCTGCCAAGCATCTATGAGGTGCCGGTGAACATGCAGCATCAGGGACTGGATTCCATCTGTCTGAAGAAGATGGGGGTGGAGGTAGGACCGACACCCGGTCTTGGTCCTTGGCGCAACTTCCTTGAGCGTCGTAAGAAAGCCACTAAGGTGGTTCGTGTCGGACTCGTAGGTAAGTATGACTTACAAGATGCCTATAAGAGTATTCTGGAGAGTCTCGCCCATGCAGGAACCTATAATGACTATAAAGTGAAGACTACCTTCATCAATAGTGAGCATATCACGTCAGAGAATGTGGAGAAGCAGTTGGAAGGGATGAATGGTATTGTGATCTGTCCGGGGTTTGGCACGCGGGGCATCGAAGGAAAGATTATTGCTGCTGAATATACCCGTACGCATGATATCCCAACGTTCGGCATTTGTCTTGGTATGCAGATGATGGTCATTGAGTTCGCGCGAAATGTGCTTGGTTACAAGGATGCCAATAGTGCAGAGATGAATCCTGACACACCGCACAATGTGATTGACATGATGGAAGAGCAGAAGAGTATCACCCAGAAGGGGGGTACGATGCGTCTTGGTGCCTATGAGTGTGAACTTGTCGAAGGTAGTCGCACATGGGATGCTTATGGTGAGGAGACACTCATCAAGGAGCGTCATCGCCATCGTTATGAGTTCAACAATCGGTATCAGACCGAGTATGAGGCGCATGGCATGAAGTGCGTGGGCATCAACCCGGCAGCTAACCTTGTGGAGATCGTGGAGATACCTGAGAAGAAATGGTATATCGGCACGCAGTTCCATCCGGAATACTCATCGACAGTACTGAATCCGCATCCTCTGTTTATGGACTTTATAAAAGCTTGTATCCATGGAGCAACTGAAGCATGAGTGTGGTGTGGCGATGATTCGCCTGCTGAAGCCGCAGAGTTACTACGAACGAAAATACGGTACGTGGGCCTACGGTTTTAACAAACTCTATCTGATGATGGAGAAGCAGCATAACCGTGGTCAGGAGGGTGCGGGAATTGCTTCTGTGAGTCTGACCAAGGAACCGGGTACGGAATATATGTTCCGTGAGAAGGCCGAGGGTAAGGACGCTATTACAGAGATTTTCAGTCGTGTGACTCAAGAGATGGCAGGTGAGTTGTTGATGGGTCATCTGCGTTACTCGACCACGGGTAAGAGTGGATTGACGTTTGTGCATCCCTTCCTGCGCCGTAACAATTGGCGCGCCAAAAACCTCTGCCTGTGTGGAAACTTTAACATGACTAATATCGAGGAGGTCTTTCAGTTCCTGACCCAGCAAGGACAGTCGCCGCGTATCTACGGTGACTCATATATCACACTTGAACTGATGGGACACCGTCTGGACCGTGAAGTGGAACGGTTATATATCATCGCCAAAGAACAGGGATTGACAGGTACGGACATCACAGACTATATCGATAATCACGTTGAGATGGCTAATGTGCTGAGGACAACGATGCAGCATTTCGACGGTGGTTATGTGATGTGCGGATTGACAGGTTCTGGTGAGATGTTCGCTGTGAGGGATCCCTGGGGGATTCGTCCTGCGTTCTATTATCGTGATGACGAGATTATAGCCCTTGCCAGTGAGCGTCCTGTGCTCCAGACGACGTTTGATCTGTCGTCGGAAGATATCTGTGAGCTTCAGCCTGGTGAGGCACTCATCGTGCATAAAAACGGTGAGAGCCGGCTGGAACAGATTATGCCTGCTCAACAGTTGAGCGCCTGTTCGTTTGAGCGTATCTATTTCAGTCGAGGATCTGATTGCGATATTTATCAAGAACGCAAACGTTTGGGTGAGCAACTTACACCTGCTATTCTCAGGGCCATTGACAATGATGTGGATCATACTGTATTCTCCTATATCCCTAATACTGCCGAGGTGGCCTTCTATGGCATGACAGACGGCTTCCGTAAACTTCATGGGGACGTGAGGACGGAGAAGGTGGTGTGGAAAGACATCAAGTTGCGTACCTTCATTGCCGATAACTCCGAGCGTAATGATCTTGCAGCACATGTCTATGATGTCAGTTATGGTTCGCTGAAAGCACACGAGGATAATCTGGTGATAATCGACGACTCGATTGTGCGCGGTACTACGTTGAAAGAGAGTATCTTCAAGATTCTTGACCGTCTGCATCCAAAGAAGATTGTGATGGTATCGAGTTCGCCTCAGATCCGTTATCCCGACTATTATGGTATTGACATGTCGCGTCTTGAGGAACTCTGTGCCTTCCGTGCCGCCATCGCACTGATCAAGGAGCGTGGCATGCAACAGTTGATAGCCGATACCTATCATGCATGTAAGACCGATCCTTTATCTGCAAACTACGTACGGGATATTTATGCACCGTTTAGTGTCGATGAGATTAACCATAAGATTGTGGAGATGCTCCGACCAGAGGGAATGCAGTCGCCCGTCGAGTTGGTGTATCAGAGTATCGAAGGACTGCATGAGGCTTGTCCTCATCATCCAGGAGACTGGTATTTCACCGGCTGTTATCCTACCCCCGGTGGTATCCGGATGGTGAACAGGGCTTTTGTGAGTTATGTAGAAGATGTGTTGAAGATGCAATTGTAAATCCGTAAATCGTAATATCATTATGTGTGGAATTGTTGGAATATTCAATGTAAAGGAGCAAACATCCGAACTGAGGCAGAGAGCACTGCGTATGAGTCAGAAAATCCGTCACCGTGGTCCAGACTGGTCTGGTATCTATTGTGGTGGAAGTGCTATCTTGGCTCACGAACGTCTGAGTATTGTCGATCCGGAGTCGGGTGGTCAACCGCTCTTCTCACCGGACAGACAACAGGTACTTGCCGTCAATGGTGAGATATATAATCATCAGCAGATCAGAGAGAGATATGCAGGAAAGTATGATTTTATGACGGGCAGCGACTGTGAGGTTATCCTCGCGCTTTATCGCGACAAGGGTATTGATTTCCTTGAGGATCTCAGTGGTATTTTCGCTTTTGCGCTTTATGATGAGCAAAAGAATGAGTTCCTGATTGCCCGTGACCCCATAGGAGTGATTCCCCTTTATATTGGATATGACAACGACGGGAAGGTGTACGTGGCCAGTGAGCTAAAAGCACTTGAAGGTCAGTGTGATCATTACGAGCCGTTCCTTCCGGGACATTATTACTGGAGCAAGGAACCAGGCATGAAACGGTATTATCAGCGTGACTGGATGAAATATGATGCTGTTAAAGATAATCCTGCCAGTGTTGAGGCTGTCCGTGATGCCTTGAAAGACGCCGTGCGTCGTCAGTTGATGTCCGATGTGCCTTATGGCGTGTTACTATCTGGTGGCCTTGACTCTTCAGTCATTTCTGCAATTGCGGAGAGATTCTCGGAGAAACGTATTGAGAACAACGGTCAGACACGTGCTTACTGGCCACGTCTGCACTCTTTCGCTGTTGGTTTGAAGGGAGCACCGGACTTGGCCAAGGCAAAGATGGTGGCCGATCATATCGGTACTGTTCATCATGAGATCAACTATACCATTCAGGAAGGGCTTGACGCCATTCGCGACGTGATCTACTTCATTGAAACTTATGATGTAACAACGGTTCGTGCCTCAACACCGATGTATCTGTTGGCGCGTGTCATCAAGTCGATGGGTATTAAGATGGTGCTTTCAGGTGAGGGTGCTGACGAGATCTTCGGTGGATACCTTTATTTCCACAAAGCCCCTGATGCACAAGCTTTCCATGAGGAGACTGTCCGTAAGCTCTCCAAACTGTATCTCTATGACTGCCTGCGTGCAAACAAAAGTTTGTCGGCATGGGGCGTGGAGGGTCGCGTGCCGTTCCTCGACAAAGAGTTCCTCGATGTGGCTATGCGGACCAATCCCGAGGCAAAAATGTGTCCTGGAAAGACCATGGAGAAACGTATCGTCCGAGAGGCCTTTGCCGATATGCTGCCAGCCGAGGTGGCTTGGCGGCAGAAGGAACAATTCAGTGACGGTGTGGGTTATTCGTGGATTGACACACTGAAGAAGATAACCTCTGAGGCCGTCAGTGATGAACAGATGGCACATGCCGCTGAACGTTTCCCTATCAATCCCCCAAAGAATAAGGAAGAGTATTATTATCGGAGTATCTTTGCCGAACATTTCCCCAGTGAGTCGGCAGCACGAAGCGTTCCCAGTGAGGCGAGTGTGGCTTGCAGCACAAGCATCGCATTGGAGTGGGATGCCGCATTCAAGGGGATGAATGACCCAAGCGGGCGTGCCGTCAAGGGGGTTCATGAACAAGCCTATTAATATCTGAGAAGGCTGGATGTCATTTCGATATCCAGCCTTCTTTGTTTATGTTGTGTTTGTGTTGTTATTTCAACCAGTTTTGAATGCGTTGTAAAGCCTCGTCGGTCTGTTCATGACTGCCGAAGGCTGTGAAGCGCACATAGCCCTCACCGCTGGGGCCGAAGCCGACACCTGGCGTGCACACGACATGGGCGCCATAAAGCATCTCTTCGAAGAATTTCCATGAGAGACTACGGGTAGACGAACGTAGTCCGTGGGTGCTAGAGGCTTCTGGGGTCTTCGCCCATATATAAGGGGCGTTCTCTCCGCCATAGCACTCAAATCCAAGAGAGCGGAGGGCTTGGAGCATTTTGCTCGCATTCTGCATGTAATAGTCGATCGTGGAACGTATCTGTTCTTTTCCTTCTGGCGTATAGATGGCTTCTGCAGCACGCTGACTGATATAGCTTGTTCCGTTGAACTTCGTACATTGCCGACGGTTCCAGAGTGGGTTCAGAGGGATACGTTCGCCACTGAGAGTCGCAGCAGTCAACTCCTTCGGAACTACGGTATATCCGCATCGTACACCGGTAAAACCTGCGGTCTTGGAGTAGCTGTGAAACTCGATGGCAACCTTTCGCGCACCTTTTATCTCGTAAATAGAATGGGGAATCGTGTCGTCTTGTATATAAGCCTGGTAGGCGGCATCATAGAATATGAGTGTGTCATTCTTCAATGCATAGTTCACCCATTTGCGTAATTCTTCCTTGGAGATGACGGTTCCCGTAGGATTATTCGGGTAGCAGAGGTAGATGACGTCTACACGCTTGTCGGGAATCTGTGGCACAAAGCCGTTCTCTGCCGTACAGGGCATGTAGATGACATTCGACCATTTCCCGTTCTCGTCTTGTGTGCCTGCCCGTCCGATCATCACATTGGAATCGATGTAAACGGGGTAAATTGGATCTGTGACGCCGATGGAGTTATCCCACCGGATGAGTTCCTGAATGTTACCAGTATCACTCTTGGCACCGTCGTTGATAAAAATCTCGTTGATATCAAGATGGATGCCACGCGGCAGGAAGTCGTTTTTTAGAATGGCCTCGCGAAGGAAATCGTAACCTTGTTCTGGTCCATATCCGCGGAAACTGCTTTGTACTGCCATCTCGTCGGCGGCCTTATGGATGGCGTCGATGACGGCTGGAGCAAGTGGCTGTGTCACATCACCAATGCCAAGACTGATGACATCGGCTTTAGGGTGCATTGCTTTGAAGGCATTAACCTTTTTGGCGATGTCAGCGAACAGATAGTTGTTCGGCAGTTTTAGAAAATGTTCGTTTACTAGTGCCATAACGTTTTTGTTACCTTTCGGACTTAATCTCTTTCTTCTTGTTCTTTTCTGTTGCAAAGATACAGCGTTTTGGTATAATTAGCAAAGATTGGCTAACTTTTTTCATGTACATTCGACAGTAAAGTAACAAATCGAAACCAAAAGACTAAAAATAATAACAGATTGAAAGAGTGCTATTCCATTTTGATGCTTGTTCATTTTTAGGAGGGGATATGGGTATCCTTTGGATGGATAATAGTTGGGGCGTTTTCCTTTTTTCCCTGATATAATTTGGCTATCTGCGTCATTTTGCTTACTTTTGCACCAAATATCTCATTTGTTATGCAGACAAACAGTCATTTATCGCGACTTATCCATGATCAGGCCAAGAAATATGGCGACCGGGAAGCCTTGATTTACAAGGATTTTGGTAGCACGGAGTGGAAGTCGTATTCGTGGAACCAGTTTTCTGAGACAGTCAGAAAGGTCTCGAATGCCCTGTTGAATATGGGTGTTAAGGTGCAGGAGAATATCGGTATATTCTCACAAAATACAGTACAGTATCTGTTCTGTGATTTCGGCGCATGGGGAGTTCGTGCGGTGACGATACCTTTCTATGCCACGAGTAGTGAGCAGCAGATACAGTTTATGGTTAATGATGCGAATATCCGTTTCCTCTTTGTCGGAGAACAAGAACAATATGACAAGGCTCGTCGAGTATTCCCGACCTGTCGAACCATGGAACGCATCATTGTCTTTGATAAAAAGGTGCGTATCTCTGACCAAGATGCTAATACGATGTATTTCGATGATTTCCTGAAGATGGGTGAGAATTTTCCCCGTCAGACAGAAGTTGATGCCATTCAGGCATCGGCATCGATGGATGATATTGCCAATATCCTCTATACGAGTGGTACGACGGGTGATTCCAAGGGCGTTATTCTGACCTGTGGTCAGTATGATGCCGCTATGATTGCTAATGATAAGTGCGTGCCAGTAGGAGAGAACGACCGTGTGTTGAATTTCTTACCGTTTACCCATATCTTTGAGAAAGGGTGGAAGATCCTATGTCTCACAGAAGGCGCACGACTGATTGTTAATACCTATCCGCAGGAGGTACAACAGTCTATGAAGGAAACTCATCCTACCTGTATGTCGAGCGTTCCCCGATTCTGGGAGAAGGTCTATATGGGTGTACAGGAGCAGATAGAGAAGGCTAATCCCGCCAAGCGGAAACTGTTCCGTCATGCGGAGAAAGTCGGTAAGAAACATAATATCGATTATGTGTCAAAAGGCAAGCGTCCGCCATTGGCACTCCATCTGGAGTATGAGATGCTTAACAAGACGGTATTCTCATTGGTCCGTAAAGAATTAGGACTTGAAAACGCCCATTTCTTCCCCACAGCAGGCGCAACGGTAAACCCGAAGGTGGAGGAGTTCGTCCATGCCATCGGTCTGAATATGGTCGTTGGGTATGGACTGACAGAGAGTCTTGCGACAGTGAGTTGTAACCATCTTGGTGAACCGTATACTGTTGGTGGTGTCGGCATTCCCATAGAGGGTATAGATATCAAGATCAGTGACGAAGGTGAGATTTTGTTGAAGGGACCGACTATCACCCGTGGTTATTATAATCGTGACGACCTGACGAAGGCAGCCTTCACAGAAGACGGCTATTTCCGTACGGGTGACTCCGGTTATCTGAGGGGGGGGGAGTTGTTCCTGAAAGAACGTATCAAGGATTTGTTCAAAACGTCGAACGGCAAGTATATTGCGCCACAGATGATTGAGTCGAAACTTCTGGTAGATAAGTATATTGACCAGATTGCCATTATTGCCGATCAACGGAAGTTTGTCTCTGCGCTCATCATTCCCGTCTATTCATTGTTGGAGGAATATGCTCGTGCGCATAAGATCCCGTTTGAGAACAGGGAACAACTTTGTACTAGTCCCCAGATCTGTGAAATGATGAAAGAACGTATAGACACACTCCAACAGCAATTGGCGCATTATGAACAGATCAAACGCTTCACCTTGTTGCCCCATCATTTTTCGGTGGAAAAAGGTGAGTTGACCAACACGCTGAAGATTAAACGTCGCGTGCTGAACGAGAACTATAAGAAGGAGATCGATGCGATGTACGCAGAGTAGTTTATTGTATAGAGTTTATAGATGATTACGCAAGACCAGTTGAAAGATGTTCTAGAGAGGGCGGAGGCGTTGCACCGTTATCTGGAAATTGACAAGAAAAAGATAGAATACGAGGAAGAGGATCTCCGTACTCAAGCACCCGATTTCTGGGAAGATCGGAAGCGTGCCGAGGAACAGATGAAGAAAGTCAAGGGTATTAAGAAATGGCTTGATGGCTACCAGGAGGTACGTACAATGGCAGATGAACTTCAACTTGCCTTTGATTTCTATAAGGACGAGATGGTGACGGAGGAAGAGGTCGATGAGACCTATCGTAAGGCTGTCCGGGCTATTGAAGATTTAGAACTGAAAAATATGCTGCGCCAGAAGGAAGACCCCATGGAGGCAGTATTGAAGATTAACTCCGGTGCCGGTGGCACTGAGGCACAAGACTGGGCCTCGATGCTGATGCGTATGTATATGCGTTGGGCAGAGGCACACGGCTATAAGGTGACCATATCTAACCTTCTTGACGGTGATGAGGCCGGCATCAAGAGTGTGACGATGCAGATAGAGGGAGGCGATTATGCTTATGGATATCTGAAATCGGAGAATGGTGTACATCGGCTGGTGCGTGTATCTCCGTTTAATGCCCAGGGCAAACGTATGACCAGTTTTGCTTCGGTGTTTGTGTCGCCTCTTGTCGATGACACGATTGAGGTGTATGTTGATCCGGCCAAATTGTCGTGGGATACCTTTCGTAGCTCAGGTGCCGGTGGTCAGAACGTGAACAAAGTGGAGTCGGGCGTCCGTCTGCGCTATTGGTATACGGATCCCGATACAGGCGAGGAAGAGGAGATTCTCATTGAGAATACGGAGACCCGTGACCAACCGAAGAATAAGGAACGTGCGATGACGTTGCTGAAATCACAACTCTACGACCGTGCCATGAAGAAGCGTTTGGAAGCTCAGGCAAAAATCGAGGCAGGTAAGAAAAAGATAGAGTGGGGTAGTCAGATTAGAAGTTATGTGTTTGATGATCGTCGTGTGAAGGATCATCGCACGAATTATCAGACCACCGATGTTGATGGCGTGATGGATGGTAAGATTGACGACTTTATTAAGGCGTATCTGATGGAGTTCCCCGTTAATGATGAAGAAAACTGAAAACCAAATAATTAAAAACGTAGAATTATGAGTCAAATTGCAAAAGCATCAAAGGCTACCCATAAGAAGGCAGCTTATCAGAAGAAACAGGAAAAAGGTGGAAAGAAGGTGATGGAATGGATCTTTGGCGTATTGGTCCTTCTTGCAATCGTACTTATCTTCTTTTACATCTCCTCCATGTAACAGAATTCTCGGGGGGACGGATGGAATACTAGACATCTCCTTGGGTTCTCGTGTATCACGCCAGGCATTTTTTTAATGTCTGGCGTGATAACGTAAGAGGATCAGTCCAATCAGTGCCGCCGTGGTGACGCCCATCGCATTTGCGGCTAGGTCCAGCCAGTCGCCAGCCCTTCTCCCATCTGTACAGTACTCTTGTAACAGTTCGATGAGACCACTCATAAGGATGGGCATCAGCCATGCCCAGACGAACAACTTTCCGTTATTGGAGTGGGTGTGTCTGCGAAGGTACTCAATCCATACGACCAGACAGGTGATGCCATACATCAATATGTGAACCCATTTGTCGATAAATGCCACATCGTCAAGTCTTGTGGGTGGCGGTGTGAAGAATGACAGATACCAGATGGCTGCAAAAAGCAGACAGGAAAAGGGATAATTTCTGATAAAATACAACGGGAAACGCATATTTACTTTCAATTTGAGTGCAAAAGTAAGAATTATTTTATACTTTTGCAAACGAAAAGAAAAAAACATATGGCTAAACTGGAGAGAGCAAGTTTTGGAAGTAGGCTTGGGGTCGTTCTGGCTACGGCAGGTTCCGCAGTCGGACTGGGTAATATATGGCGTTTCCCGTATATGACAGGACAGAATGGCGGTGCAGTGTTCATCATGATCTACATCTTCTGTGTGTTGTTGTTGGGTATCCCCTGTATGATCAGTGAGTTTATCATCGGCCGTTATGGACAGGCGAACACGGCTCGTTCTTTCCGGAAGTTGTCGGGTGGTAGCATGTGGTCTCTCATCGGTTATATGGGTGTGTTGACTGGTTTCCTGATTTCAGGCTATTATGCGGTTGTCTCTGGTTGGTGTCTTGAGTATATTTGGGCTTCCTTATTAGGGAAACTTCAAGGAGACACGGCATATATCAGTAGCTATTTCGTGACCTTCTCTCAGGATCCGGTAAAACCGTTGTTTTGGACATTCCTAATATTGTTTGCCACTTATATGATTATTGAGAACGGTGTGCGTGATGGTATCGAGCGTGCCTCGAAGTTGATGATGCCTACACTGTTTATCTTGTTGCTGGTAATCGTGGGCGCGTCATGTATGTTGCCTAACGCAGATAAAGGTATTGAGTTCCTGTTTAAACCGGATATGTCAAAGTTGACAGGAGACGTCTTCCTGGCGGCTCTTGGTCAATCATTCTATTCACTTAGTATTGCGATGGGGTGTATCTGTACCTATGCCAGTTATTTCTCTAGACAAACAAACTTGACTAAATCAGCCGTACAGATTGGCGTAATCGATTTCCTGGTGGCTTTGTTGGCAGGATTAATTATCTTCCCCGCAGCCTTTTCGGTAGGTGTAAAGCCAGACAGCGGTCCTTCGCTGATCTTCATTACCTTACCCAATGTGTTCCAACAAGCATTCGGTGGTATCCCGTCTTTAGGCTATGCAGTCTCGGTGTTATTCTATATCCTGTTGTCCATGGCCGCGCTGACATCGCTGATGTCGCTGCATGAGGTGAGTACTGCTTTCCTTCAGGAAGAGATGGGTACCACCCGTAAACGTGCAGCTCTGATGGTGACGGTTGGTTGTATTGTGATGGGTGGTGTCTGTTCTTTGTCGTTGGGGGCATGGAATGGACTTCGAATGTTCGGTATGACGGTCTTTGACATGTTTGATTTTGTTACAGGTCAGCTTTTCCTTCCGATGGTGGGATTCCTCACCTGCATCTTTATCGGTTGGTTTGCTCCTCATAAGATCGTACGTGACGAGTTTACCAACCAAGGAACCCTCCGTAATGTGACGATGTTTCATTTTTATTTATTCCTTGTGAAATATGTTTGTCCGCTCTGTATCTTGTTTATCTTCCTGCATCAGTTAGGCTTATTGTAGTGCATCATGGAGCAGAGAGGTGTGTTTGGTAGCAGACTGGCGATAGTCCTTGCAACAGCAGGTTCGGCGGTTGGCTTGGGTAATGTGTGGCGTTTCCCTTTTATGACAGGACAGAATGGTGGGGCGGTCTTCATCCTAATTTATTTCGCTTGTGTGTTGTTGTTGGGCATTCCCGGCATGGTGAGTGAATTCGTTATTGGACGACATGCACAGTCAAATGCCGCTCGAGCCTATGGAAGTATGGGACACCGGAATTGGCGGTTTATCGGTTATCTCGGTATTCTCACTTCTACCATCATCCTAGGGTTCTATGCCGTTGTGGCAGGTTGGTGTCTTCAGTATTTGTTTGCTTCTGTAGCCGGACAACTGACGGGTGATGCGGCATATGTCATTCGCTATTTTCAGACTTTTTCTACTGATCCTATTAAGCCATGTCTGTGGGGAGTGGCTTTTGTCTTGATTACCCACCTCGTGGTCTCTAAGGGTGTGAACGATGGTATCGAGCGGGCTTCAAAGTTGCTGATGCCTTTGCTCTTGATGCTGCTTGTCGTACTGGTCGTGGCCTCCTGTATGCTTCCGGGAGCATATCGGGGTGTTGAGTTTCTGTTAAAGCCCGATTTCTCTAAAGTAAGTGGAAATGTGTTCCTTGAAGCATTGGGACAAGCTTTCTTCTCGCTGAGTCTGGGCACTGCCTGCCTCTGTACATATGCTTCATATTTTAAACGTGATACCGATTTGTTGAGATCGGCCACTCAGATAGCCTTGCTTGATTCGGGTATTGCCATCCTGGCAGGCTTGATGATCTTCCCTGCAGCATTCTCTGTGGGTGTGCAGCCTGACAGCGGTCCTTCCCTAATCTTCATTACCTTGCCAAATGTATTTCAGGAAGCTTTTGGTGCTGTTCCTATGGTGGGCTATTTTATTTCGATTCTTTTCTATGCCCTTCTAGTCTTTGCGGCACTGACATCCACAATCTCCATGCATGAGATTGGGACGGCATTCTTCCACGAAGAACTGCATCTGTCCCGTCGACGGGCGGCATGGGTGATTACCGGGGCCTGTGTGCTGTTGGCTGTGATTTGCTCCCTCTCTGTGGGTGCCTATGATGGTCTTCGCCTATTTGACATGCCGCTGATGGACTTCTGCGACTTTCTCACCGCTCAGTTTATGTTGCCGGCAGGTGCTTTCCTGACAAGTATCATGCTAGGCTGGTTTGTCAGTTGCCGGTTGGTACAGGAAGAATTCCTCATGGGTCAGACTAATATGACAAACTGCATGTTGAAGAGAGCTCTCTTCCAGATCTGGTTGTTCTCTGTGAGGTTTGTTGTCCCGATCTGTATTCTTCTTATCTTCCTCCATCAGTTCGGAGTCATATGATCCGCGAGTTCTTCTATCTCCAGAAGTCCGACCGGAAGGTGATCCTGACCTTACTTGTTGTGATGGTCGTGGCCCTGTCTGTGATCTTTCTGACGGGTGAGGAAAATAGTGAGACGAATGCATTGACACCGACTGACACCACCGTCATAAAATCGGGGTATGATAAGCAACGCAAGCCGCGTACGTCAGATATCCGTACCCGTGTAGTCTATCGTGATCGTCCTTATTATAGCAGCGATAGTCGTGCTTCGTCGCATCGCGCCTCTGAGTCACGCGACTCTTCTGTTTTTCGTTATCCGGTGAAGATCCGTGAGACAGAATATATCGTGCTTAATTCTGCCGATACAACTATTCTACAAACAGTTCCTGGTATTGGTCCTTATTATGCACGACAGATCGTACGTTATGGTGAACGGCTTGGAGGGTACGTCAGTGTTAGCCAACTTGATGAGATTGAGGATTTCCCATTGGAATCAAAGAAGTATTTTGTGATTAAGGATTCCACCCCGCGGAAGTTGAATGTGAACCGACTGACGCTCAATGAACTGAAACGACATCCTTACATCAATTTCTATCAAGCTCGAGCTATCACCGACTACCGCCGCTTGCACGGTCCTATTCGTTCGTTGGATGAACTGCGACTCTCCAAGGATTTCTCTTCAGAAGCTATCAGTCGACTATCACCTTATGTGGAGTACTGATTTTAGTTAATAAATGATAGCAGATGCTTGGCTTATGCGTTTTTTTCGTATATTTGCAACAGAAACTTAAAATACGAAGGAAATGTCAGAATCATTATTGTTGTTTATGAATGTTGGTCCGACGGAGATCATCATTATCGCACTTGTTGTGTTGCTGCTTTTCGGTGGCAAAAAGATTCCCGAGTTAATGAAAGGTCTTGGCAAGGGAGTCAAGAGTTTCAAGGAAGGAATGAACGAAGTAACGAATCTGGAAGAAGAGAAAAAGGAACAGTCTGAGAAGTAGTATGAGTGGTATGACGTTCTGGGATCATCTCGATGAGCTCCGTACTGTTATCATTCGCATCCTTTCTGTGACGGTGGTCGCTGCAGTGGTGGCCTTCTGTCTGAAAGACGAATTGTTTACCATCGTGCTGGCTCCCCGATCGAGCGATTTTATCACCTATCGGCTGATAGGCGGCGAGCCTTTCTTTCTCTCATTGATGAATACAGGACTGGCCGAGCAGTTCATGATTCATCTTAGAACGGCGATGTATGCTGGTGTGTTAGTGGCGATGCCATATATCATCTATCAGTTGTTCTGTTTTGTCTCGCCTGCACTTTACGCCAAAGAGCGTCGTGGTGCCACCATCCTTGTCGTGAGCGGCTATGTGATGTTTATGCTTGGTACTTTGCTGGACTATCTGCTGATTTTTCCTTTGACAGTGAGGTTCCTCGGCACCTATCAAGTGAGCCCTGACGTGACGAATATGCTCACACTTCAGTCATATATGGACACATTGCTGATGATGAATCTCGTAATGGGTATTGTCTTTGAGTTACCCGTCGTCAGTTGGCTCTTGGGAAAGATGGGACTGGTGAATGCAGAGGTGATGAGTCTGTGGCGCCGACATGCCTTCGTTACGATATTGATTATCGCTGCGATTATCACGCCGACGACGGATGCTTTTACACTCTTTGTGGTGGCAATGCCGATATGGTTGCTTTATGAACTGAGTATCTGCGTGGTCCGACTGACAGGAAAGAAATAACTAAATAAATACTTGATTATGATACGTAAAATCAGAACGGTTCTTGCCGGGGTGTTCTTTGTGTTGATCACCTTGATGTTTCTCGACTTTACGGGAACTTTGCATCATTGGCTCTCATGGATGGCGAAGATACAGTTTCTGCCGGCTGTGCTAGCCCTCAATGTGGGTGTTGTCATTGTGTTGGTGTTTTTGACACTCATCTTCGGTCGCATTTATTGCTCAGTTATCTGTCCGTTGGGGGTATTCCAAGATGTCATCGCACGGCTTAATCGCAAGAAGAACAAATATGGTTTTTCGAAAGCTCTGTCATGGCTTCGCTATACGATGTTTGGGGTGATGGTCGTAGCTTTGGTGGCGGGCATAGGCTCAGTCTTCCAGTTGTTGGCTCCTTATAGTGCATATGGTCGTATCGCCACAATGCTATTTCAACCACTCTGGAAGGTAGGGAATAATGTCCTGGCTTCTATTGCTGAGCATATCGACAGTTATGCTTTCTATCATGTAGAACAGGTGGCTGCAGTAGGGGCTGTGATGGCCATTGCGGTCATTACTTTTATTGTTATATCCGTGTTGGCCTTGCGGAACGGGCGTACCTATTGTAATACCATCTGTCCTGTGGGAACGGTTCTCTCGTTCTTTGCTCGTTTCTCTTTTCTGAAGATCCGTTTCGACGAGGAAAAGTGTAGGAACTGTTCTTTATGCTCAAGGAACTGCAAGGCGGCCTGTATCGATTATAAGACACACACTGTTGACTATAGCCGTTGTGTGGTCTGTGGAAATTGTATCTCAAAATGTAAGTTTGGTGCTTTACGCTATGATGCTCGTCCTCAGCGCCAGAAAGAGAAATCAGAGAACTTGTCCGTAGATACTTCCAAACGGTCGTTCTTGCTTGCCTCGGCCTTGGTGACGACTACTGCTTTGGCACAGAAGAAGGAAAAACTGATGGACGGTGGCTTGGCAGAACTGGAAGATAAGGTGGCACCGGAGCGACAGACGGTTTTAACACCTCCGGGTTCATTGTCTTTCCAGCATTTCGCCCAGCATTGTACGGGTTGTCAACTCTGTGTATCGGAGTGTCCGAACCATGTGCTCCGACCTTCTGTTAACCTGATGCATCTGATGCTACCAGAGATGTCGTATGAGCGTGGCTATTGTCGTCCTGAGTGTAACCGTTGCTCGGAGGTGTGTCCAGCAGGTGCTATACGTCTGATCGGTCTCGATGAGAAGTCTTCGGTTCAGTTGGGGCATGCCGTTTGGATCAAGAAGAACTGTGTACCTATCACTGATGGTGTGGAGTGTGGTAACTGTGCACGCCACTGTCCGTCTGGAGCAATCGATATGGTGCCGCTCGATGAGAATGACGAAGAGTCACCGATGATTCCTGTTGTCAACGAGGCAGCTTGTATAGGCTGTGGTGCCTGTGAGTATGTCTGTCCGTCGCGTCCGTTCTCGGCTATCTATGTTGAAGGACATGAGGTGCATAGGAAGATATAGTAGGTTATATAGTAAGTCGTTAAAGTAGTAAAGTCCAATGAAAGACAAGAATATCTCCCGTCGTTCGTTCCTGAAAATCTTCGGAGCGGGAACCGTCGCCACAACAGCCACGCTGGTCGGCTGTAAGAATACGGACAAAGCCGGGAAACAGGCTGTCAGCGAATATCGGAATCAGGTGGAGCCTCCTGTGGGTAAGATGACCTACCGTGTGAATCCGAAGACTAAAGAAAAGGTGTCGCTTCTGGGTTATGGTATGATGCGTCTGCCGACAAAGGTGGATAAGCCTGATGAATTTGATCAGGAGATGATCAACCAACAGATAGACTATGCCCTTGAGCATGGCTTGAATTATATCGACACATCGCCAGTCTACTGTCAGGGTAAGTCGGAACACTGTACGGGCATTGCCCTTAGTCGCCATAAGCGTAGTGAATATCTTGTGGCTACGAAACTCTCCAACTTCAACCATGATTATTGGTCATTCGAGAAGTCCAAGGAGATGTATCTCAACTCGATGAAGGAATTGCAGGTCGATTATATTGACTATTATCTGCTGCATGCCATTGGTGGTGGTATGGAGGAGTTCAATGGCCGATATATTGACAATGGTATCATGGATTTCCTGCAAAAGGAACGACAGGCAGGTCGCATCCGTAACCTCGGTTTCTCTTTCCATGGAAAGAAAGAGGTGTTCGACGAGATGATGGCACGATATGATGAGTATCAGTGGGATTTCGTTCAGATCGAATTGAATTATCTCGATTGGGACTATGCAAACGAGATAAGTAACGCTAATGTGGATGCGAGCTATCTTTATGCCGAGTTACAAAAACGTGGCATTCCTGCTGTTATCATGGAACCGCTTTTAGGGGGACGGTTGGCAAACCTCCCACAGTATTTGGCAACGGAACTGAAGAGCCATGCTCCAGAGCGCAGTGTCGCTTCGTGGGCATTCCGTTATGCAGGAACTCATGAGGGCGTACTCTGTGTGCTCAGTGGCATGACCTATATGGAACATCTGAAGGATAACCTGTTGTCTTATTGTCCGCTTGTACCGTTGACGGATGACGAGATGCGTTATCTTGACAAGGAGGTCGCTAAGAAGATTGTTGGATTGGAGAATATCCCTTGCAACGATTGTAAGTATTGCATGCCTTGTCCTTACGGTATAGATATCCCGGCAATCTTTGTGCACTATAACAAATGCAAGAACGAAGGCTCGCTACCTATGGGCGTTGGTGACAGCGAGTATCGTAAGCACCGTCGTCAGTACTTGATATCACTAGACCGTGTTGTGCCTCGTGACCGTCAGCCCGACCATTGTATCCAGTGTGGTCAGTGTGAACCCCATTGTCCACAGAGTATCCGTATCCCTCGTGAACTCCGCAAAATCGACGAGATGATAGAGAGTCTAAGGCGTGATCCCTTGGGGTTGGGTGTAAATGATAAGAAATAGATAATATGGATGCTAAAAGAATTATAGAGTTCCTGCGCCAATTGATGGCAAACAATAATCGTCCTTGGTTTCAGGAACATAAAAAAGAATATGAGATTATCAGAGCGGAGTTCGAACGTGGCATTGTCCAGGCGATAGAGCGGATCACGACTTTTGATCCTGAGGTTGCTCATCTGCAGGTGAAGGACTGTACTTATCGTTTCTATCGCGACACACGTTTCTCGCCCGACAAGTCTCCTTATAAGAATCATCTTGGCGCTTATATCAATGCTAAGGGAAAGATGGCCTTGCGTGGTGGCTACTACCTGCATCTGGAACCAGACCATTGTGTCGTGGCGGTGGGAAACTACTGGCTTCCCACAAACATTCTCACATCTTGTCGCAACGAAATGATGGCGAACACGGATGAGTGGCTCAAATGCGTGGAGAATCCTGAGTTCCTAAAATACTTTGGTAGTGATCTTGTCAATATTTCCAAGGATGCAGCGACCATCCCCTATTGGGACCAGCCACAGGGCTTTGGATTAGAGAAACTGAAGACCTGTCCTTCAGGCTTTCCCCGTGACTGGCCATATGTGCACTATCTGCGTCTGAAGAACTATTGTGCTTGGCATGCGGTGCCTGATGATTTCTTTGAAGGTGACGGTTGGCTCGATGAGGCTGAGCGTATATTCCGTGCTGGCAAGCCGATGGTGGACTTCATGAATGCGGTCATCGATGACTATGAATAATTGACGGTACAAGAGCTAAAGAACGAGATTTTTCATGCAAAAACCACACCTAAGCACGATGATACTCAGGTGTGGAGAAATGCGGATTTCTTGAATGTATTATTTGAAAAGCAGTTGTGCGAATTGGTAGAGGCTGCGACGCCAGGTCTGCCACTCATGGGCTGTCTCTGGTGAAACATAACTGTAGGCATTGATACCGATGGCCTTCAAATCTTCTGCCACCTTACCGACGCTGGTTTCGCCTTCGGCCATTCCTCTTTCCTTGCCACCAGCACTCATGAAGAGTACTTTGTTGGTCTTCTTGAAGTCGGGAATGTCTGTCAGTTCATCAGCGCCGATGGTACCACCGCTGAAGATACCAATATAGGCAAAAGTGGTGGGGTTGTTGAGTGTAATGCCGTGAGTCTGCATGCCACCCATCGAGAGACCAGCCATCGCACGGTGGTCAGCGTCAGCAATCACGCGGTAGTTCTTCTCTACCATAGGAATGATGTCCTTGATGAGCACTTCCTCGAAAGCCCCTCCCATACGGCGCGCCATTTTGGCAAAATCAGCTCCACTCATACGTGGGCGCGGCCCCTGAGGAGCACCCTGCGGACGTACGCCACCGGGACGTGGGCCGCCAAAGCCCATTGGCTGTTCACCTGGCTTGCGGGCGTTCAGCCCATTATCCATGAAGATAATGAAGGGTACTGCCTTACCTGCGGCAATCAGATTATCCATGATGATACCTGTCTTGCCCTGAGCACTCCAACCTGTCTCGTTCTCACCCATGCCATGCTGCAAGTAGAGCACAGGGAACGTCTTGGTGGGATTCGCATAATATTCTGCGGGCAGATAGATGTAGCCGTGACGCATCTCCTGGGTTACAGACGAGTAGTAATAGACCTCGTTGACTGAGCCCTGTGGCACGTTCTTGACTGTATAGAAATCCTCGTCGGTAGCTGGTACGTCGATGCCACTTCCCCATCGACTTGCGCCATAGTAGTACTTACTGCCTGGGTCAGGTACAGAAGCACCGTCGATATTCAATTGATAGTAGTGGAAGCCTTCGTCCTGCGGCTCTGAAGTGCCAGTCCATACACCGTTCTCATCCTTGGTCATCTCGTAAATCTTTCCTGCTATATCGAGTCCGACGAACGTCGCCTGAGGTGCTGTGATCTGAGCGCGAACCATGCGCTGTGAGTTCACCATTGGGTACTGTTTGTTGCCTTGATTGGTAGTTGCAGGCTTGAAGTCTTCTGTCACATTTGCAGTTACAGAGGGAACGATGGGGTTCTGAGCTACTGCTGTGAGGCATGTAAGAGCCATCAGCGAAATGAATAGTTTTTTCATAAAATTGAAGTTTGGTTTTTAATTTGATAATGAGTTAATTGTTAGTTTTACACTTCTATTTTGTTTGACCCACAAGAGGCCCAGAAGTAAAATCTTCTGCTATAATCTTATAGAAGATTAACAATTCAAAGCGCTTTCCTCGGAGCAAACTGGGACTTTCCTCGGAGCAAACTGGGACTTTCCTCGGAGCAAAAATGATAGCGACAAGGGGAGTGGATCGTATTTAGAAATATTTAACGCCTGATGATGCAGGAATTTCCAAACGTCGTCGTTTCAATAGATAGAAGTGGCAATGATTAAAATGATATTAACAACAAAGAGGAACAGGAAACTCTGGCGATTTGCAATTATGATATTTGCAACCTTCGCTCTCGTATCATGCGATAAGCCCGATCCGTTTGAGGATACAGATTATGGCAGGAATACTTTGGGTTTCTTCTTGAACGGAGAAAAGGTGGAATACTCTTGGACACCGCGAATTCCGCCTGCTGTATATTTTAAATCTGTGGAGGCAATAGAATACACAGACACACTTGAAATATGGGCATCTCTAGAGAAGAATAGAGACCGGGTGGAGCACATCGCCATTTTCCTGCCTCTTGACCAGGTAAGACCAGGTGCCGTTTTAGACAACGTTGCAGACATTGAGCTGACTTATCTTGCAGGCTCAGAGCCGATAGAGGATTCTGTAACGCGGCGCTATTATGGTTGTCTCGACATCAGCAGCTCGCGCGTTACAATCCGCACCTATAAGCAGGGAGAATTGATTTCTGGATCTTTCTCGTTCGAGGGTGACGCAGAGTTTATGGCTGGTTCAACGAGGCATTGGAGTATAACCAATGGGCACTTCGATGTGGAAATAAAGAAAGAGAACCACAATTTGCATTATATGGAAAAAGGAAGTGACTAATCTGTTAGTCACTTCCTTTTGTTTTGGTCGGGATGAGGCGACTCGAACGCCCGACCCCTACGTCCCGAACGTAGTGCGCTACCAACTGCGCTACATCCCGCTTTTTCCAAATCGGCTGCAAAGGTACATCTATTTTTTGAATTTCGTGCAAGAAAATAGATAAAAAATTAGAAATGAGCGGAAAATAGCTCGATGCGACCACTCTTTACCGACCTTTGTAGACTTTCAGGAATTGTCTGTATTCATCGCAGTTAGACACGTATCCGCTAGGTTCCCCTATGTTCTTCTCGAAATCTGCAAAGGCTGCGAATGCCTTGTACTGTTCAGATTGTGGGTCAGGATGACGATCGTATTCGTAGGTGGTACTATTCCATGTCTGCGTATACCAAGGTGAGGGATTCATGTAGACGTATGCTTTGGCGAAGAGCAGTTGCTCTTTTAGTTTCGAGTCATTGGGGTATCCTGCTTTCCTCAGAAGCTCAGCGGCTATTGAAGCGAGGTTCTTCTCGTTGACACGGACGGAATCGGAGACGCTTTTGCCGTCGCGCATCAAGAACCAACAGTCGCCAGTATAGCTGGCTTGAGCATAGCGCACGGCCAACTCATAGTATTGTTTTTTCAGGGCTTCGCCCGATAGCACATTCAGGTCAGACTCCATGCGCTGCATCTCTTGTGCGAAGGTGAGCTTCGGATTTGATTCTAATTTCCAATTCTGATCACTGTAAAGAACAGCGTTTTTCAGCCATTGTCGTTTGATCCAGGGGCCGATGTCGTACTTCCGATGGGCAGCATATACGGCATAGCCTTTCTTTTCGTAATATGATGTAGGGATGTCTTTTAACCATTGGATGGCCTGTTTCCATCGGCAGAGACGCATATATTTCGTACCGATAAGGTCTTTAACCGCATGGTCTTCTTTATGGATGTTTTTCTTCAGGAATTTCTCGAGACGAGACTTCGCGGGGGCGTTGGTGAAGGAATAATACTTTTCCAGATGCTCTACCTTCATCGTGTCGATATAACTGTTGTATTCGTAGTTATTTGTTACATTCAAAATGGCAACGGCTTTCACTGGGTCGTTGGCATAACGAGCCTTGAGTGTCTGTTGAGTGATACGGTCTAAGGCCGTCTGGAAGAAGTAGTCTTCTTGACCTTTTTGCATGAGCCAGTCCAGTTCGCCTTCAAGCCAGTCGTCAAAGTCTTTTTTCTTTGCGGCCAAAGCCGAGTTGATGTAGAGTCGCAGTACTCTTGCATCGTCTTTCATGCGTTCTGTGCCAGCCATAGTGGTGGCTTTCGTGATATCGGCAAGTGCTTGTTTCTTGTTTCCGAACATATACTCCAACCATGCCTTTGCACTCTTCCAGAGAATAGGTGTCTCCGTTTTGCCTTCCTTGACGACCTGTTCGCAGAAGTTGCACATCTGCATGACCTCGTTCTTCGACAGGTCGCGGATGAAAAGTTTACCACCGACACCTGCAGCATTTGGATTCGTGGCATCGTCAGCCTCTTGGGCATTGTTGACGAAATCCTGTAATAAGAAGGGCAAGACCTTTGAGTTGGGATTTAGTATGTATTCTTGACGGATAGCAGCATAGGAACGTTTCTTGTAATACTGCGTGATCAGACTGTTATAGTCGCCCATCTCAGCAAACAACTCTCCAGCCTTAGTCTCCTGACCTGTCTTATACAAGGCTCCTGCATAGATGTTTTTCATCATGTCTTTATAGACAGTTTCTATATACTGACTGGCGGTCTGCTCCCAGAAAATGATATTTGTCTGGTGCTGTCCGAGCATCATGTTACAACGCATATAGAGAAGGGCATGTTGTGAGCGCAGCCGAGTCTTCAACTTCCCAGAAGCATAGGTGCGTACTGCCTGCAAGTTTCGTCTGCATGCATCCGTCTCCTTCTTGGTGGGGTAGTTCCACTCCCATTGCTTCCGTTCTTCGATAGCGACACAGTCAAGGTACTTCTGGAGATTCTGAACATAACTAACCATCAGTGCGTCTTTTTTCTTTCGTGCTGCTTTGATGATATCCTCGGAATGGAACCAGAAAGAATCTTCTTCTCTGAGTCCAAGATAAACCTTCCAGTTCTTCTTGGTCATCTCGTTCATGCGGTCACTGAACTCTGTCCGTTGGTAAACACTGAACAGATAATAATTGCTTGTGCCAAGACTGGCGCAGGCGAACATCGGCAACGCAATAATTGCCAACATATTAGTGATGATAAATCTCTTCATAGACTTCTCGTTTGTATCTGTTGATATTCTCTTTGTCAAGATGATAGGTGATGATGCTGCGCTTCAGACTGCCGCGTTTCTGTTCTACAGCCTGTTTGACCTTCAGCACCTCTTCGGCCTCGGCCGTGTGTTCAATGTGCACACCATTGACGATGCGGAGCCAGTTGAATACAGGGTAGGCGGCGGCTAGAGGTATGGGATAGTCATCAAGACGTCTCAGGTAAGGTGCCACATCACGGATGTCGAGTATGGGGTTACGCTCCATGAATTTCTGAGGGTTACCAGTATTGTATAGCATCAGTGCTCCGTAATCTACGGGAGGTGCCGGCATTGACAGTTGGTGCAGTCGGATGGTTGCGGATAGTTGTTGCCCCCACAGTCGTTTGACTTCTCGTAGGAACTCATAATAGATGTTCCTGCTTTTGGCTGTATAGTCACAGTCAATCTGTATCTCTCTGATCCCTGCGAGATCGTTGGTCTCGTTCATCTGCCGAATACGTCTGACAAGTTTCTCTGCCAGTCCTTGATGCGACTGATGCATGCAGTCCTCCATGATATAGACAGTCGGGATGATCTCCATATTCTTTGGTAGGGTGTCGCTAAATGAGATGGTCGCGTTTGGCATAGGCCCCCGACCCTGTGTCGTGTCCATCACCACATCGAAGTATCTGCAATAGATCTTTTGAATATGGTTTTGTTTCAGGAATACCCGTTCTGTCGAGTCGAGTCGGAAGTCTGTGCGCCAATAATACACGGCGTTCCCTTCTTCTAACTCTTCCTGTCTCTGACAGCCTGTCATCACCAGACAAAGGAATAGACTAGACCAGATGATTGCCTTCTTCATGATGATTGATGGTGATGTGATAACGTCTCCTTTCTGTTGTAAAGGCTATAGAAGATCTGGCAGTTGGAATAGCTTGGTTCCGTTTGAGCCTTTGATCAGAATGGTCTTACCCTCAGGCGATTGTGATGTAATGGCAGTCTTTACCTCCTCCACATCATGGAATTTCCTGAAGTCGCAGTCGGTCTTGGCAAACTCGTCACCGACGAGCCAGACATCCTCAAGGTCCATTTTCTTAAGGTAATCAATGACATGCTGGTGCTCTTCGATGGATGCGTCGCCAAGTTCACGCATGTCACCAAGAATCACCATTTTATGAGCAGCTTGTATCATCTGGAAGTTCTCCAGCGCGGCAGCCATGCTCGACGGGTTGGCATTATAGGCGTCAACGATGAGATGGTTTTTCGGGGTGATGGTCATCTGCGAACGGTTGTTACTAGGCGCATAGTCCTCCAATGCAGCACAGATTTTCTTACGGTCGACACCGAAATTGATGCCCACAGCGATTGCTGCGAGCAGATTGTCAATATTATATGAACCAACGAGTTGGGTTTGGATCTTATGCCATTTCGTGGAGCGGCCTTCCTCTTCTAGTGTCATCAGTGGCTCGCGCCAACGGAACTTGAGGAAGGGATCATTGGCGATGATCTCACCACTGATGCAAGTGTATTGATTCTCTGGGTCGGTGGAATACGGACTGATCCAGATCTCCTCGTCTTCCCCAATCTGGTCAACGAGGTATTCATTGTCGGCATTGAGGAAGATGAGGGCATCCTCTTGGGTGCGAAGGAAGTCATAGAGTTCACATTTTGTTTTGATGACTCCCTCGAAGGAACCGAACCCCTGCAAGTGAGCTCTGCCAACATTCGTAATCAGACCGCAGGTTGGTTCTGCCGTCTCGGCAAGTGTCTTGATGTCACCTGGATGACTGGCTCCCATCTCAATGACGGCAATCTCGTGCTCTTTCGTCAGGCGGAAGAGTGTCTTGGGTACGCCGACATCGTTGTTGAAGTTCCCTTGTGTATAGAGCACATTATATTTCTGTGAGAGAACGGCGGCAATCAACTCTTTCGTAGTCGTCTTACCGTTGGTGCCGGTGATACCGATTACTGGGATGTTGAATTGTCGACGGTGCTCGCGGGCAAGGTCCTTGAAGGTTTGCAAACAGTTGTCGACAAGGATGAACTGCCCGTTATGGTCGCCCGACAGCTTCCCTTTGGCGATTCCCGGGTCATCGATAATCGCATAGGCACATCCTTTTTCTAAGGCAGCCTCGGCAAATTTGTTTCCGTCGAACGACTCTCCCTTCAACGCCAAGAAGATACTTCCCTCCGGACAGTCTCGACTGTCGGTCGTGATGCAGGGATGTTGCAGATACAGTTGATACAGTTCCTTGATATCCATCGTCTTCACTATTTTTTGTGCAAAATTACAAAAAAACTATGAACTATGAACCATCAATTATGAATTATTTCGTATCTTTGTAGGCGATATGGACTATATGATAAATGTACACGGCAGGCTGATGGACTTGTCGGAGCCACAAGTGATGGGTATCCTGAACGTGACACCCGACTCTTTTTATGCTGGAAGCCGGAAACAGACAGAGCAGGAGATAGCAGAGCGGGCTCATCAGATCATAGAGCAGGGAGGGACAATGATAGATGTTGGTGGATGTTCTACCCGTCCTGGTTGTCAGGTCGTATCGGAACAGGAGGAGATGGAACGGTTGCGTTTTGGCCTTGATATTGTACGGCGTGAATTTCCTGATGCGGTTGTTTCTGTTGATACATTTCGTCCCGATGTGGCACGTATGACCGTGGAGGAGTATGGTGCTGATATCATCAACGATGTCAGTGAGGGTTCTACAGAGATGTTCAGGATGGTTTCTCGTCTGCGCGTACCTTATATATTAATGTCCGTTCGATCGACCATACGGGAGATGTTGCTCTCGTTTGCCCAAGAGGTACAGCAGTTGCGCGATTTGGGTGTGAATGATATCATTCTCGATCCTGGCTTTGGTTTTGGAAAGTCGTTAGAACAAAACTATCAGGTGATGGGCGAACTGGAGAAACTGCAGGTCATGAATCTTCCTGTGCTTGTGGGAGTGTCTCGTAAATCAATGATATTCAAACTTTTTGGATGCACCCCAATGGAGTCCTTGAATGGGACGTCTGCCCTTAACACAATCTCATTGATGAAGGGGGCGAGCATCCTTCGTGTGCATGATGTGAATGAGGCTGTGGAGTGTTGTAAGATAGTCCAGTCGTTAACGGTCAAAAATTCAGAATAGATGTTTTTTGAGTTCGGACTGAAAGATATTATTGACATTCTGTTGGTAGCGCTGACGCTTTACTATATCTACCGACTGATGCGTGAGTCACGTTCTTTGAACGTGTTCATTGGCATCATGGTGTTTGTCATCTGCTGGCTTTTCGTGTCGCAGGTATTACAGATGCGTCTACTGGGGTCTATCCTTGACAAGCTTGTCAGCGTGGGTGTCATAGCCTTGATTGTGCTCTTCCAGGACGATATCAGGAAATTCCTATATAATTTGGGCGCCCACCGTCGTATAAGGGCATTCTCTCAGTTCTTTACCTCTACGAAAGGTAAGGAGAAAGAACGTCGTGACGTCAAGGAAACAATTATGCCAATCGTGATGTCGTCGATGAACATGAGTAAGGCCAAGGTCGGTGCTTTGATTGTCTTGGAGCGGACTGTGCTTTTGGACGATATTGTAGTTACGGGCGATCAGATTGACGCAGTCATTAATCAACGCTTGATAGAGAATATCTTCTTTAAGAATTCTCCTTTGCACGATGGAGCCGTTGTCATATCGAAAAAACGTATTAAGGCGGCAGGATGTATTTTACCCGTTAGTCATGACTTGGACATCCCCAAAGAACTGGGTCTTCGTCATCGTGCAGCCATGGGTGTCTCTCAGGAGAGCGATGCAGTAGCTGTTGTTGTCTCAGAGGAGACCGGAGCCATCTCTGTAGCTGTCAGGGGCGAATTCCGTCTCCGGCTTTCAGCAGAGGAGTTGGAGAGTATACTGACAAAGGAATTAGAGTAATTTTTTAATATAAAAACAAACGATGGATTTATTAGGTCAAATTGTAGCGCGTGCAAAATCTAACAAGCAGCGCATTGTGCTCCCCGAGGCAACAGAGGAGCGTACACTTCGTGCAGCCGATAAAGTGCTGGCTGACGATGTTGCAGACATCATCCTGATTGGTAATCCCGATGAGATCAACAAACTCGCAGCAGAATGGGGACTGACGAGTATTGGAAAAGCAACTATTATTAATCCGGAAACCAGTCCGAAGGCAGAGGAGTATGCAGAGAAGCTGGCAGAACTCCGTAAGAGTAAGGGCATGACTATTGAAGAGGCCCGTAAGCTTGTGAAGAATCCCTTGTATTTCGGATGTATGATTATTAAGACAGAAGGCGCTGATGGTCAGATTAGTGGTGCCCTGTCGACGACGGGTGACACCCTACGCCCGGCACTTCAGATTATTAAGTGCGCCCCTGGTATTACCTGTGTCAGCGGTGGCCTACTGCTAATCTCCAAGGAGAAACAATATGGTGAGGATGGCGTGCTTGTCGTCGGTGATGTCGCCGTGACACCGATGCCTGATGCCGCTCAGCTGTCCCAGATTGCTGTCTGCACCGCTCAGACAGCTAAGTCGGTGGCCGGATTTGTTGAGCCTCGCGTGGCTATGCTGAGTTTCTCGACGAAGGGATCTGCCAAGCACGAGGTCTGCGATAAGGTCATCGAGGCTACCCGTCTGGCTAAGGAACTCGATCCAACGTTGAAGATCGATGGAGAACTGCAGGCAGATGCAGCTCTTGTGCCCAGCGTAGGCGCAAAGAAAGCGCCCGGCTCCGATATCGCCGGTAAGGCTAATGTCTTGGTGTTCCCGAACCTTGAGGTCGGAAACATCGGTTATAAGATGGTGCAGCGTCTGGGCGATGCTATTGCCATTGGCCCGATCCTTCAGGGTATCGCACGTCCTGTGAATGATCTCTCTCGCGGATGCTCCGTGGATGATATCTATTATATGGTGGCCATCACGGCTTGTCAGGCAATGGATGCCAAAAAGTAATTTGAAAGTATGAAGATATTAGTGCTGAATTGTGGCTCGTCATCCATTAAGTACGCATTGTATAATATGGATGACAAGAGTGTGATGACGTCGGGTGGCGCTGAGCGTGTGGGACTCGACAATGCTTTTGTGAAAGTGAAGTTGCCAAATGGTGAGAAGAAACAGATTATGCATGACATCCCCGAGCATACGGAGGGCGTGAAATTCATCTTCTCGTTGTTGACCGACCCTGAGATAGGCGTGATCAAGTCGCTTGATGAGATTGATGCGGTTGGCCATCGTATGGTGCATGGCGGAGAGAAGTTTAATAAGTCGGTCATTCTGACCGACGAGGTGCTAAAGGCTTTCGAAGAATGCTCTGATCTGGCTCCGCTGCATAATCCCGCCAATCTGAAAGGAGTTAATGCCGTCAAGGAATTGATGCCAGGTCTGCCCCAGGTGGGCGTGTTTGATACGGCATTCCATCAGACTATGCCACCGAAGGCATTCATGTATGCTATTCCTTATGAGTTGTATGAGAAATACGGCATCCGTCGTTATGGATTCCATGGCACCTCTCATCGGTATGTCTCGCAGCGTGCCTGTGAGTTTCTGGGTATCAAACCGGAAGGAACAAAGATGATTACCTGTCATGTGGGTAATGGTGGCTCTCTTGCTGCCATCGTTGACGGAAAGTGCATCGACACGTCCATGGGTCTTACCCCATTGGAGGGTCTTGTGATGGGTACCCGTGCCGGTGATATTGATGGAGGTGCAGTGACCTTCATTGAAAAGAAACTTGGTCTCGATGCCGATGGTATGTCCAACTTGTTGAACAAGCAGAGTGGTGTGGCTGGTATCACTGGTGGCTCCAGCGACATGCGCGATGTTGAGAATGCTGCCAAGGAGGGTAATCCCCGTGCCAGACTTGCTCAGGAGATGTATTTCTATCGTATCAAGAAATATATCGGTGCCTATGCTGCGGCCATGGGAGGTCTCGATGTTATCGTCTTTACTGCCGGTGTCGGAGAGAATCAGGTCAGCATGCGCTCAGAGGTGTGCAAGAATATGGAGTTCCTCGGTGTGAAGTTCGACGAGTCAAAAAATAGTGCACGTGGTGAGGAGGCAATCATCTCCGCTGATGACTCGAAGGTGAAGGTGGTCGTCATCCCGACCGATGAAGAGTTGATGATTGCTACCGACACGATGAATCTTCTGTAATCGTACGATGGTAACATCTGATAATCAGGGTAGTCTTTCATGGGCTACCCTTTTTCTATGTCAGAGCGGACAGGGATGTGTATTTGTCGGTTTCTTATAAAAAAAATACAAAAAATGCAGGAAGTAACAAAAAAAAGATTAATTTTGCATCGCACTATGGACTTTGCCGACTACTAACACTTGTGGAACGATGGAGTCTGTTGTGATAGTACGTAAATATGTTTATGGTCAAATATTAGGATTAGAAATGAAGAAGTTTGTTTTTTTCTGTATGGCGTTACTTTGCTTCTCAGCATGTAAGACGGATCTTTCAGAGATCGAGGAGCGAATTGATGAGATAGAAAGACAAGGCAAGAATCTTGAGCAGCAGGGCAAGAACCTTGAGCAACAGGGTAAGGATCTTGAGAACAAGAGTAAGGATCTTGAACAACAGGGTCAGGACTTGGCTGGTGAAACAGAGAGGCTGCAGAATGATTTGGACAATACCCAGAACCGGATAGACGAGATAGAGAAGGAGATGAATAAGGTAGAGCCGAAGTTGCTCTCTATGGAATTCCTGGCTTCCGAGAACCCGCTCCTACTCGTGGAGAATACACGCTGCGATATCAGTGCCGATGGTATTGTGGAATGCTGGGTCGTCAATATTATGAGTTCCAAAAAACTTATTCCTCATTTCACTTATCAGGGTGAGAACGTCACGATTAGTGGCAAGGCCGTTGAGAGTGGTGTTACGGAGGTTGACTTCAGTCAGCCTGTCGTCATGACAATCACTTCATCTGACAAGACGAAGGATTATACCATTAATGTCCACTCGTACACAGGCCTGCCTATTCTTTGGATTGAGACCATGAACAGAAGTCAGGTCTCTGTCGTTGAGAGATTCTATAATGCCCAGTTCAAACTGGCAGAGAACGTGACAACCCGTTCTTCTGGAAGTGTAATTGAGGCAAGTGGAAAGATTAAAGGCATTGGCTCAACACAATGGTGGAAACCTAACCTGACGGGCAAGACATACACGGAACTATGGAAGAATACTTATGAACTCCAGTTCAATGGTGTCATCTCGGTATTGGACGAAGCTAAGAATAAGGCTTGGGCACTTATTCCCAATGCCGACGATATCACGATGCTTCGTAACCAGACTGCCTATGCTTTGGGAAAGATCAGTAAGTTGGCGTTTACGCCGCGCTTCCATTATATCGATGTCATGATGAACGGGGTCTACTTTGGTACCTATATGATCGGTGATAAGATTGAGGTGGGGGCCGACAGAGTCAATATTAGTAAAGACGGTTTTATCTTGAAGATCGACGCTAAGACCTCTGGCACAAACTTCAGTGCACAGACCATCGAGAAGCCGCTGAGCATCATTGCTCCGAGCGTGAGCTCTGGTGATGCCAACTATAAATATATCAAGAATTTCATTACGACAGCGGAGGATGCTCTCTTCTCGGAGGATTTTACCAATACCTCTACAGGATGGCAGAAATACCTTGATATGGACTCTTTTGTTGACTGGTATCTGATTAATGAGATCGCCAAGAACTCCAATGGTGCCTTTGCAGCCGATTGCTATATGACTCTTGAGCGGGATGGAAAATTGAAGATGGGACCGATATGGAACTTTGAGAATGCTTTCGGAAATGTGAAGAATACAAGTTCGAATGGCTTTGTCGTGAAGAACTCAAACTGGTATGCTCGTCTGTTCAAGGATCCTGCGTTCGTGACTAAGGTGAAGGAACGCTTCAACTATTTCTATAAGCAGCGTAACACGATTCTGTCGGAGATTAATTCCAACGCCCAGTATCTGCGCTATTCTGTACGGGAGAACTCCAACAAGTGGGAGGTGTTCGACTCTTATAAGTCGTATAGCTCTGATGTCTCAGTGATGTATCAGAATGCAGTGGGTTCTATGAAGTCATGGTTGGATAAACGGATGACATGGCTGAAAGGTGAGTTTGATAAGATGTAAGGCCTTGGCCGACGGATATTGGTGATTTTATCTAATTCAAGAAGATGAGAAAGATCGTATTCTTTGCTATCATAGTCCTATGCCTCACTAGCTGTAAGGAAGACCTGTCGGATTACTTCGAGAGGATGGATCTTCGCGAAGAGGCCAACAAGAGACAAAAGGAACGTAATGAACAACAGGCGAAGCGGAACGAAGAGCAGGCTAAGTGGAACGAGGAACAGGCGCAACGGAATGCCGATCAGGCAGCGCTGAACAGAGGCCTGCGCCTTCAATGGGAGGAGTTGGCCAAGAAACTTGACAGTCTTGAGGCTGTCCGGGCTGTTGTGCCACCGGTTGAGCCGAAGCTATTGTCTGTCACTTTCGCCAAGGCGGAGAACCCGAAGCTGAGTGCGGATATCAGATGCGAGATTGTCGATGATAATACGATAGAGTGCTGGTTGCCAGGCATCGTTACCGAGAAACAGCTCATCCCTCAGTTCACTTTCGACGGAACCATGGTCACCATCGATGGTATTGAGGCTGTCAGTGGAGAGACGAAGTTCAACTTCAAGAAACCGTTAAAGGTGACGGTTATGACCTCAGACAAGATGGTTCACTATCTGATGTATGTCCATTCCTATACAGGCTTGCCGATTCTCTACATCAATACGGCAGGTCAGCAGGAGGTAACATCCAAGGAGTATTATATTGATGCTTCGGTCAAGTTGGTGGAGGATGTGCGGACGAGAAGTGCCGGTGATGTGACCGAGGCTGTCGGTCATATCAAGGGTCGTGGTAACTCGACATGGGGTCTTCCCAAGAAGCCGTACCGACTGAAGTTCGATGAGAAAGTGTCTTTCCTCGGGGAGCATAAGGACAAGTCGTGGGTGCTGATTCCTAACTGGACGGACAAGAGTATGCTTCGCAATGCGTTGTCTTTCTATCTGGGTAAGATGAGTAATATGGACTGGACCCCTTGTTATCATTTCGTAGAGGTGATCTTCAACGGTCGTTACGACGGTACATATCTGCTGACTGAGAAAGTGAAAGTCTCCAATCACCGGGTGGCCGTCGGTGACGACGGGTTCTTGCTTGAATGCAATAACTGGGCCGACCGTGAGGCCGACGCAACATATTTCCATACGAATTATGTCGATCCTGCTATCGTAATCAAAGAGCCCGAGGATGTGCAGTATGATGATGCTAATTACACGTATATCGTGAATTATATGTCAGCGCTTGAGCGTGCCCTGTTCTCCTCCAGCTTTACGAATCCTTCCACAGGATGGCAGAAGTATATGGATATGGATTCTTTCGTTGACTGGTATCTCATTCATGAGATGGCCAAGAATGTAGACTGTATGTTCAACTTCAGTACATTCATGCATCTGGAGAGAGGAGGAAAACTGAAGATGGGACCACTCTGGGACTTTGATATTGCATACGGAAACCTTAAGGAAAGCGGTTCTAGTTATCTGAAATGGATTTCCCCACAGGGGAATCTCCTGACGCAGACGAAGTGGTACAGTCGCTTGATGAAAGATCCTGCCTTTGTCGCGAAGCTCAAGGAACGATTCGACTTCTTCTATAAGCATAGAAACGACGTGTTCATGTTCTTGAACGATTATGCCGATTATCTCCGTTATTCTGTCATAGAGAATGAAGATCGTTGGGGCACCTTATATCATTATACTTATAAGAATGCCGATATCTGGGGATCCTATAAGAATGAGGTACAGGATCTGAAGGAGTGGCTGAACACGCGTTTCGAATGGATGAAGTCCGAGTACGATAAGCTATAGTAGCAAGGCGGTGATTTCCTCGTTGGTCGACAGGTTGAAATCACCGGGTATCGTGTTCTTCAAGGCTGCTGCGGCCAGCGAATAGTTGAGTTGTTTCTGCTTGTCATCGGGGTATATCCTCATGGCATGTAGCCATGCGCCCATGAAGGCGTCGCCCACCCCTACGGGATCCACTACGTCGGGGATATCTACGATGGGAGCCTGAAGAAGCTCTCCGTCGGTCCATAGCAGACCTGTCAGCGTGTGGTGGTTGGACGATACGATATTACGCATGCCCATCATCCAGTTTCGCAACCGTGGGAAACGTTCATGCAGTTTGTCGAACCATTCCTTATAGTCATCCATCTGCATCTTGAAGTTCGAGTCTGTAGCCGTGAATGGCGGCTGTGGATGCTGACTCAACCATTCAAATTCGATGGCATCACCAAACATCATGTCGCATCGGGACAGCATCCTACTAAGTGTCTCCCGTGGGTCGGCACCATAGCGCCATAGGTTTTTGCGGTAGTTGATATCGAAGCAGACGGTCACACCCAACTCGTCGGCAATATCCAGTGCCTCAAAGGTGGCATCGGCAGCCTGCTGTGAGATAGCCGCAGTGATACCGGAAACATGGAAGAATAAAGTATCTTTCAATATCTCGCGCCAGGGAATCATACCAGGCTTTAGGTCGTAGTAGGCGGAGTTGTTGCGGTCATAGATCACCTTGGCGGGACGCATGCCTGCTGCCGGCTCAAAGTAATAGGTGCCAATGCGCTGCCCTCCATAGAGCACATGACTGGTGTCGACGCCCAACTGAGCCAGACACATGGCTCCTGCATGTCCCACAGGGGTGTCTGGTAGACGGGTGATATATGTCACATTCTCGCCGAGTGTAGCCAGCGATACGGCCACGTTAGCTTCGCTTCCTCCATATTTGCTGGTGAACATATCACCCTGTGTCAGTCGTTGTTGGTCTGGCTTTGAGAATCGGAGTAATAACTCTCCGAAGGTTACAATCTTTTGCCTCTTCATAATTTGTCTAGTTTATCTGTTGGCTTTGCTATGGCATACTTTCTCCCTCAACGTATTGCGACATTAAGAGGTGGTCACCATCATAGACAACATAGGTGAAATGGGTGATCCAGTCGCCGAGGATGATCATACGTACCTTCTTCGTCAGTTGAAGGTCTAGTTCGATATGGCGGTGGCCATAGATGAAATAGTCCACGTTTGGGTGGTACTGGATATATCCTTTGGTGAAAAGCACCAGATGTTCGCGGCTTTCTCCCATATAGGGCGGTTCCTCACCGCTCGGACGTTTCAGTCGACTGTGCTTGGCCCAGTGAAGACCGAACCACATGCCCCAACGGGGATGCAGGGCAGAGAAGGCCCACTGACAGAAGGATGAGTGGAAGATGGTACGGATCAGCTTGAACTTCTTGTCGGGATCGCCTAGTCCATCGCCGTGAGCCAGGAAGAACATCTTACCGTAGATCTCCGTCGTCATGGGCTGCTTGTGCAAGATAACACCACATTCCTTCTCCAGATAGTCGTATGCCCAGATGTCATGGTTGCCGGTGAAATAATGTACCTCCACACCCATGTCGGTCAGTTCCGACAGTTTTCCGAGGAAACGGGAATATCCTTTTGGTACGACATATTTGTATTCGTACCAGAAATCGAACATGTCGCCCAACAGGTATATGGCAGCTGCTTTCTCCTTGATACTGTCAAGGAAGCGCACCAGTCGTCGTTCTTGCATCCGTCCGTGCGGAATGGCAAGCGATCCCAGATGGGCATCGGAAAGGAAATAGACATTCTTCATCTGAATTGTTGATTAGTCGAACCCCAGTTCGACGCGTGCCTCTTCACTCATCATCGACTGATCCCAGGCTGGCTCAAATACCAGATTGACATTACAGCCTTTCACCCCTTCGACACTCTCCACCTTCGTACGTACATCCTCCAATATGAAGTCGGCTGCGGGACAGTTGGGCGCGGTGAACGTCATGTCAAGTTCGACAAATGGTTCAGAGTCATTGTCCTGCACGTCAATCTTGTAGATCATTCCCAGATCGTAGATGTTGACGGGAATTTCTGGGTCGTAGACGGTCTTCAGCACATCAACGATCCGCTCTTCTATCATTGTTTTCTCTTCTTGTGTCATATTCGCTGCAAAGATACGTATTTTTATCAAATTTTGCTATACGTAACAACTTATTTTATTATTTTTGCTTAGGAAAATGGAGGGCTTAATTGTATTAAGAAGAAAAGACTGCAAAAACAGATGATCGACAAGCGAGAATTCGAAATGGTTTTCAGACGTCATTATGACGGGATGTTCCGACTGGCACTAAGGATGTTAGGCGATGAGGCTGAAAGCAAGGATATTGTGAGCGACGTGTTCGCCCAACTGCTCCATCGCGGCACAGATCTCAAGTCGGACACTCTTCGAGCCTATCTGTTGACAAGCGTACGTAACCGCTGTATCAATCTGCTGGTGCACAGGCAGAAAGAACAGCAGATGCAGAAGGCCGTCGTGGTAGAGATGATCACCCCAGAACAGACCGTTGAACAGGAGCAACTGCAGATGCTTTACCACTACATCGACACGCAGTTTCCCAAACTCTCGCAGCAGATACTTCGTCTGCGCTACCAGCAAGGCTTGAAGTACCGCGAGATTGCCAAGGTGCTGCAGGTCAGCGAGGTCACCGTCCATAAACATCTGTCGCAGTCGCTGAAACAATTAAAGGATTATTTTAAATCATCGGATTATGGAATCAAATGACAAACTGGAAAAGCTCCTCAGGCAGATGTATACCCTAGAGTCCCTCCACGATAACGATATAGATACATCGGACATCGTCGACGAGGCGTGGACGAAGTTTGAGGCAGAACACTTTGGAGATGGAAAGCGAAGCGTGAAAACTGAAAGGTTTTCGTTTCTCAAGATAGCTGCAATATTTGTTGGAGTACTACTGCTCTCTGGTATCACCTATGCTGCTGTGCAGATGATAAATAGCAGTTCACAGAAGTTACAGAAAGAACAGGTCGTGGCGACAGTAAATACAGAACACTCAGCTGGCAATGCCCAACTGACAGAGCAGGATAGTACTCTGCACAAACCCATCGTCTACGAAGATGCAGAATTGGCAACCATCCTGAAAGATATGGCATCTTACTATCAGGTTGAACTCGTCTATAAGAATGAGGCCAGCAAGCATATCCGTCTCTATTTTACATGGGACCAGAAACAGACGATAGACGATCTTGTCGATACGTTTAACAAGTTTGAGCGTATCCGGATTGTTTATGAGAACAAGAAATTGATTGTAGAATAACTTGAATCAACACAAAATGAAACATTATATATTCACAGTGCTGCTCTGTGGCTTGACGTTGTGTGCTCAGGCACAGAGGATTAGCCGCCATTACCAAAACGAGTCACTGTCAAAGGTCCTTGAAGACTTGAACACAGTCACCAGCGATAAGACCATCTATTTCATCTATGATGAACTGGAAGACTTCACAGTTACCAGTCATTTCAGCGATCTTCCCATCAAAGAGGCCATCCGCGAGGTCGTTGGTTTCTATCCGATGAAGGTGACATATGAAGGTGATAAGATCTTCATAGAATGTACCCAAAAGGAAGATACCAAGGTGATAGGCCATATCGTGGACGAAAACGGACAACCCGTAGAATTCGCCAATATCTCATTGCACAACGCCATAGAAATTCAAAACAATGATCAAAATTCCACATATATTAACGGAGGCGTGAGCAATGAGAATGGCGATTTCGTAATACCCTGTAAGGCCCAGCGCATCACGCTGAAGGTGTCGTATGTCGGCTATAAAACCGTTGCCCGAAACGTCAGCGTGGGCAACATCGGTACCATCACCCTCCAGCCTGAGACCTATATGGTGAAAGGTGTTGAGATTAAAGGCGAGAGACCTCAATACAAACCAACAACGGGTGGCGTAACCGTCGATGTACAACACTCGCTGCTCCACGACATCGGCAATGCCGCCGATCTGTTGTCGATAATCCCGATGGTGCAGGGCAAGGATGGTAAGTTTGAGGTGCTGGCCAAGGGTGAGCCCGAGATCTACATCAATAATAAGAAGGTGCACGATATGGGTGACTTGAAACAGCTGAAATCAACAGACGTCAAGAGCGTCGATGTGATTACTTCCCCTGGTGCGAAATACAATGCCGAGGTGAATGCCGTGATCCTTATCAAGACCTTGAAGCCTCTGGGCGATGGATTCAGTCTGATGGCCACCAGTCAGACTTGGAAAAACAACAAGTGGAACACCTACGACGACTTGACGCTGAAATATCGCACTGGTGGTCTGGAGGCTTTTGCCAACGTTGCGCTCGATAACGGTCACTATAGCAATGATCAGGATATCGATCAAGAACTGCATATCAGCAAGGACTTGTTTAGCGGCAGTGCAGAATTACCTGTCAGGAGTTCGTGGACGGAGATTCAGTATCAGGCAGGTCTGAGTTACGACTTCAGCACAGATCATTCTATAGGTCTGAGTTTCTCTTCGCAAAAGAACCTCCATAGTTGTTTCAAGTCGGATATGAAACAGTACTACATGAAGAACGGAACCTTTGATGGTAATGTCTATCTGACAACAGATATCCGCGAGAAAGACAAGCCCGTATGGGAACTGAATACTTACTATGTTGGTAAGATAGGACAACTGGGAATTGATCTGAACGCTACCATATTACGACGTGAATCAGAGGAAAATAACAATCAGTATGAGACAAGTCAGGAATATGGCAACCGCACCATCACCACGCTGACCAATGAAGACCGTAAGATGGTAGCCGGTAAACTGGTGCTGACCTATCCCGTCTGGAAGGGTGAGTTAAGCGCAGGATCAGAAGCGACAAGCACAAAGAGCCGTGGTGGTAACCTCAACCTGGAGAATATCATCCCAGAGTCGGACACCGAGATGGAAGAAAAGAATATCGCCGGCTTTGCTGAGTATGAGTTACAACTAGGCCTGTGGCACCTAAATGCTGGTCTGCGCTATGAGCACGTCGCTGCGGACTACACCTCGTTTGGCGTCTGGCAGGAGGGGCCCAGCCGTACTTATAACGACTGGTTCCCCAATGTCTCAGCAGCCTGGCAAAAGGGTAAGTGGTGTGCTCAACTGAGTTACAACAAGCGCATCACCCGTCCGCCATATAGCATGTTGACCTCTATGGTCATATACGACAGTCGAATCCTATACGAAGGCGGTAACCCATTGTTGTGTCCCTCGGTAAGACAGAGCATCGACTTCAACCTCACATATTCATGGCTGAACTTTGTCACTGGCTTTACTCGTGAGAACGACTTCTTTACCCATGTTGGTCAGGTATACGACGAAGTGCAGGAGATAGCCATCCTCCGTCCAGACAACTTCGACCATCAGGATCGCGTCTATGCCACACTCGTCGCATCGCCTAAATTCGGGTTCTGGCAGCCGCAGGCTACGCTGCACTATTATCAGCAGATGTTCGATGCAGAGAAATATGGTGCGCCAAAGAAACTAAATAAGCCTGAGTTCAGCTTTAATCTGAATAGCTGGTTTGAGATCAATCCGACGGCTAAGGCTCTGGTGCAGGTAAACTATTCTGGCGCCAACCACTGGGGATTCATGTATCGTGGTGACAAATTCCAGGTGAATGCCCGATTGCAGAAGTCATTCCTGAAAGGGCGCCTGGCAGCTACCCTGTATGCCAACGATATTTTCCATACGGCTAAGAACAAGACGACAACTTACTATGCCATCGGAAAGACAGCACAGGATTACTACAGTTACACGCAAAGCGTGGGACTCACCCTGAGCTATAACTTCAATGTCGCAGGCTCGAAGTATCGTGGTACAGGTGCTGGTAACGACGAAAGGAATCGTCTCTGACCATTAACATCTCCCTTGCTCATGATAGGAGTAATATTGTCCGTCAGTGACGATGATATGATCGAGAAAATGAATACGCATCAGTTCACAGGCGCGTTTGATACTTCTGGTCAACTCATCGTCCTGACGACTGGGGGAGATGTTACCTGACGGGTGGTTGTGACAGACGGCCAGGATGGTGGCGTTGGCCAGCACCGCCTCACGGATGATGATGCGGATGTCGACGGCGGTCTCCGTGATGCCGCCGTGCGAGATGCGTATCTTCTTGATAAGACGGTAATGCTGGTTGAGTAGTAGAACCCAGAACTCCTCCACGTCAAGATCCTGCATCACGGGTCGCATGTGGTTGTAGATGCGTGTGGCAGTACCAAGATCAGGTCGTTCCTCCGGTGTCTCCATCTGTCGGCGTTTGCCCAGTTCGCAGGCGGCGAGGATGCTGATGGCTTTCGCCTCACCGATACCGTTGTAGACACAGAGCTCACTGATGTTTCTCTTTCCGAGGGTGTTCAGGTTGTTGTTACAATCTGCGAGAATCCGTTTCATCAGTTCGACCGCGCTCTCCTTCGTGGAGCCTGATCCGATGAGGATAGCCAGCAACTCTGCATTACTCAGTGTTTCTGCGCCGAGACTGGCCATCTTCTCCCGTGGCCGGTCTTCCTCCGCCCATTCTGATATTTTTAGTTTGTTCATAGTGAAAAGTTTGTGAATGAAAAGTTAACAATGAAGGATTTATTTTTGGTAATTAATTATAGAATGTCTTTTCGAACGCTTGGAACTCATCTTGCCTGAGGACACATCGTTTCCACCACGATTCGATGAACCCTAGTCCGTAACCCATCAGTTGGACGAAGGCCGCAGGGATGGAGAGAAGCCCCACCTTGAGGCTCTTGTTCCTGATGGCCGAGTCGGTCAGGATAAGGATGCCGTATAAGATGATTGGTAACCAGGGCAGCAGACAGAGCCAGCGCCATTGGTCGTTGCCACAGTAGTACATGAGGAGTCGTCCGACAGCAGAGATGAGGATCAGTCCGATGACACCGACGGTGAAGACGGTGGGCAGCAGATGTACGAGCTTGAGTGTACCAGGATGGCGCTTCTCAAGATTGATACGAGCGATGCCACTGTTGTAGACCTGCCGGAAGAATTTCCGGAAGTCGGTACGACGCTTGTGCCATACCCAGGCTTCGGGAAAGAGACGTGGCTTATAGCCTGCCTCGACGATACGATAGGAGAAGTCGATGTCCTCACCAAAACGCATCTTTGAGAATCCTCCGAGCTGAAGATAGACATCACGACGGATACCCATGTTGAATGAACGGGGATAGAACTTGTCGAGTTTCGTCTTTCCACCACGGATACCACCCGTGGTGAAGAACGAGGTCATCGAATAGCTGATGGCCTTCTGCACTGGGGTAAACGAGGGGTGGGCTGCGTCGGGACCGCCAAAGGCTTCTGCAGGAGTCTCTTTCAGAGAGTCTTCGACCGCCTGGATATAACCTTCATGCAGTACGACATCGGAATCGAGAATGAGCAGGTAGTCGCCGCTGGCACGCTCAGCCCCGTAATTACGGCTTTGGCCAGGACCGCTATTCTCCTTGGCGTAATAATGCAATGCAAGGATGTCTGCGTACTTGTCGCAAACATCCTTGCAGTTTCTGGTCGATCCGTCTTCCACAATAATGACCTCGAAGTCCTTTAGTGTCTGATTAGATAGGCTTTCGAGGAGTTCGTCCACTTCATCGGGACGATTATAGACGGGAACGATGATTGAATATTTCAATGCTCAATATTCAATTATTCCTTTACGCGCTGCAGATAGCTGCCATCGCGGGTGTCAACCTGAATCAGGTCGCCCTCGTTGATGAACAGGGGAACGCGAACCTCAACACCAGTCTCCAGTGTGGCGGGCTTCAGTGTGTTAGTGGCGGTGTCGCCCTTGATGCCCGGCTCGGAATGAGTAACGCGGAGCACGGTCTTTACCGGCATCTCGGCATAGAGGATCGTGCCGTCGGTGGTGTCGGATACCACCTCTACGATATCGCTCTCCTTCATGTATTCATGGCCGATAACGAGCTCGTTGTCGATGGGGATCTGCTCGAATGTCTCCTGGTTCATGAAGATACGACCCGACTGGTCCTCATAGAGGTACTGGTAGGGACGGCGCTCGATGATGACGTCTTCGAGTTTCTCACCGATGTTGAAACGACGCTCCAGAACACGTCCGTCAGAGACGTTCTTAACCTTGATGATCATGATCGTGTTACCCTTACCCGGCTTTCTGTGCTGGAAATCGATGCAAACCCAGATGCCACCATCCATTCTGATAGCAGTTCCTTTTTTAATGTCTTGTGAATTAATCATATAAACTAAAATGTTGATTTTGTTTCGTTTTCGGGTGCAAAATTAGTGCAAATCGAGTGAAAAACCAAATTTTATTGGATTTTTCCGCATAAAACTTGCGTAATTCAAAAGAAATGAGTACTTTTGCAGCCCAAAAGTGACGATAATAACAAAATAAAATAAGTATAAAGCAATGAAGAGAACATTTCAGCCGCACAATCGCCGTCGCGTCAACAAGCACGGCTTCCGTGAGAGAATGGCCACAAAGAATGGCCGCCGCGTATTGGCTGCACGTCGTGCCAAGGGTCGCAAGAAGTTAACAGTTTCTGACGAGAACCACGGAAAGTAATCCGTTATCTCTAACAGAATATTCGGTTAAAATAGGAAGAAGCAGAGTGTAATCTTTGCTTCTTCCTGTTTTTTGTGGTATCGTTCTAAGCATTTGCTTCGTTTCAACAAACCTGAAGAATCCTTTGTTCTGTTCTTATCCTTCCGTATTTCTGCTGTCTGCAATGGTGAAGGTGCTCACGCTCGGAAAAAAAAGAAACAAGTTTCTTTGTTTTTCTCTCGCTTATTCGTACCTTTGCACTAAAGAAAAGAAGAAACAACATGAAAGCAAAGGATTTCTTTGGGAAGTTCGTCAGTGCCTATCTGTGGGGTAACCTGCTGGCGATGTTCCTTGTGATTGTCGCTTTGGCAATCGGCGTCAAATACGGTCTGGCATGGTACACGCATCATGGTGAGGGTATCGAGGTGCCCAAGATCGAGGGGATGTCCTATGCCGATGCCCGTCTGATGATTGATGAGATGGGCCTGAATATCATTGTCAGCGACTCCGGCTATAACAAGCGTTTAGCGGCCGACTGTGTCCTGGCGCAGAACCCGGGACCGGGTATGAAGGTGAAGACCGGTCATACGATCTATGTCACGGTGAACTCTCCTTCCTCTCCTTCCTTTGCGATTCCTGATGTGGTGGACAACAGCAGCTATCGCGAGGCGGAGGCCAAGCTGACGGCTTTGGGCTTCAAACTCCTGCCTCCACAGTATGTACCGGGTGAGAAAGACTGGGTCTATGGTATCCTGTGCAAGGGCCGCCGTGTGTCTACGGGTGATCATGTGTCGATAGAGGCCCCGTTGACCCTGATGATCGGCAGCGGTGAGTACGACTCCGACGAGGATGTCGACTATATAGAGCCTGAGTACAGGATGATGCGTGGCGACGACGTGGACGAGTTCGAAGAGGTGAGATGATGCAACAGGACGAGATAGAAGAGTTAGAGTGGTTGTCCGAAGAGGAATCCGACAATGAGTCGGAAGGCGACGGTCAGCTCTATGAGCACTTCCGGATGGAGGTGGACAAAGGGCAGGAGCCTGTCCGTATCGACAAGTACCTCTCTGAGCATCAGCAGCATTCCAGCAGGAACCGTATCCAGAAGGCTGCCGATGCGGGCTTTATCCATGTGAACGACAAGCCCGTAAAGAGTAATTATAAGGTCAGACCTGGCGATGTCATCACGCTCATGCTCGACCGTCCCCATTATGACACGACGATCGAACCGGAGGATATCCCGTTGGATGTGGTGTACGAGGATGACGATCTGATGGTCATCAACAAGCCTGCGGGCATGGTGGTGCATCCCGGCTGCGGCAATTTCAACGGTACGCTCGTCAATGCCATTGCCTGGCATCTGAAAGACCTGGCCTCGTATGATCCGAATGATCCGGAGGTCGGACTGGTGCACCGTATCGACAAGGATACCAGTGGCCTGTTGGTCGTTGCCAAGACACCGGATGCCAAGACCTCGTTGGGCAAGCAGTTCTTTAATAAGACCACCCATCGCAGTTACAACGCACTGGTATGGGGTAACTTCGTCGAGGACGAAGGGCGCATAGAGGGGAATATCGGTCGCGACCCGAAGGACCGCCTCAGGATGGAGGTCTTTCCCCCCGACTCCGAGATTGGCAAACCGGCCGTCACCCATTACCGGGTGCTGGAGCGCTATGGCTATGTGACGCTGGTGGAGTGTATCCTCGAGACAGGGCGTACCCACCAGATACGTGCACACATGAGACATATCGGTCATCCGTTGTTCTGTGATGAGCGTTATGGCGGCACGGAGATCCTTCGGGGCGAGCGCACGGCGAGTTATAAGGCTTATATCCAGAACTGCTTCAAGCTTTGTCCCCGTCAGGTCCTGCATGCCCGCACGCTCGGATTCGTCCATCCGTCGACCGGTCAGCAGATGGACTTCTCCTCTGAGTGGCCCGACGATATGACTGCACTGATCGAGAAATGGAGAAGATACGTAAAGGTAAGAGAATAGAAAGGTAAATAGATAATAAGGTAAAAAAGTAAAGACACAATGAATGATATGAAAAGAACGATAGCTATCGTCTGCGGAGGCGACTCATCGGAGCATGATGTATCACTACGCTCCGCTCAGGGACTCTACTCCTTCTTCGACAAGGAGCGTTACCATGTGTATATAGTCGACATCAAAGCACAGGACTGGCGCGTGGAGCTCTCGGATGGCACAACAGCAAAGATCGACCGCAATGATTTCTCGTTTGTCGAGAATGGAGAGAAGAAGGTGTTCGACTATGCTTATATCACCATTCATGGTACACCGGGCGAGAATGGTCTGTTGCAGGGTTATTTCGATCTGATCGGACTGCCCTATAGTACCAGTAGTGTGTTGGTTGAGGCCATGACCTTCGATAAGTTTGTGCTCAACCAGTACCTGCGTGGCTATGGTGTCAGCGTGGCTGAGTCGCTGCTGATCCGTGGGGGCTATGAGGAACTGGTGAGCGATGACGAGATAGAACAGCGTATCGGCATGCCTTGTTTCGTGAAGCCCGCTGCCGACGGGTCGTCGTTCGGTGTCTCTAAGGTCAAGAACAAGGACCAGCTGGCCCCGGCCATCCGTAAGGCGATGATGGAGAGTCCTGAGGTGATGGTTGAGAGCTTCCTTGAGGGAACGGAGATTTCCATCGGTGTCTATAAGACCAGGGAAAAGTCGGTCGTGCTGCCTGCTACGGAGGTGGTGACAACGAATGAGTTCTTCGACTACGATGCCAAGTATAATGGTCAGGTCCAGGAGATCACGCCGGCCCGTCTGTCCGACGAGGTGACCGAGCGCGTGCGTCAGATCACCAGTCATATCTATGATATCCTGCATTGTAATGGTATCATCCGTATCGACTATATCATCTCGAAAGAAGGTAAGATCAGTATGCTGGAGGTGAACACCACACCGGGCATGACGGCTACCAGCTTCATTCCCCAGCAGGTGCGTGCCGCCGGTCTGTCCATGACCGATGTGCTCACGGAGATCGTGGAAAACCAGTTTGATTAGAATTGAGAATAGCGTCATTGATTTCTATTCATTAATCATTAGTTCGTATGGCAGAGTTCGACGAGATACGGCCTTATGAGGCGGAGGAGATGAAGCAGGCGTTCGACGACTTGCTTCACGACCGACAGTTCAATGTCGTGATGAAAGGTTTCGCGCCCTGGCTGCCCAAGTCAGTGCGTAACGGTCTGCTCAGATGTCTCTTCGTGGGGGTGAAGACCCCGCTCGACTTCCAGAAACGGTTCATGAAGCCCATCGTGAACCATATCATCCGCAAGCACACCGACGGCTGCACGTTCGATGACTCGTGTCTGCCGACGGATCGGAGCCAGCGCTTCACGTTTGTCAGCAACCACCGTGATATCGTGCTCGACTCCGCTTTCCTCGATGTCAAGCTCGTGGATAAGGACTATCCCACCACCGTCGAGATCGGTATCGGTGACAACCTGCTCATCTATCCGTGGATCAAACGACTGGTACGCATGAACAAAGCCTTTATCGTGCGTCGTGGTCTCTCCCTCCGCGAGACGCTTGCTGCCTCGCAGCTCATGAGCCGTTATATCCATTATGCCGTGACGGAAAAGAAGGAGAATATCTGGATTGCCCAGCGTGAGGGTAGGGCGAAGGACTCGAGCGACCATACGCAGGATGCCGTGCTGAAGATGCTCGCCATGGGCGGCGACCTGAAGGAACTGAACATCGTTCCGCTGACCATCAGCTATGAGTATGATCCCTGCGACTACCTGAAGGCGCTGGAGTTCCAGCAGAAGCGCGATAACCCTGCCTTCAAGAAATCTCGTCAGGACGATCTCGACAATATGAAGACCGGCATCTTCGGTTATAAGGGTCGGGTGCGCTATTGCTGCGCGGCACCCGTCAACACGTGGATCGATGAGCTGGCAGACCTGCCCAAGACGGAATGGTACAAGGCACTGGCAGAGCGGATGGACCGTGAGATCCATCGTGGTTATACGCTCTATCCCTGCAACTACATCGCTCTTGACGAACTCAATGGCGACAACACTTATGCCGCCCATTATACCGCTGCCGATAAGGAACGCTTCGAGAGCTATCTGACGGGGCAGATGGCCAAGATCAAGCTCCCCGATAAGGATGAGGCTTTCCTCCGTGAACGTATGCTTACGATGTATGCCAACCCCGTACGAAACAAACTTGCAGCCGATGCGAAGTAATCTTGTTGTTATATTATGCGCCGTCTGCGCTGTCTGTATTGTCGGTGGCTGCACGCAGGATGCCTATGATAAGGGCGAGGGCGAGTACTCTCTGCTGAGAGGCGACTTCGCCGAGGCTTTCGTCGGTAGCGACAAGAAGGTGGTATCTGTTACCACTGATGATGGCGACCGTCTGCCTCTGGCCATTCCTTTTTCTGCCTCTTGGATCACCAAGGCCGACACGGCCTACCGTTGTATGCTATATTATAATAAGGTGAAGAGTACAGACGGAGCCTATCAAGCCGAGGTGGTGTCTATGAGCTCGGTGCCCTGTCCTGTCTTGAAATCCCGTTCCGAGATGAATCCCGTCAAGACCGATCCGGTGAAGTTTGAGAGCCTCTGGCTCAGTAAGATCAGGAAGTATGTCAACCTGAGACTGCTGCTCAAGACTGGCATGACCGACGACTCCACAGCCGTCCAGCGACTGGCTCTCGTCTCCGATACCGTGCTGGCATATCCCGACGGCACGCGCACTCGTTGTCTTCGTCTTCACCACGATCAGAATCGTGTGCCCGAATACTATTCCACTCAGGTATATATCAGCATCCCCATCGATAGTATCGCCGCCGATACCGTCAGCTTTACCATCAACACCTACGACGGCCTCGTCGTCAAGGTACTTCCCCTCCGATAAACTCTGCACTTGTCGAAGGGACTAGGACTGACGGACCGCCATCTCTCCTTTTGTCCTAAAAAAGTGCCTAAAAAAGTGTTCCTCTGAAGTTGCGAACTAGAAAAATCAAGGGGGACTTTTATCTCCTTTTTCCTCTATCCGGTGTGGAAAATGACCCTACACCGGGTGGGGGTGCCTTCTAACAGTCAAAGAGATAGTCTCCACGACGGTAAGGAATGGCACTTACGAGTGTAAGGGATAATCCCTATACCCCCTAAGGGATTATCTCTTTCTCTTGTGGAGCCTATCTGAACGACTCTTGGAGCCTATCTCTTTGAGGGTAAGATGCCACCCTGTTCTCGAACATGCATAACCGATTTATTTTCAGGCAAATATAAAAGTTTGCCAAAACTCGCGTGTACAACTCTCGCTCCAGTGTTCCTGACTTACACGCGAGTTATGAGGGGTCGTTTGTAAAGATATATCGTATTTACCCCTTCTTGGACAAGCCAAGCGACCAAAGGTCGATTACGACAGGCTCAGGGACCGTGGGAAGATTGGCTCAGGGATCGTGGGGCTGTAGGCTCTTGGTCGAAAGTTGACATGTTATGCCAAATACTGATACTTTTTTGTTGTATTACTGGTATTGATAGTGTGCACACTTATAGAGATGAACTCCAATCCTATTCCAATAATTCAATGGCATGGCATGGTTGTTCGGCTTCACCTTATTAATAAATAGGGGGATTGGGTGCGCTATGATAGCCGTGAAAAGAGTGTCGTAATTACATTTGTTTACAAAAGAAGGGGCTCTTTTGATTGTCTTGTTGACACTTTATGCCCGCAAAACCCTCATATTGCGTGACCTTTCCTTCAAATGAAGCATATTGATAGGATAGTATTATGAATTGACAAGAAAAGAAAGGCCTTATTTAAAAAATGTGCTTATCTTTGCACCCGAATGTGTCTAATTACATAACTATAAACTTTGGCTTTAAGCCATGAATACAAACCAAAACGTATGAACCTAAACAACTCTTCCTAGCTCAAGAACTTGATAGTTCTGTTTAGAACTAACTAGTTTTTGGGGACTATTATGCTTCCCGACTAACATTTTCTTGCATTTTATTAAACCATTTTATCTATAGTTAAATACTTAAGTATGAATCGAAATTTTGGAAAGACAGCGCTGCTGATGGGTGCCATGACTCTTTTGGGTCTCGGTTACTCGTCAAACGCCAATGCCGCTGATGCCGTGCAAGAGGTACAGCAGGCAACGAAGAAGATTACAGGTACTGTAGTCGACGCGATGGGGCCGGTTATCGGAGCCAGTGTGATGGAGAAAGGAACCTCGAACGGTACGATTACCGATCTCGATGGTAACTTTACACTTAACGTGAAGCCGGGTGCGACGATTGTCGTATCGTTCATCGGCTTTGAGACACAGCAGATTGCCGTTGGCAATCGTGACAACTTCCAGATTACGCTGAAAGACGACAATGCCGTTCTCGAGGAGGTGGTGGTCGTAGGTTACGGTGTCCAGAAGAAAAAGCTGGTCACAGGTGCTACCGTTCAGGTGAAGGGTGAGGAAATCGCCAAGCTGAACACGACCAATGCTCTGACAGCCATGCAGTCAAGCACGCCTGGTGTGCAGATCACGCAGAGTTCATCGCAGCCTGGTAAGGGCTTTAAGGTGAATATCCGTGGTGTCGGAACCATGGGTACCTCTTCGCCATTGCTGATCATCGACGGTATCAATTCCGGTAACGCTGACGATGGTCTGAACGGTTTGAATCCCAATGATATCGAGAGCATCGATGTGCTGAAGGATGCTGCCTCGGCTGCCATCTACGGTGCCCGTGCCGCTAACGGTGTGATCCTCGTGACCACCAAGCAGGGTAAGGCTGGTAAGGTGCAGGTTCAGTACGACACCTATGTGGGTTGGTCAAATGCCTACAAAGTGCCAGGCACCGTTAATGCACAGCAGTATATGCAGATCATCAATGAGACCAACTTCAATACATACGGAACTGCTACCAACTGGAGCAGCATCGTTCCACAGGCCATCCTCGACAAGGTGGACAATGGCTGGAAGGGTACCGACTGGTTCAAGGAGTATGAGAACAAGAACGCCCTGCAGTTCAGTCACGCTATGACCATGACCGGAGGCTCTGACCGCTCAAAGTTCTCGATATCTCTGAACTACAGCTCTAACGAGGGTATCATGGGTGCAGACAATGCCTCTAACTACAAGCGTTACGGTGGTCGTATCAACTCTGAGCACGTCCTGCTCAAGGCTAATGATCGTGATGTGATCACCATCGGTGAGAATCTGTCTTACTGGTATCACAGAAGCCATGACCTCGCAGAGTCGAATGGTTACTGGAATATCATGCAGGCTGCTTATATCGCCTCTCCTCTGGTAGAGCCTTACGATGCAG
>JAEEGL010726545.1_pt1 | contig 76040 bp, 78 predicted proteins | sample 9134231 | NCBI WGS metagenome assembly JAEEGL01 (sample SAMN16246548, study PRJNA631951) | gut metagenome | biome: gut microbiome; feature: rumen; material: fiber-attached | host: Bos | place: Iran: Karaj | collected 2018-10 | reverse complement strand
CATAGGAAAGCTATTCGGCGAAGACTGTACCTTTTTTGTTGGCATGATCGAAGGGATCAACGAAAAAATGAATATTGACCTTCTGACCTATCTGAAGGATCCCATGACCAGGGAGGTAATGTACGCGGAGGTGCTGATCCAGGGGATACTCTCCGGGCGCACCGTGGATATGGAAGAGATAGAGGCGAACTTCCGGAACGAAAAGATGGTGAATGTGATCCGGCGCTATATTGCCAAAGCAAACGGAAATCCCGAGACGACAGCATAGAACAGGTTGTAGAGATCTGAACATAAAAACCAAATATGTTGATCTATACAGCTTTTGTCTGATCAAGCCTCATATTTTCAGCACCAATTCACTTTACAGGCCTCACCTGCTGGTGCAGGCCTGGTATGTACTTGATCCGGACTTTCTGACCGACCTCGTACCGCTCCGACGGATCTAACGCCATCGGGCTTTCGATGGTTTCACCCTTGTCGTCCCTGTACTTCACAACGATATACAGAAAGTTGATATAGAACTTTGTATTTGTTTTCTTTGAATATGCAGCGAGATCCGTTACGTCTATCCGCGCCGTCATTGATGTAGAGCATTTACAATCTTCCGAAAAATGACGGGACACACCCTTTCTGTAGTATGTTTATCTGTTGATCACCTTATAATTCATTTGCTTCATCCTCACAAATACCGATTTAATGCTGAATTTTGATTATCTACATAGTGCGCAGGTATTTTTTTGCTTCTTCATTACCCAATTCCGCAGCCTTCCCAAAATACTCTCTGGCAAAAGCATTATGTCTTTTGAAATAATCGCTGGTGGGATTTACGTCAACGGTATCATTGTAATGCATGATTCCAAGTTCCAGCCACGCTTCTGCACGATTCTGTTCGCCCGCTTTTTCAAACCACCTTTCTGCTTTCGCCCTTGATTGTGAAACACCCTGCCCCAGCTTATACATGACACCGAGATTGAACTGGGCTGTTGCATCTCCATTATTCGCTGCTTTTGTGTACCATTTGGCAGCTTCTTCATAATCCAAAGGAACGCCATCTCCAAAGTAATACATCTCTCCCGCATTACGCTGCGCTATAGTATTTCCAAGCTCGGCGGCTTGAATAAACCATTTGATCGCTTCCTGCTTATCTTCTTTGATACCGAGTCCTTTATAGAAAATGTCGCCCAGCTTTAATGCTGTATCTGCATCGTATTCCGCTGCTTTTTCATAATAATCGATTGCAGAGAAGATATCGCTCCTTCTTTCATCGGATCCATAATAGTATTCATCGCCCTTTCTGATACATTTTTCGATGAAGGCTTTCTGTTTTTCTTCCGCTACGCACTCTTCTATGTAGTCTAAGAACCTGATCGCGGTTTTGTGACCCAGTTCGGCAGCTCGCTTTGCATATTCCAGCCGTTTATCCGGATCATTCGGATACTGTGTATTTTCCGGATCGTACATGTGTACCATTTCATACATCGCCCCGGCGTGGCCTGCATCAGCAAGCGCAGTCATCAGTTCGATGGCCTTATCAGGCTCTATGCCCACATAGACGGTTTCACCATCATTGCTCTTTTCGGGATATCCCGTCATGTACCGGAATGCAGCAGCATACCTGACATCGGGATCTTCAGATCGCGCTGCTCTGGAAAGCAGTGCCGCAGCTCTTTCGCGGTTCTGAGCTACAGCGGGACAGTCGCCCAGGTAAGTCCTGACTGCCATGAATTCCAGCGCCTGATCGAACCCTGCGTCCATTGCTTTTTCATAGAACGGGATCGCGCTGCAGGGTTCTTCGGGAATATTGCCGTTTCTGTGGAAATAGGCGCTATCCCAATAGAGCTGACCGAGATAATAATCAGCCCATGGAGTGCCTTTGTTCCCTTCTTCTGCGAACAGTTCGGCAGAGATCTGCACCAGTTTGCGGATATAAGTCAGATCATTATCAAGAAGCATGGGGTATAGACCGTGACGATCCATTATTTCATTTGTTCGAAAAGCAGCATGGAAGGCATACAGAGCCCCGGTGCGGTCTCCCCTGTCATAAGCGTCTGCAGCGTCCTGGAACAGAGTCCCTATATCCTGTCCGAGCAGGAAGGAGGAAGCCTCCGTATCTCCGGACTCCGACGCTGTCGCGTAATAATGGAGCGCAAGATTCCGATCCTGTTCCACACCCTCTCCGTTTAAATAGATCTTAGCCAACTGCGTGGCCGCCGCACTGCTGCCATGTTCCGCTAAAAGAACCAGCGACTGTACAGCCTCTTCGCTGTATCCCTCATCAGCAGCCTTTTGAACAATGATATCGGTCTCGATCTTGCTGATAAGTCTGTCGACAGGCAGATCTGCCGGAACCTCACCGGTCTCCTTTGCTTTCTTTGCCCATGTAAGCGCCTGTTCACAGTCCTTCTGTACGCCGCCGCTACCGGTATAATAGCATTCCGCTATCGTGTACATGGATCTTGCGTGACCCAGCTCCGCTGCCTTCATGAACCAGCGGAAGGCCTCTGCATCATCCTTTTGCCTGTACTCGCCTTCAGTATAAATGGACCCAAGCGTCCAGGCTGCTGAAACATTGCCCTGCTCTGCCGCGACCTTGAAATAATGAACAGCTGCGGCAGGGTCTCCGTTGCGGAGCCAGTGTTTCCCTTCATTGAACGGATCCTCTTTGAGGCTTTTTACGATTTCCTGAATAAGATCGTCTACGGGTTTTTCAGGAGGAAGCTTCCCGGTCTCCTTCGCTTTCTCTGCCCAGGCAAGTGCCTGCTCATCATCCTGTTCAACGATGCCTTTTCCTGCATGGTATTTTTCCGCCAGATAATACATGGCACGCGCATGGCCCATCTCAGCTGCGCGGCGACGCCACTGAAAGCTTTCTGCACTGCTCTTTGGCACACCCTGGCCTTTTCCATACAAAATGCCGAGATTCCACGCGGCTGTTCTGCTGCCTTTTTCTGCAGAGATCCGGTATTGCTTTGCAGCTTCCTCGTAGTCTCCGGCTTTTGAGGCAGCAAAGGCTGCATCGAATGCAATGTCGTTTTCAATTTCTCTGATAAGTACGTCTATTGGTTTTAGTTCAGCAAGCTTTTCGGACAGATCTCCTCTCTCTTTTACCTTTTGAGCCCAATAAAGTGCCTGTTTGTTATCTTTCCCCCACGATTTGTTGCCTTTGTAAAGATCGTATGCAACAAAATACATGGCATTAGTATTACCCAATTCAGCAGCTCGAAGGGACCAGTGATCGGACTCAGTTTTATCCTTTGCCACACCCTCTCCTCGATGATATTTTAACGAAAGGTTAAAGGCCGCTGAGCTGCTGCCCTGTTCCGCAGCAAGTCGGTACTGCCTGACTGCTTCTTCAAGATCGCCTGCAAGGTCCAACGCGAGCGCGGTATTGAACCGTGTGACTATGGTCCCGTGAGGCTCCGGTTTTACCCCTTCAGGCAGCAGCCGGACAACGGATACGTCATCGGTGAAGATGTGCGCTGTTTTCGGCACAGAGTCGAACAACGTATCTGCGTCAGCATTTTCGCTTATCTCCCAACCTGTAAGATCGATAGTCTCAAGCTCATAGCAAAATAAGAACATCAAGGAAAAATCCTTGACATTGGATACATCCCAGGAACTCAGGTCAGCCTCTTTCAATGATCTGCAACCTGAAAACACAGAACTCATTTTTTCAGCTTTTGATGTATTCCATTTTGAGAGGCAGATGCGGGTCAGCGAACGACAATTATGAAACGCATAGGTCATGTCTGTGCATTCTGAAACATCCAGTTCAGCCAAATCGGCTTCTCTGAGATTCTCCATCTCGGAAAACAAATAAAAGCAATCACTTGTCCTGGCGCCTGGAAGAGCCTCAACAGAGAGCACTTTTTTCGCGAAGCCCTTGAATGGATTGAATACGTCCCCCAAGCCCCCGCTTATCGTCAGTTTGCCGGTCTGTTTATCAAAAGACCAGCCATTACCTTCTATAGTTTTTGAAAAGAGCCCCATAGGTTTTCCTCCGTAAACTTAAATCTTACTGAAACCATAAAAATGGATCGCAATTTAATATCCAAGGAATTTTTTCAAGTCATCATTGGGAAGAAGATCCTCTTTGTACATTCCAAAAGATCCTCCCGGAACTATCTCCAGATAACGGTTCAGGAATTCTTCGTAGCTATCAGCCTCAAAACAGTAAGGCGTAATGAAGAAATTTCTGCTGCCGCCCGTCACCCGGTCTCCGGCTTGGACGAATACCTTGTAGTCACCGGTCTTGAGCTTCAGGAAATCATATCTTTCCAGATTCCATCCATGAAGCTCCACATGTCCGAAGGGCACAGCAAATGCGGCCACCACCGGATTTGCCGCAAGCGCCGCATTCTGATAATCGTACTCGACGTTTTCTATAAAACGCTCAGCAGTGCTGCAGTCTAACACGGAATACTCATTTTCCATGTATGCCCTGACGAATTCCCAGTCTCCGTCGACCTGTTTTATATCATAGCGCCAGCTATTCTCCAGCATTTTCCTGTCGACCCAGCGGTAATCCTTCTTAACGGCTTCGTATGCCATTTCAAGGTATGGCGCTATGTCCAGACCATACCTGAATTTCTCCGCCGGATCTGAGTTCTTAACGGATTCCCTTGAATATTCACAGAGATAATCGATAAATTCATCTGCTGAGGAGCCATCCTTCCATTCATCGACGACGACCGAGCCATCATACCGCGTAGTGGTCTGGCCGAAAACATACTGTCCGTGACAGGGAACTATCTCCCACGGCATACGCTTCTTCATCTGCGTTACGGTTGCCCAGGGATATTCCTTGCGAAGCTTTTCGCAGGCTTTATTGTAATACACATCGATATCCATTCCGTATCTGAATTTATCGGGATCGACTGAAGGATTCCGGTTCAGCTCCTCCTCGCGTATTCTCTCCCTTTCCTGTTCCTCTTCCGCCTCAAAAGTGTCATCGGGGCTCAAGGGCGTCCATGCCCAGACCTCGTCCATATCATAGCTGGCAAGGGCTGGTGCGTAGATAAACAGTCCTTCATCGTCCGCGAACTTGTCCCACCTTCCGCCGGCCATTCCTCCGTCCATCATCAGCAGAAGGCAGTATTGCTCGCTCTTCGGAAAATCTCCGTCAGCAAAAGACTTGAAATCCTGAAATAAAGCGCTGTGAGCGTCCTCCTCTTCAGCTCCTATATTGATATATTCGAGCTCCTCGTCCTCCAGGCAGTTTGAAAGATCATAACGGTCCAGGGAGTGCCATTTAGAGACTTCTTCAACTGGGACAACATCGCCGGTCCCACGGACGAATCGTCCGGACACGCGGTATTTATTTTTATAATCGTCCGGGTTCCATTTGCCCGCGGTAAAGCGTCCGTCTTTCAGTTCAAGGAGGCAAAACTCGCCGTATTCCGGCATATCCCCTGCTTCTATATTGTGAAATTGATTGAAAGACAATGTGAGTGTCTTATAGTTGCATGCAAACATAGCTCTTTACCCTTTTGCTTTTAAATATCGGTTTATCGGATCATTTATTTCACTATTTCTGAAAAAATATGCCTCTGTCAGACAGCTCTTTTCTGAGTTTCGTTTCTGTTGTGAATCGTACAGGTTCTATGCCGCACATCCACGCCGCTGCGCAGTTTGGAGCCACGTCATCTATGAATATGCATTCGGAAGGCTCCAGTGAAAATCTTCTGAGCAGAAGTTCATATATCTCGGGCTGCGGCTTGAAAAGCTTCTCATACGCAGAGACAACCTTACCTTCGAAATTCGAGCTTCCCGGCACGTTGGGCCAGTATTCGTCGTGACGGGGACCGGCATTGCTTAGGAGAAACAGCCTGTAGCCGGCGTCTTTAAGCTCGCTTGTGAGTCCAGCCATGCCGGGCACGGGAAGGATCGGATCGTCCCAGGCCTTTATGAGTTCTTCTGCTACGCCATAGAGTCTGCCGGGTATCCTTTGCTTAGCATATTCCAGCAGTTCATCTTCCGTGATACAGCCAAAATCAAGCGCAGACCACATATGCCCATTAAAGATCACCTCAACGAGAAGCTTCTTCTCCTCTGCGCTCAGCATAGGGTAACGCTCCGCAAATTTGTCGGGGTCGAAATCTATCAGCACCCCACCCATGTCGAAAATAATATTTTTGATCATCGCCTGCTCCTCCTTACAAGACCCAAATGCCATAGCTTTTATAAAGGCAGATCAAGCTCCGGCGAATCTGCTTTTATTTCCCTGCAATTATTGAATTTCGCAAAATTCTGCAGGGTCCGGGCCAATGCTGCATGCAGCTTTTTTGTCTGCCGTATGCCCGGTTCCCACCAGAGTCCTTTTACGCGTAGTATGTTTTCCTTTCGGTCCGCCACGGCTTCGATGCGGCCGACAAAACGCTCGCCGAAAAGTATCGGAAGAGTATAGTATCCATATTTGCGCTTTACCACAGGAGTATATATCTCCCATGAATACCGGAAGTCCCACAGGGACAGGATCAAAGCTTTGTCCCACAACAGAGGATCGAGCGGCGCCATATACGACATCCTAGGCTTAAGGTCAGCCCGTCCCTCCAGGACATCAAGCATTAAGGATTCATCCTCAGAAAGAAAGTAAAACGGGACTTTTATCCCTTCGACCATAACAGGAATAATGCGGCCATCCTCTGTCATTAGTGCCAGAAGCCTTTTGCGCTTCTCTGCATTCAGACTGATGCCAAGAAAAGCCGTGCTGTTTTTGTCCCAGAGCAGCCCCACCGCGCCGATGCGTCTGAGCATACGCCAGGCCAGATATTCATCTTCGCTGGTGCATGGATTTTCAGCCCCAAGGAGCTCCGCCGGCAGATATTTATCTGCAAGATCGTAATACTTCCTGCTACCGTTTTTATGATGGATCAACAGTTCGCCATCCGTATATAACTGCTCAAGCACCGATCTTGCTGCCTGCGACTTTTTATCCCAGTTTCCGCTCCAGTGCATGGAAGAATGCCAGAAGATCTCGCCCTCTATGGGAAGAGTATCGCTGCAGACAGGACCATGCTCCCTGATATATGAAACAGCCTGCTCCTTAAGCTCTTCCAGACCATCGAACGTTTCTCCAAGCTCGCGGCTGCGCTCCCTGTATGAAGAAAAATACGGCCAGTCTTCGGCCGGCCAGATGGAAAGCTCCTTATCCGCGTAATCCACCAGCTTACGGTCCTCATAGAGCAGCTCGGAAAGCATGGTCTTCCTGAAGCCCTTTACCCTGGACTGCAGAGTAAGCTCTGCGTTTTTCCCGCACACATCCACAGGGTCGAACTGAATGCAGCCGGACTGACGGACATAGGCGTATGCCCCGTCCTTCCCTTTAAACCGATATGAGCCTATCAGCCCCTGCTTTGCAAGAATAAACTGTCTGGCCTGCTGTTTAGTGATCGTTACCATAAGCTTTTACCATACGCAAAACCGATTTGTTTAATTATACTACGATAAAGCGTAAAAATAATGCCCTGTTTTAGCCAAAAAAATAAAGACGGCGGATATATCCGCCATCTTATCTATTCCTCTGTATCAGTTACGCTTACCCGACTCACGGATTCCATGCGTATGAGTTTATCCTTTTCCCCTTTCGGGCTTGATATGTGCACCAGCATCCACTCTTCGTCGGCCTCCAGAATGGTATTGCTGCCATACCTGCTGTTGCCATAGCTTATGACGTCCGCATCTTCGCTATCCTCTTTAAACTCTATCTTTACCGGCCTGCCGATATAGGTCTTGATGGCCTGAAGAAGCGAGCGGCGGTCTTCATTGAAGGATGTACCCTTCATTCTGGTAAGTTCTCTTTCCAGCTGATCTATCCTGCTTTTCAGGGAAGAACTCTGAAGATAAGCCATCAGTCCGAATATTCCGAAAACAAAAGCTACATATTCCATCTTATGCCTCCTCCTCTATCTCCAGGGAAAGCACCGCTGAAAGAGGCACCATCTTTTCTATGCGGCCTTTTTTCGTATCAGCCTCGATCTTCATCCAGTTTCCCTCAAAATCCAGTATCCTGCATTTTTCGTCATACAGATCGATATCTGCTTCACCGTCGAAAAAGTTCAGCTTTACGACCTTGCCAACCGCATCAAGCAGCAGCCTGCTGACAGCACGCCCCGACGGCGCGGAGTCCTCTGTCATATCATCCTTCAGAAGGTAGTCGCAGCTTACCCCAAGAACGTCTGCGATATCGCTTATCTTATCTATATCCGGCATCACCGTCCCTGCCTCCCAGCGGCTTACGGTCTGCCTTGTCACGTTCAGCTTTTCCGCGAATTCTGTCTGAGTCAGCCCCAGATCCTTTCTTTTCTGAGCTATCTTATTCCCCATCTCATTCATTTTTTCAGATCTCCTTTCTCTGTCTGCAAGCCTATTTTACTGTCTTCGCCGCAGCTTTTTCAAGCTATTCTCATGTGCAAAATGTAACATATAGGTTTACATTTTTGGCTTTAATACCGGATCAGATCATCTGCTTAAAACAAGTGCAATTTGCAATAGCAAAAACAATTCAAAAGTGCTACACTTTACTAGACTATCAAAGCAAATAAAAAGGAGATTCCATCACATGGGAAACGATTCTTCGAAATTTAAGTTAAAAGGAAATATCATAGTATTTTTCTGCATCCAGGCCTGCTTCAGCATGGCCGCCAGCTTTGCACATCCCGTCACTCCGACCCTGATCATCGAAAGGCATCTCGACAGCTCCATGTTCGGCGTGGCTCTTGCCACGATGATGACTGTCAACTTCCTCTTCGCTCCCTTCTGGGGCAAGATGTGCAACTACCTTCCCACCAAAACGATAATGCTTATCGGCGCCATCGGCTATTCCATAGGCCAGAGCATATTCGGCGCCGCCACATCGGAAGCTATGATCATGGGCGGCCGCGCTTTTGCGGGAATATTCACCTCTGCCAGCTTCATAGCATTCTCCAACTACGTGGTAAACACCAGCAGGGGCTCCGGTACAGGGTCAAAGCTGACAATACTTCTGACAATACAGAATGTATCCGGCGCCATGGGCTATTTTATAGGCGGAATGCTTGGACTCATCTCTGTTGAAGCCGCCTTTACCGCGCAGGTCCTGGTGCTTGCCACCTGCGGCGTGCTGTATTTCATATTCTGCAAGGACGACACAGAAGACAAGATCAAGCCCGACCACAGGCTGACCTTCGCCGAAGCAAATCCCTTTGCGGCATTCCTGGATATCAGGAAATTCATCACCCCCAGCCTTGCAATGGTATTCGCCATGGTTGCCATCTGCGCCATCGGACAGAATTCCTACGAGCAGGTATTCAACTACTACATCAAGGACTATTTCGGCATGTCCAGCGCTTACAACGGCATTTTCAAGGCCGTGATAGCCTTCGGCGGCATGCTTATCAACAGCACGCTCTGCATGTATCTGGTGAAGAAGACGAACACTAACAAGACCTTCATCTGGATCGTAATTGCGAACACCATTCCTGTGGCTCTTGCGCTGCTGTTCTTTGAAAGCCTCTGGCCCTTCGCCGCCTGCGACATAGCGTTCTTCATCATCAACACCGCAAGGCTTCCGCTGATGCAGAACCTCTGCGCGCAGAGAGCAACGCCTCAGACCAGCAACTCCATAATGGGCTTCTACCAGGCAATGAACTCTCTTGGCGGAATCTTCGGAGCAGCCTTTGCAGGTCTGATCTACGACACCAACTCCCATGTGCCCTTCATCCTCTGCTTCTGTGCCTTCGTTATCGGTTCTCTGATCGGCCTGAAGTATGTAAGCGAATATAAAAAGTCCGAAAATTAGAGGAAGCTCATGACAAAGCAGGAAAGACTGGAAAAACAGCAGACAAGGCTGCAGGAGATGCTGGTCCACGAGCGTGGGCTCTGGGCTGTAGGAAAGAATCATATAGCCGGAGTCGATGAGGTGGGCCGCGGTCCGCTGGCAGGGCCTGTGGTGACCGCTGCCGTGATACTTCCAAAGGATTTTGCGCTGCTAGGGGTAGATGACTCCAAGAAGCTCAGTCCCAAAAAGCGCGACGAGCTTTTCGATCAGATAAAGGAAGCGGCTGTATGCTGGGCAATTGGCAGGAGGGAGCCTCAGAGGATAGATGAAATAAACATTCTCGTAGCTACGAAAGAAGCCATGCGGGATGCCATTATGGCGCTTGAGATAAAGCCGGACCACGTTCTTATAGATGCGGTCCGCCTGCAGGGCATGGACATTCCCCAGACATCCATAATACATGGAGATGCGATCAGCGTATCAATAGCTGCGGCATCTATAATTGCCAAGGTCACAAGGGATCGTGAGATGGAGAAAATGGCGGTGCTCTACCCGGGCTATGCTTTTGAAAGCAACAAGGGCTACGGCACTAAAGCTCACTACGAAGGCCTTGCTGCTCTTGGCCCCTGCCCTATACATAGAAAGACATTCCTGTGATCCGTAAACATACTTAAATGCATAGAAAAAAAGCTCTGCAAAACAGCAGAGCTCTTTTTATGTGATTCAAATAAAGACCATTATCAGCCAATTATCCAGGCTTTCGTGCGATACCCTACTCGACAGGTTCGCAGCCGTCAGGTCCGCAGACAACGCCTGCATTGGCCTGAGCGTTCTTCATGAGTTCTTCAGTCTGGCGCCTTGCCATTTCTTCCTTGATCTGTCCTATGATCTCCACGAACTGATCCTTGCTCATGGCGCCGTTCACTGCATAAAGATTTTCGAATACAAAGCAGGGAACGCTACTGATGCCATAGCGGTAAGCTTCTCTCTCGTCCAGCTTTACATCCATTTCGTATTTGTCGGTGGCCAGGAACTCCAGGACCTCAGCCTTGTCAAAGCCTACTTCAGCTGCCAGATCTGCAAGGATCTGATGGTCGCTGACCAGCTGCTGCTCAATAAAGTAAGCCTTGTACAGGCGCTCGGTCATTGCTTCGGAAAGCTCCGGCTTCTTCTCGGCCGCGAACTTCGTAAGGCGATGAGCATCAACGGTATTGCAGCTGAGCATCTTCTCGTACTTGTAATCAAGCCCTGCTTCCTTTGCCATATTCATGATGCCTGAAAGCCTCTGCATTATAGCATCGGGAGTTGTGCCTCTCTTGGCAGCAGCCTCTGCAAGAGTCATGGCTGTGCCCTCCTTAGGAGCCTCGGGATGAAGCTCAAAGGCCTTCATTTCGAAGCTGTTGTCCTCTCCGGGGCAGGCTTCCTCCAGCGCTTTCTTGAGATTTGTCTCGCCGATGTAGCAGAACGGGCAGGCATAATCGGACCAGTAAGTAACTTTCATTTGATACCTCCAGATATATATGATTTGAAATATATTGACATAATAAAAGTTTAAGTAGATGAACTATAGCAGCTTCCGCTGATACAATCCGGCGGTCCTGAGGAACTCAGGAGTCTCAAAATTCACATAGCTGCTGACTATTTTCGGCACCGCGTCCGGACGCTCGATGGTAAAGTACAGACACTCGAAGTCCAGCTCAGGCGCGCCCTTGTCAGCCACGTAGACCGGCAGGTGATTAAGCAGCTCGCTGTACTGCCTCTCTCTGCAGATAAGGGGAAATCTTGTATCAGTGCGGTCCGTAAGGTAGTTGAACCCGCTGCAGCTTCCGCAGCCCTTCTCGCCCTTCATGGGGCAGGCCCGGAACTTCATAAGAGGCAGATGGCCATAGCCGATAAAGCCGATGGGGATGGCAAGTGACGCAGTCCCTCTGTCCGATGCTTTGCTGCTCCCGGCAGCCTTCCGCCTGTCCGATGCCATCTTACGCATGGCAGGAAAACCCAGTTCAAAGGACAGCAGCGCATCCTTAAGTCCCATAAGCCTGTACTGTTCAAGAGCCTCGGAATTAAGTATATTCAGGCCATAGCCCCCGCAGCATTCAAGTCCGAGTTCCCTGCAGATCGCGAGGGCTCCTATGTTCTCCGCAACCGCCGCTTTAAGCCCCTTATCCTTAAGAACCCGCAGCCTGCCAATGGTCCTTTCCTCCATGGAAGGCCAGATAACTGCAGGGATCTCAGCGATGACAGAGCCTGGAGCGCTTTCTGCCAGCCCTTCTCCGCCGCCGTTAAGCAGCTCAGGCTTTTTTTCCAGTTCTCCTATGGGCAGTATGTACTCGAAACTATTAACAGTATCACTGCTGCCGGCGCAATAATTCTCAGGTTCTGCTTCAAGAGCCTTCAGAAAAGCCTCGAGCTGCGCAAGGGTCTCGAATCTGAGTCTATATTTCATAGCGCACCTCGCTTTCCCCTTCGGATATCCGGCCGCTCCTCTCCCTGTCCAGCTCCTCCAGCGCCTTGCGCCTGAGGGCATTCAGCGCCGACGCAGGAAGCATCAGCCCCTCATCAGCCTCAAAGCTGAAGCTTTGCAGGTAATAGGCAGTGCCGCCGCACTTTTCAAGGCTCTTCTTTGCATATTCCTCGGTGATGGGAAGGTTTCTGGCCTCCTGAGGAGCCTCTCCCTCCGCGCTCACCCAGTGCTCTCCGTCGCTGGCCACAAGCCTTGAAGCCTGTCCCTTGCTGACCGAGAGCATCATATCCACGGGAATGTGCTGCCATTCCTTTGCATAAAGCTGCCTCAGGGACTTGAAAACATCCTCCGTGGCCGCCGTAACGTCTTCTTTGGTCCTGTAACCAAACATATCGGGTCCGATCCTGCCTGTCAGATAACCATCGGTAAAGCCGCTGCGGGAGAAAACAGCCCGTAAAGTGTCGATGTCATAAGGCTCGCCGTCCCTGGCCTGCCTGCAAGCCGTGACAGCCGCTGCAACATATTCCGCCCGCTTCATGCGACCCTCGATCTTAAGCGAACAGACACCGGCCTTAGCAAGGCTTTGTATGTGCTGCATATAGGACAGATCCTTAAGGCTAAGAGCGTGGTCTGATGCTACGCTTTCCTGTCTGATCACGTTTCCGCGTCCCGCACCGGACTTTCCTGCTTTAAGCGCTGCCGCAGAAGGCAGGCTCCATTCCAGTCTGCAGGGCTGAGCGCAAAGACCGCGGTTGCCGCTCCTTCCGCCTATCATGGCGGACATGTAGCAGGCCCCGGAAACGCTCATGCAGTGCGCTCCATGGACAAAAGTCTCCACCTCCGCGCCGGTCTCCCTGATCACCTTCCGTATCTCCTCCAGGCTCAGCTCCCTGGCCAGAACCACACGGTCGAAACCCAGCTCCAGCAGCTGACGCACGCCTGCGCTGTTGTGACAGACCATCTGAGTGGATGCGCAGCGCTTGATCTCAGGCCAGCGCTCCTTTGCGTAAGCCGCCACCGCCAGATCCTGAATAATGAAAGCATCAGCGCCCGCCTCAGCCGCCGTATCGACAGTCTTTTTAACGGCCTCCAGCTCCCCGTCCATCACAAGAGTATTAATGGTGACGAAGACCTTAACGCCGTGAATGTGGCAGTAGGCGATGCTGTCCTTAAGCCCCTCGCCTGCAAAATTGTCCGCATTGCGCCTTGCATTAAAATCCTGCAGGCCGAAATACACAGCATCCGCGCCGCATCTGACCGCCGCAAGAAGCTGCTCTGAGCCGCCCACAGGAGCTAAAATTTCAGGTTTATTATTTCGTACATTCATGATAAAATACAGATTTGAAAGCAAAACCGAATAAAGGCGGTGCCCTGGGCTCCGCCCGCTGAAATCAATTATACCACAAGAGGACAAATATGAAAAAGCTAAAAGATATAGAACTTCTCGCTCCCGCAGGGGATATGGAAGGCATAGAGACCGCTCTCAGATACGGAGCAGACGCTATTTACTGCGGAGGACCCTTCATGCAGCTCAGAGCCGCAAAGGCCGCCTTCAGTGAGGAAAATCTGGCTATCGCATCGCAGAAGATACACGCCCTTGGAAAGAAGCTCTATGTGACCGTGAACTGCTTCGCCTGGAGCGAGGAGATACCGGTGCTGGGCGACTACGCAAAGCGCCTTAAGGACATAGGCGTTGACGCCATCATAGTCTCCGACATAGGCGCGATCTCTGAGATAAAGGAAAAGTGCCCAGAGATGGAGATACACGTTTCCACCCAGGCAAACTGCATGAACTACAAGGCTGCAGAGGTCTACTGGAACATGGGAGCCAGCCGGGTGGTACTGGCAAGAGAGCTGTCCATAGACCGCATCGCCGAGATCCGCGACCGTGCGCCAAAGGGTCTTCAGCTGGAAGCCTTCATCCACGGCGCCATGTGCATGAGCTTCTCCGGCCGCTGCCTGATCTCCGCCTTCACCACAGGCCGCAGCGGCAACAGAGGCGAATGCGCCCAGTCCTGCCGCTGGAACTACTACCTGATGGAGGAAAAGCGCCCCGGCGAATACTTCCCCATAGAAGAAAGCGAACGCGGCACTGCCATCTTAAGCTCCAAAGAGCTCTGCGCAGCGCCCTTCCTGGATAAACTTGCCGAAGCCGGCGTGGTTTCCTTCAAGATCGAAGGCCGCATGCGCACACCCTACTCCATCGGCAGCACAGTAAATGCTTACAGGATGCTGATGGATGGAAGCTGCACTCTGGAGGAGGCCATGAAGGAGCTCAACACCAGTTCTCACCGCCCCTATGCCAGCGGCTTCTACCTCGGCGATCCAAACGCCCTCATCCCCGACACCGGCGGCTATATCCGCGACTGGCAGTTTATAGCCACGGCCATCGAGCCCTCCGGGGGCGGAAAGCTGAAAATACAGACCCGCAACGCCTTCAATGTAGGCGAAGAGCTGGAAGCCGTAATGCCCGGAAAGCCCGGCCAGCCCTTCACAGTAAAAGCCATAACCACCGAAGAAGGCGAAAGCTTAAACCGCAGCGCCTCCCCCATGGTGATACTCACCATCGAAGGAGCACCGGACGGCATTCAGCCCGGAGACCTGCTCCGCAAGGATGTCACAGCATAAGCGGGCAAAGCCCAAAACCGCGGCGCAGAGCATACAAGCCCTGTATACAGCAAACTCAGGCCGCTATAAAAGCACATAAAAAGGACCCCGTTCATGGGTCCTTTTTATGTATCCTTTTAATATTTCAGGGGTCCTTGTATTATTTCAGGGGTCCCTCTTTTACGCAAATTCTGTTTAGCCCACGCCCTGGCCTTTTTCGAAGACCATGGTCATATATAAGGGATCAGCGCCGGGCGCATCCGCCTGCCACTCGAACCAGGTAACGATAAGGAATCCGGTTTCAGGATCTATGCTTGCATTGAATCGCTCCAGCCCATCATCGGTAAAGAACTCAACGGTCCAGTTGGGATCCTCGTCCAGCCCCAAACCATCAGCCTGATGATAAGGCATCTCTGTGAGCAGATAGGAGCCTCTGGGATCCGCCGGGTTGCCGTAATTGAAGTAGACCTTGCCCTCTCCCACTTTTCCAATGAACGTCAAGCCTGCATCTGCGCCGAAAACATCCTTGGGCATAAAATTGCCGCCCTGGTCCTCGAGCATCAGCAGATCCCAGTTGCCCTCAAGATAATCCATGCCGTATTTGGGCTCAAAGCCCATAACTATCTTCTGCTCGGAAGGCAGATAGCTGGCGGGATCGTACTTCAGGTTGTCGAAGATCAGCTCGTCCGGCTCAAGCTTAAAGCCATTCCAGCTGTCAGTCAGCTTCTTAGTCAGGGCATCACCGGTCTCATCGGCTAACTGTATCCAGCCCAGGGTGCATACAAGACGCTCATAGGGCTCAAAGAAGCTGTCGCAGTAATTGATATAACCGCCGGCGTCCAGAGTTTCGCTGCCGTCTCCGCCGGAGTAATAATATACCTCAGTCCTGTTGTCGCTTCTGCCGGTGTAGCCGGGCGAAAGCATCATGCACCAGGCCAGGTCCTCCACGTTGACAGCGCCGTTCTTAAGGCAGATATAGTCCTGCACATCGTAGACCTCATCAGCGTTGATGCGAATGATATCGTTGACGATATATACGTTGTCTCCGGGCACGCGGTAGCAGCGGAGCCTTTCGATCCCCGCCAGATCCGGCTCGGAATGGTCCTGACCATAGGTGAATTCCACAGGCTCGACGCTCTTATAGTCGCTGCTGACCTCGTAGAAATAGCTGTAGCTGAACTGTCCGCTGCCCTCAATAAGGCTTGCGATCATCTCCAGCCTGCCGTTTTCATCCAGGTCGGTGACGGTATAAAGGTGCTCCGCATCGCTGTGGAACCAGACATCCTTATTGTCTGCCAGCAGTTTCAGCTGCCCTTCGGTGCTTGAGGGGTCAAGCTTTGCTCCGCCGCAGGCGCAAAGTCCAAGAAGCAGACAGAGAGCCAGGCTCAATGCAGTCAGTTTTTTCATCATAATCTAACCTCTCAATAGCTTCAGTATTGAAACTCTCGATCGCTTTGATGTTGAAATCCTAGCCCTTGGGGAGCCATTCGGCATCCCACAGCAGCCAATCAACAGGCTTGGCATCCACGATGGCGTCCGTAACACCCAGAGATTTCACGTGCTTATCAAGTCTTTCCTGCATCTCGCCATCGGTCAGGAACTCGAGTCCGATCTGCTGGTAATAAGCCGCATATTCGGGGTCAAGCTCTGCATCGTTACCGTCAAAGTCCATAAGCACAAACATATTCTTCTTCAGGTGATCATTGTAGGTGCTTTCGTTCCACTCGTAGTAGGGCTCGAAATTGTAGACATGAAGCTGATTTCCGTCCTCTCTGAACTCTTCGATATACTCAAAGGGGGCAGGATCTCTGTCGCTTGGAAGCAGATAAGCCGGTATGGCGGAATCCTCCAGAGCGTAAATTTCGTCGCAGTTGTACAGGAACACGCTTTCGCCGTCGCCATTGACATAGCGCAGACTGTAGCCCCAGTAGTTAGCGCCGCTGCTTCCGCCGCTCCAGATCAGACCGGATTCGGAAAGCTGAGAGTAGACACGGTAATAGCTGTAATCGCTGTCCACGATCACAAGACCGTTGTCGCCGAAATCCTTTATGATGAAAAAGGCTTCCATCTCTTCGGTGTATTCGCCTCTGTTCATATAATGCTGAATGTTCAGCGCCAGTTCCGGCTTTCCGTCCATGCCGCAGTCGATGATGCTGTAGGAAACATCGCCCATAAAGCCTTCGCCGTATTCGTCATTCATGCCCTGATTTACCTGTTCGACCATCTGGCGCAGGCTGTAGGAATGGCCTGTTTCAAGTCCATAAGTATCATAGCTCGGGCTGACACTGACGTTCTCGTTCATGAAGTCCATATAGATGGCTTCCGGATCTGCAGGAGTCACAGGCTCCGGGCCGGGATCAGGTTCGTTCGGTTTATTGCCTCCGTTAGTGCAGGCTGCAAGCCCTAGTACAAGGCTCAGCGCCAGCAGCAGGCTGATGATTTTTTTCATATCGGTCTTATATCCTCCCTTTTGAATTCAGGGCTATCTGCCCAGCTTTAGCTCCGCCTGAACGTTTCCTTCGCCAAGCAGCTCCTGAAGTTCTTCTTTGGTCATCCCCTGTATCTTTCCCAGAGGGGTAAGCGACCAGCTGTTAGTTCCGTAGTAAATGACAAACTGTTTGTCCTGATAGAGGACTATGTCTCCTGCGTCTGTGTGCATCTGCTTTTTGTTCTGGGGCAGGCTCTTGGGAAGCGCAGCGCCCTTTTCAAAGCCGCCGTAGTCGCTCATGTCCAGGGTGATGCTGCCCTCTTTAAGCAGCTCCTTCAGAGCTTCCACGCTGCTGTTGACAGCCCATTCCACATCGAGCTCCCTGCCGGCGACGGTAAGGACTATCATCTCTGCTTCAGCACTTTTAGCATCCTTCCAGTCCACATAATTAGCGATCAGCCCGGCCACCTGGCAGCGCAGAGCGTTGCTCAAAGGGGTGAAGCTGAAATTCAGACTGTCAACAATGATGCCGTTTTCTTTAGCCCAGCCCACAGCCTTTGCAGCATAATCGCTGGTGCCTACAGCTTCTTCAGCCTCCGGCTCTCCTTCCATGCGCCACAGCATGGTTGCCAGCTGCTCCTGAGAGACAGGAACGTCCGTGCCGAAACGGGTGGGACTTATGCCTTCCACAATGCCGTTCTGCTGAGCCCAGAGCACCGCATCCGTATACCAGAGGCCTTCCCTGGTGTCCGCGAAGCTGTCAGTGCCGCTGACTTCGGGCATCCCGGCTATCCTGTAGAGAACCATGGCCAGCTGAGCTCTGGTAAAGCTGCTGTTCGGCGAAAAGCGCGTTCCGCTGGTACCGACCATCAGGCCGCGGCTCCTGACATATTCCACAGCTTCTGCATACCATGCGTTTTCAGGCACGTCAGAAAAACCTGTGGAATTTGCCGCCAAACTCCTGACGGCAGTCACGGCAGGCACTATCATTATCATTACAAGGACTACAACAACTGCAATATATCTTTTCACAGCTATCTCCTTTTTCAACTCAAAGTAATTAACCGATTAATTATATCACATATAAAGCAAAAAGCGGAGTTTTTTTGCTCCGCATTGCTATTTGTTCTATTTTTTCAGCTTTATTGGATCCTGTCCACATTCTGGTCCAGTGCTTATTGGATTCTGTCCACGCCCTGATTCAGCGCTTATTAGCTCCTGTCCACGCTCTGATCCAGTTCTTCTTGGCTCCTGTCCACGCCCTGATCCAGCTCTTCCGAGATCTGTTTCCTGTTATCCGCCATCAGCATGGATTTCTTTTCGTAAAGAAAATCCCGCATCCACTCGGCCTCCTGAGTGTCCCTGCGCAGGGCATTCCTGTCCTTTTTATACTTCAGCTCCCCTGTCTGCGGATCGAAAGCCAGGACTACAAAGGCATTGTGCACCCAGTAATTCCTGCGTTCGCAGAGCTCATCCAGCCGTTTGTAATCAGCAGGCCCAAAAGCGGGCACCATGCGCCCTTCATCCACCTTCTCCAGCTCACGCACAAGCCTTGTAAGGCTGTAATTGCTTACATCCTCCAGACTGTCGAAAAAGCTCCTGCCGCAGATGCAGGCATAGATTCCCTCAAGATGAAGCTCTATGTACTGATAATGCTCTAAAAGAACGGAAAACTGCAACCTGAAATCTTCGCTTATCATTGCTTCGCCTTTACTTTTTTCTGCTTTCTGCCCAGAACGGGATAGGCCCGAAAAACTCATCCCAGTCGTCGAAAAATGACAGAAACTCCTGATATTCCTCTTCCGTCATCGGCGTGGGCTCTTCCCCTGCACAGATCTGCTCGTTTCTGTGCAGCTTCTCCGCATATTCCCGGCGGTCATCTGCGCCCTCAGACCAGTAAGTGAGCAGAAGAGATGACAAAAGCGATCTGGTTTCTTCCGACAGCTGCTGCTCTTCCAACGGGACCGAAGGGTCCACGCTTGCCTCGGCAGCCGGGTCTATCGAGCACTTGACAAACTCAATAAACTTCTCCGGCAGAAGCTCCGCCTGAGCCTGATCCATATTCTGAATTATTACCCACAGATCGTTAAATTCGTTAGTAACCATAGTTTTGACCCTGCCAATGATATACTTCCAAGTCTAAAGGTTACGGTTTATTGGAAAATGAGCCGGGTAAGGCCCGACTCACTTCTTGACTAAAATTTCTTGTCCCTGATTCCGGCAGCCTTCAAAACGGCATTTGCTGTGAAAAAAGACTTGATCCGCGAATCCACAGTAATATGCCTGTCAGTAATCGGACTATACCATATTTCATGGTCGCCTTTTCCGTTTCTCACGAAAAAACAACCATACTCCCGCAATATGGATTTAACTGTCTTTCCAGAGTTGGCATTAAGCTGATGCTGCTATGACCCTTTCCGAGCGGCACTTAATAGTAACAGGCTTTATCTGGTTATCTAAAGCCAATAGCTCGGGAGCAGCTATCTTTACTCTTTCGATCAGTGCATCGTATGAACCGGATTCGAGGACAAGGCCCGGTATATCATCACTGGTTGCGATCCAGACCTTTGCATCATCATCCCAAAGCACATCTACTGTATAGGTCATTCTATACATCTCCTGTAAAATAGCCCGTCATTTTAACTGTAATTGACGCTTATCAGATAACTGATATGATCCCTCATTTCAAACGAATTGTAGCATATGGCACAGACCAATGCAAATTAATGCTTTGTTACGACTTATACGCAAGATAATCCACTGCTCTAATGATTTATCAGATATATCCCGAGCGCGCAGACAAAAAGGCCTGCCACCTGCTTCAGGGAGACATGCTCCCGGAAGACCAGTACGCCAATCATAAACAGCATGCAGGCGATGCAGATGTTCGCCGTTATTGAGCCGCTGCTTATCTTCCAGCCCGCCCGGTACAGGAAAATATAGCCCGCCTCCAGGCCCACAAGCGCCATTCCAAGCACAAAGGAAGCCCAGTTGAGCTTTGCAAACTCGCTCCCAGGAGCAGCTCCCTTAAGGCTGAACATGAACGCGCAGGCCGCCAGCACCGCACTCACAAGATAAGTGACAGTCAGCGCGCCGAAGGCGTTGATCTCCCCCGGCACCGACTTAGTGCAGATGTTGTAGCAGCAGCCCGAACACACAATAAGTAACATCGGCCATATCATTTTCCACATAATCCGGGCCCTCCCCTGCAGCCCTGAAAATCCTGCAATAATTCCGTAATTCCTTTTACCTGTAGCTCAGCGTGGGCAGGTGCTTTGGCAGCGAACCGACGACTATGAGCTGCTGCTCTTTATCATACAGCTGATAAGACGGGTATCTTTTATTCTGTTGGAGTCTGAGCGGTGTCTGTTTGCTCATTGCCACAAGTCACCTCTTCATCTATCTTCCGAAGCCGCATAAGCCATTTTGCAATACAGCCATTCCTACAGAATTCCAGCAGAGTACCCTCGCTGAAGCGATCCGCCCTTACAGCGCCCAAAAGCAGCGCCATCACGGTTTTTCCGTCAAGCGAGGAGACATCTGCATCCTCCATGGAACTGAAGCCCCAATTGATATCAGCAGCCTCCAGTATAGCCTGATAGCTGTGAAGATCCATTTCCGCATGATCCTCAACAAACTGATAGATCATTTTTACCAGTTCGTCCACGACCGGGGCATAGGCGACAAACGGAAACCGGATCGGATGCTCCGGCGACCCATCGTTTTTATTGTCGATGATCAGCTTACCGTACTCCGCGCCCTGCAGCCTTGGCAGAAGCGCAGTCAATGATTCGTACATATATTACCTCCGATTGGGCGGCTATACTCTATTCTTTGACCCATACGCCGTTGGGCTTAAGCTTGTACCCGCGACGCTTAAGCTCCCTGATGACAGCCTTTTCGTCCTTCTCAACCTCAGGAGTCTGCTTTAAAGTCTCATATAGCGTAAGGAGCATGTAATCCGGGTGTTTTCGGTATTTGTTGATGAACATAAACTAGACCTGCAATACTCTTTTCGACTTAATTGTCTTCTGCATTAGAACGGTATATCATCCAGTGAAAATCCTTCAGGTATAGGCAACTCGTCTTTAGAGGGTTCTTCCTTCTGCACGCCGCCAGAGCTTCCCTTATCCAGGAAATCCACTCTGTCTGCAGCAACCTCTGTAGTGAATATCTTCTGGCCATTCTTTTCGTAAGAACCGGTCCTGATGCGGCCCTCGACCGCCACAAGCCTGCCCTTTGTGCAATAACGCTCAACCAGTTCAGCCAGCTTGCCATAGCACACGATATTCGGGTAATCCGCGCCAAGATCGTTACCGTTCTTGTCCTTGCCCCTGTTTATAGCAATGCTGAACCTTGCGATAGCCATCTGGCTGGCCGACGCATATCTTACATCCGGATCCTTAGTGAGACGACCGATAAGATTGACGGTATTCATGGGAGGCCCTCCTTTATTACTGATTTTTCTTGAAATAATCCTTGATTTTATCTGTTGATGGTCCGTTATATACTCTTACAAGCTGTGCGATGTGACATCTTCTGTTTTTATAAAATTCGCCATGTGAAAAAGCTTTACCTTTGGCAAACTCAGAACCCATTTCTGTAATCGCAAAACAATAATCATCGGTCCATATTGCAGCTTCAACTATCAACGGATTCACTTTATGTATATATTTGTTATAAATCTCTTCCAGAGATAATTCCTCATCGTAGTCTATTTCTTCGTATTCTGGGAAGAATGCCTCGTATTCCGCCTTTGAGACTTCAATTACTTTTGCCACAAACTTATAGTACCAGCCATTATCAAACGGCTCATGTGGAATACTAACAACTAAATACGCATAAAAAGTTTCAAAAACGCCTCTTCTATAATACTCGGGATCTGTCATCGAGACATTTGATAAAACGGTGCCATTATATTCAAATTGAATCTTGGTACGTCTGTTAACACCATGGTTCGCTTCATATATTCGAATGTTCCGGGCTGGAATAATTATTAAAGAATTTTCAAACTTTTCGATGTTTTGAGAAGTTATATATTCCAGATTATCCCCATAAACAGACTCCGGTAATTCAGCAGGATGAATGTTAAATATGCCTGTAGTTGTAGCATGCCCAAGTATTTCAAGATACTTAGTTTCATCAATCAGCCAATTCTCAGTCTGACACCCTATTGGAACATATTCCGAGACGGCAATTCTTATAATATCAAGCGGCTTTGCGACATTGCCAAACCTGTCTATTAAATCGTTATCCGTCAGTGATTCATCATTATTTGGACCTTGAGCAACAAGCCGGACCCACTCGCCTGTTTCTATATCAATACCAGCCACACAAAAACCATCACATCTTTTGGCCTCTGATCTTCTGGATCGCTTTGATGATTTTGTAAGTAACAATACTTTCTTTTCCATGTCTTTATATATGCTTTATTTGTACCTCAGGGGCTTTTGCTTGCACCAGTTCTGCAAAAAGGCGACGATGGCACTGCTCCGGAGTTGGCTCACTGCAGAGTAGCAGTACGTTTTCATATTTATCAAATCTATTAAGAAAATCCTGCACAGACTTTCGGCTCTCCATAAGCGGAATATACTGCTCAACATACTGATCCCATGTAATCGCTTTTTTCTTATAACCATCCAGTATGTCCTTTGTGGGCGCGTAATCTACACGATGTGAATATTCACAGTCGCAGATTTCATGGAGGAAGTATTTCAGGTCTTCACCTTTTGTAAATCCAGCAAGCTGAGATTTATTGTTAAGACGAATATCAACCAGAATATCTATGTTATATGCTTTTATAAGCTTGAAGAATTTCTCAGCGTTTTTCTGGGTAAACCCCATCGTGTAGATCGTTTTCATTCTCTTTATCCTCCAGCTTGTATGCGATCTCCTTGGAACGCCTATGATAAGCCCTTCTAACTGCACTTTCTTTATCGAAAGATTTTGGCTCTTCATGAGTATCAAAAGACATCTCTATCTGATAATACCCATATCGATCCAAAAGAAGTTCATCAATATCCTCCTGGCTATTAAGAGATCCATCTTCCAGAATATTCTTAACATCAAAGCCAAGCTCTGAAAGAGCATGGCCTACCATAATGCTTCGGTGACAGTCTTCCGGCTTTTTTTCTGTGCACATTAAGGCAATCTTATAGCCTTTATCTAAGCCATTTTCCAAACGACTGACACCGAATTTAAAAAGGTCGGATTCTATGGTCTTTTCAAAGTTCAGCTTACCATCTTCATCATAGAGACTGCGGTCTTCCCTTCTGGCACCGAATTCATCGCCAAGGTAAACATAGGTAATTCCATTTTCTTTAAGGAATACCCTTAATAAATCGATATTGTAGTCACTGGCATACTTGGAATACGGCGTACTACGAACATCGCAAATACATGTAATGCCATGCCTTTTAAGCTTGTTCAAAAAAGCCTCCAGCGACTGTGTTGAATGTCCGATTGTAAATATTTGTTTCATAAGACTTCTTCATCTACAAATGAATGTATGCTCATACTAAACTATAATTGAAAACCCCCAATAGATTTACCATATATCCTTCTCTCAGGTAGATATTAAAACTTATAAACTAAACTTCTCTAAGAGCCTTTCTCTCAATACATGAAAAATCGTTGTTTAGTTTTTCTTCAGAAATCTCCTCAGTTTACTTTATGTATTGCTTCAACCAATCCGGTAAATGAGGGTCATTTATATCACAGCGCCACTCTAGTTTTTCTGTTGTTTCCCAGTCATTACCATCACCATCAAAGTACTTAAATTTATTGCATTTATATTTTGCAACCGTATTTCCTTCTTGTCTATATTCATTCCAATAATAGTTTTGTTTTCCATATCCCTTCCATTCGTTTGTTACATAAATCGTCATTTGTATACCTCTTTCATTACCCATGTATTATATATTCACTTTGTTATGTCTGATACACTAAACTCTTTCCCAAATACTACTGATTATAGTCAGTGTGTAGACTCAACGTATTAAAAGTCATACTCCTAATTACTTTTTCCGCAGTTACCTGCGGAGGTGTGTAAAGATATACCTTTGCAGAAATCTGAATAATATCCCCTCCCAATGCTGTTATGCACCCTTTTACGAAATCATGGATTCTGACAGCATCACCAACACTGGTATACTCATAATCCCCTATCACAGAATCGCCAGATTTAAGATAGTCAGCGAACTCCTTACAATCCTCGTATTTTTCAGGATACAGAATATGTAATGCTTTATTGCCAAAATTGTTATTAACCTTCGTCTGATCCATCACTATCATCTTCCATTAAGTTCCGTATATGAACTATCCTCTGCTTTTCTGATTCGATTTCCCTTTGGATTTTTTTTATCTCCTCCTCCTTTTCCCTTATGATTTTTTGAGAAGAAAGGATCTCATTTCCAAGATATCGTTGAAGTTCTTCTTTTGAAATTATAAGGTCAATGTTCTTCTTGTCGTTTCCTGCTTTTATAGCAATCTCCGTACCAAGTATCCCAATAAGACCTCCTATGTATCCGGGAATTGCGGCTCCACCTACAGCAGTTACAATCGAACCAAACCTAACTGCCGCATGAGCGTATTTTGGCATAGTTGAAAGAAACTGTTCAAGTTCAGTTTCATCAACTACATGTCCTTCTTTATTCGAATATTTTTGAGCTTTAAGCTTTTTACTTCTAATCCATCGTCTTACAGTTTCTGGATTGGTATTAAGCATATTAGCAATTTCTTTGACTGTATAGTTCATGTCCTTGTCTCCTGTAATCATAATAGCTCAATTTTGTAGCATAAGCAAGCTTTTTGTTGAATTAAAATGCAAATAAAAAAAGCACTATTAAGTGCTCCTACAATACTCCTGTGAATTAGTAACATCAAATAGCTTAACTAATCATCATCCTCATCCAGCAGATCCATCAGCATTATGTCTTCAAGGAATTCGTCGTCCTCGTCTTCGTCGTCATAGGCCTCCACCTCCGGTTCGCGGTAATGACCGGAGGCTCCGCCCTGGGGCGGCGAGGAAACGAATATCGCTGCGGCGGCAAACAGTATCAGTATAAAGAACCACATATGTCATTCCTCCTGTTGATTACAATACTACACCCTTCCACCATCCATTATCCACCATAAGCTATACATAAATCCGTACTTACTAAAAGATCGCATGCATTTTAAAACCCCTCCCAGAGGCTCTCACAGCCATTTTGAGAGGGGTTTTGGGTCTTTTATGATTCTATACTAATAGTTTCCCTGTTCTGGAATGCAAAACCTTCAACAGATTCTTTTTCGAGAATCCGGTTTATGCTTTTTACATCAATCTCATATATCTTTCGTGGGCGAATTATAACAGCGCCATTTTCTTCTGCATTTTCAGATTTGCGGAAAACTACGCGCCTTAGCCCCAAAACATTCTCGGGAACATCTTCTACTCCATGATATGCCAACAGTATCAGTCGTTTTGGCGATATAGGAAACATCGAATACATATTCATTCTTGATATATTTGGACCACTTCCAAATATCACAGTCGGATAGGTATCTGTTATTACAAATTCTTCACTTCCGCGCTTCTCCAAAAGAACAAAATATGTTCCATACAGTCCATAGGTATCTCTTCTCATAAACAGCTTTATAGGATCAGCTATATCCGAATGAATTATAACTTCATTATAGGATCGGCAATTCATCAGATAACCAAGCTGTCTCTTCCAGAAATCCAGGTAATCTTCGTTTTTCTGGTATTTTGAGTATATTTCCAGAAAAGGTTTTGCTTCTCCATCTGCAAAACGTTCTCCAACACGTTTAGCCCTAAAACCCATTATTGCAAAGAATAGTTTTAGCTTTTCAGAATCTTCATAAGAGAGTACAAATTCATCATCTTCACGAAAGTGTTTGATGATCTGAGATGCTTCATTCTCGAATTTTGCGGCGTCTGTTTCGATTTTTGTTGGTTCTTTTGGTTGGTTTATTTCGTCACGATAGAGATTCTTCTGCATAAACACATTACGTATATCTTTCGACTCTATTAAGCCTGTATTTTTTTCGTAATATAATAAATGCGAATCATCGAAACAAAACGGCCTCAAAAGAAACTGAGGGATATAATGATGTCTAATTGGTGTTTGCGTATTCATATAAACTATGCAAGGATCGGGTTATAGTTATTATAATAATTGTACCTCTCTAAGTTTAATATATCAAACATCAGTTAACGTTCATCAGAAAGTGCCTTATCACCCCGCACATAATCCTTGTTGTATTTTTGCTGCATAAAACGGCAGAGCGCAGCCAGATACTCGAGCTTTACCTGGTAAATTACTTCAGGCGAGGGGCTTTTCATCCACGCATTTCCGGATCTGTCTGAGTCCATTTCATTTTGTTCAAACCTAATTAAGTCTTCGATCAGCCGGGTTCTGGCATCAATAAGGGTTTTGTAGTCTGCATCCCTGAATTTAAAGACATACGACTGTGGCGATATCATCATAATACATATCCCCCTTTCTTTATTCTTGTTATCCATTATCCACCACAAGCTATACATAAATCTGTACTTACGCAAAATGGTCACATGCATTTTAAAACCCCTCCCAGAGGCTCTCACAGCCGTTCTGAGAGGGGTTTTGGGCTTCTGCGGGCATTTTATGCCATCGCGGTCTCTGAGTTTAGCACGCGCCTATTGCTGCGTCACCTTCAGCAGCTTTACGCTGACTCTGTTCATTACCTCCAGATAGTAGATGGTTTCAGCGTCATTCAGGTCCTTGCTGTTCCATTGCTCCGCCTTGGCCGCAAAGTCGGAGTATTTCTGAAGCAATTCGGCGTATTTTGCCAGCTGCGAGAAGTCCGATGCATTGTAGTGCTCCATAAAGTCGCAATACTCATCCATAAAAGCTTCGTAGGATTCCAGGAAGGCTTTGAGCTCAGGCGAGATTGCATCACTCGCCTCCGGTTCAGCCTTGTTGTCTGTCGCTCCGGCAGGCTCGGCTGCCTTGGGGGGATCAGCAGTCTTGGCAGGCTCATCGCCGGCCTTCGGCTCTGGCTTTGTGCTTTCAGGTTCCGCTTTTATCTCCGGTTTTTCGGCCGTTTCTGATATCCTTTCAAAATACAGCTTGTCGCCGTTTACAATGCGATATAGATACTCGTCTTCCTTCGTGAAGCTTGTCCCCAGGAACCTGACCCCGCCTTCTCCCGCAAACCATTTGCCGCTGTCGGTCCCGCCAAGGTAATAGTACTCTGCGCTGCCATCCGGATAGAGTATCAGGTATATATTTGAGAGATCGGTGACGCCGTAAGACTCGATCTCCTCTAAGCTTATGTATTCGCCTTCAGTGCTTACGCCGCAGGCCTTCCAGCTTCCGGTATAGTCTTTGGAATAGTCAGTTTTTGAAGGCCCTTGGCCGGTATTCGGCTCCTCGGTTTTAGACGGAACCGGTTCAGCCGCAGCCGTTTCATTTTGTGTTTCAGCATTGCTGCCGCATGCAGCCAGGACGATTGCCATTAATAGTGCAGCTATGGTCAGAGCTGCAGATCTGCGCATTCTCATATCCGCTCCTTCATCATTCTTTTTATTATAAACAACAGAAAATCCACATCCTCCGGGTCCAGGCCGCGGACTTTCTCTATCAGCAGGTCCATCTTCCGGTCCGCGCGCTCCTCCGTATACGAGAAGAACTCGCTGGGCGGCACATTCAGGTACTCGCAGATTTCAAAGAACAGCGACATGGATGGAAGGTTCTTTCCATTCTCGATGTTGTTGATATATCCGGCGCCCTGCCCAAGCGACAGGCTCATCTCCCGCCCGGACTTGCCGCTCCGCATCCTCAGCTCGGCCAGTCTCCTGTAAAACCCGCTTTTGTAATTTGCCGTATCCATTCTCATATCGGTATAATTGTACCTTGCAGACCGGACGGTTTTATCCTGTTCAGCAGTAGATTTCGCGTCCTTTGACCGCTCCTGGCGGATACTCTTTTTATCACTCATTTGCGCACCTCCTTTATGATCGCCTCATAAGGAGATGTGTAATTTTTGCGAGCTGATGGTTGCTTAGAGGTGCAGATCTGCTTAGGAGCGCGGAAATGCTGCGGGAAATAGATCTGCAGGGAACATGGAAACGCTTAATGCCATGAGAATGTTGAGACTCACGAATTTGCCTAGGAGCACTGAAATGCTGCGGAAAACAGATCTGCAGAGAGCACTTTTACACCACTCCCAAAGGCTCTACACAGTTATACTGGGTATACATTGTATCTTTTCCGGGATCATGGCTAGATGTTTCCACTCTGGAAGAATGTTTTATCCTGAAATGTTGACAGATCCTCTGTTCTGCATATGTAATGTTGACAAATCCTCTGTTTTAAATAGGTTTTGTCACACCTGGAGGAAAGCTCAAGCTAATTTGTGACAAATCGTACGAAAAACCTATGTTTTGTCAACAAATAATCGGCGTGGGGCCGTGTTTTACAGGCAAATTAATGCTCAAAAGCGTAAAAACAGCCCCATTTACATCAAAATTCGATAATTTCGCCTCCAATACTCAGGTATTTTGCCTTTTTCAATCCAAGACCTTAGTGTTAATGTTGTCAAAACATGCAAAATCCGGGCAGTTTGTCACAAAACGTTCTGAGCTTTCCTGCAGCCACATTAAGAGCAGCTCCTCGGGATCCCGTTGCTGATCTGTTTTATGAAGTTTTCCCCGCAACCCTTGATTTTCGGCGGAATTCTGCTATTATGAAAGTAGCAAAAGCGACCGGTCGACGGTCAGCCACGTTATTCAAAAGAAATAGCTGCTCTTGAATTTCGAAGCTTTCTGGCAGCTATTTTCTTTTTCTCATGATATCGATTATATGTACGATCAGAACTGCAATCAGCAGTATGACGCTTATTATCTCATATGAGCTCAAGATCACGTCCTCCTTTTATTGAGCTTAGCCGATTTGCATTTTTCAGCATATTGGCAACAATAACGAATTTCGTGACTAACCGCCTACCGTGTCAGGGTCGCTTTTGCCTGTTGCTTACATTAACAGGCTTTACATAAATTGCCAACCGCTTATGGTATTATTTAACAATTAGGCTGATCATTAATTCTATTCAAAACTCTTTACAATCCCAAAGCTCTTCAGGCATACTATTAAACACCTGAAAACTCATGCAGCAGTTTAAAACCCCTCCCAGAGGCTCTCACAGCCATTCTGAGAGGGGTTTATATGCTTTGTGGGTAATTTCTGCCGTCGCTTCATGAAACGGGCCTATAACGGCAATCTGAGCGTCTGGGGTTTATCCGGAATGCGTGGCTTTGCATCACTTCCTGGCAAACCTTCTCTACCATCTGCTGACCCGCCTATCTCCTGTGGCGCTTTTTGTAATCCATGCGGACCTCTTCCAGCGGGTCCTCCGCATCCAAGGCCCTCGCCATCTCCGGCGCGCTGCCTGCTCTGACAGCGTATTTTATTGCATTCGACACTGCGCTGAATGTGGTCTGAGTGCCTATACTGTCGTGTTCGTAGCGGACGGCTCTCCTGGCGTCGATACCTATCCTTCCGGCCTCTGCAACTGCATCGATATTCGCTCCCAGGAACATGAACTCCCAGTTTTCCTTTTCCTTCTTGTCTTCGATCATCCTGCGGACCTTGTCGTAGCTGTACTCGCGGCTTGCATTCTCCATGCCGTCTGTGGTGATAATGAAGATGGTCTTTTCAGGAACGTCTTCCTCCCTTGCGTATCTGTGGACATTGCTTATATGCGTGACCGCCCTGCCCACGGCATCCAGCAGCGCTGTAGTGCCCCGGACAAAGTACTGCCTGTCGTTCATGGGCTCCACCTTTCTGATGTCCACCCGGTCGTAGATCACATCGAATTTGTCGTCGAAAAGCACCACAGAAACATAAGCATCCCCCTCTTCCTTCTTCTGTTTTTCGATCATGCTGTTGAAGCCGCCGATGGTATCGGCCTCAAGTCCGCTCATGGAACCGCTGCGGTCCAGTATCATTACCAGTTCTGTTAATCCCTTTTTACTCATTTCTATGTCCTCCCTTTGCTGTGATATCGGCTCTTTCGGGCAACCTGTGCCCTTTCCTTTACCAGTCTTTTGCTTGACCCTGTCGGGCAGCCTGTGGTCTTTCCTTTACCAGTCTTTTGCTTGACTTCGTCGGGCAGCCTGTGCCCCCGGTTGTTCTTTACAGCTTAAGGATAGCAGTGCCGTGGCTTCAGGTGGTCGCTTCGCAGGCGACAAAAAAACGGACCCCCTTAAGGATCCGTTGTGTGATGTGTTTTATGGCGAAGGTCTGCCGGTCCCGCTGGAATTTCCAAGCGTTTGAGCTCACTTGTCCGGCTGAGTTTTCCAAAGTACTGGATGGCTTGCCCAGACGGTATTTCCTCCGGTCTTCGCCCTGCTAGCCCAGCACCGGCTCGTCGTATTCATAGAGCAGCTGATTTATCTCGAACATGTCATATATGCTGTTCTTTATGCAGTACTCGACGATCAGGTCGAATTTGCTGCTGTGCGACAGCGCCAGGCCTGCCCGTCCAAGCAGGTCCATGGTGTCCTCCAGATTCAGCCTGAGAGCCACAGCCAGGGCAAGCGCAGTCTTTTTTGTAGGATTGTACGAGCTGTTGCTGCGGATCTTGGAGAAAAGCTTGCGGTCCATGTTCGCCCTTTTGTAAACCTCCACGTCCGTGTAATTGCGTTCGTCGATAAGCCGCAGCAGCGTCTTTTGGAAGCTCTCCTCGGTTTTAGTCAGTATGTCTGACAGATTCTCAGAAGCCAGTATGCTTCCATCGATGCTTTCGGTGCCTGCCAGTTTATGAAAGAGCCCCGGCTTGGCTGCCATCTTCCGCGCCTCGAAAGATGCTGATCCATATGGGCCCGGTCCCGCAGCCATTGACGGTCTTTCTGTATTCGCTGGCCTTTCAGCCTTTGCCGGTCTTTCCCCGACTGTCATTTCGGAGCTTTTGACCGGCCGATTAGCAAGAATCATTTGCTCTATATCTTCTGATTCTCTGTCTGCTGATTCCCAGTGGCCGCTCGGCCTCGCAGCTCCATGGGGCTTCGCAGCACCGGCAGGACTCTCAGCCTTCGCTGGTCCTCCCATGGCCGCCGTTTCAGAGATTATATCCTGCTTGCATGGTTCAGCCGGCTCCTCTTTTACGGACTCCTCAACATAGTTTTCCGCCAGATAAAGCCGGACACCCTCCACAAGCTCTTTTGGCAGCTTGCGCTCCCCGGCGCGACCCCGTGTTAAATTTTCCAGTATCTTTTTAATTGGCATTGTCTTCTGATCCCATCCTTTTATATCCCTTGTATTTCTCGTCCCTTATATCCCTTGGCAAATCTCCGGATACTCGCTTTCCCAAAGCCACTCTGCAGCAGCTTCACCGCATCCTGAAATCAGTCCAGATCAACACAGCAGCCTGAAATCAGTCCGGTTCAACACCGCAGCCTGGAATCAATCCAGCTCAACCGTGTAGTAGCCCAGGATCACCTGGTCCGGAAGCCTTGTGGCGCAGCAGACATAGACCTTTTCGTACAGCCAGTTCAGCCGCTCGTCGTACACCTCAAAGTGTGGCGTGGTGCAGAAATAATAAGCGCCCGGGTCCACGAATTTGCCGCGTTTTACGGCTTCCACATATTCGGGCGGTACCGTGCGTATGCCGTTGTTTTCGATGTAAAAGCTGGAGCCGTCATCCATGCGCACGGCATAGCGGGCGGAAAGCTCGCATACACCATTGGGGCGTATCACCTGGCTGTCCACGCCTCCCGGGAGCACAGTTCCGTGAAGACCTTCGCCGGTCAGTTCCCCCTCTGTAATGGGTATAAGCTGCCTGCGTCCGGCCTTTTCGTCCTGGCCCACGACCACGGGCTTATCGACCTTTACCGAAATATTGAATGCAAGTTTGAGCGATGGCATATTGATGCCTCCTTTTCATATTATGTCTTATGCTGCGAGCCAGGCCCAAGCGAGCCGAAGCGCCATGCGTTTCCGCTTATACCCCTGCGAGCCAGATCACGCCCCAGGCGATGCCGCAGATCGCGCTGAACATCACTATTATCCAAACAACAGTTGCCGTCCGGCTCTGATTATTGACCCGAACAAAGGGATACGGTCCGTCCATTTTGCCCAGATAATTCAGGTACATCACTATAATGCCGTAGATTATAGTCACCGCCGCCGGCACATACCAGGCTCGGCTGTGCTCCTCCAGCAGAATGTATGAAAGCGTTGTCACTAAGGGGCACAGCAGATGAAAGAAGAACTGCGTTCCGCTGAAAAGCCCCACATCCTTCATAATCGGCAGCAGCACAAAGGCTGTCACCAGCATGGTCATGAGCATCATGCAGACCGAAAGAAAGCGGAAAGCCGTTACAAAAGCCCCCGGCCCCACCGCCAGCAGCAGCCCCGTCGACAGCATCGCCAGAAAATTCGAGATTATAGTGTAGAAATCGAACATGTGCCAGCCGAATGCGCGGTAGCTTTTCACCAGGCAGATCAGTTCGGTTATTATCAGGGCAATGCCTGTGCAGAGCAGCATTTCATCCTCCTGTATCCGGCTCGCTCCATAAAGAACGGGCTCTGAATTGATTGCTAATTAAATGTATCTGCGTTTATCTTGTCCAGATCAACGCCCCTGGTCTCCTTTACCTTGGTGATAAGCACTATCAGGGACAGCGCCATAAAGGGCACGCAGATCAGAAGGAACAGCAGGTCCATAGGCATGAAGTTCTGAAGCACGATGAACAGAACCTGGCCGATGAACATGCCCGAGCCTATCATCACGGAGATGGTACCCATAACCGATGAACGCATGCCCGAGGGCGAGGACTCCGCCGGCATGGTCAGTATTATGGTATCCGACATGGACCAGAGACCGCCGATGGAGCAGCCGTAAGCGATGCCAGCCGCCGCTGCGCCCCAGCCCAGTCTGCAGGAGAGCACGAACATCAGCAGGCCGAAGAGCGCCAGGCTCCCCAGCAGTATGCAGACCTTCTTGCGGCCCAGGCGGTCGGAGAAGAAGCCGCTGAGTATGGTGACGATGCCGTTGAAGAACGGGTAGATGATCAGCACCAGCGCCACCATTTCCGTAGTCATGGAGCCCTCCAGCACGGTAGCGTAGTAGGAGGTGTAGAAGGTGGTGGCGAAAAACAGGAAGCCGGAGATCAGTATCCAGCGCAGTTGTCTGTTCCTAAAGATGAACTTCAGAGCTCTGAATACGCCGCCCTCCTCTGCGGTGCCGTTTTTCTTATCTTCTTCGGCTTTGGCCGCTCTCTGCTCCGGAGACAGCTCCAGATAGCCTATGCGCTGCTCTACAAATACCGGCGTTTCCCTCAGAAGGAAGTATGAAACAAGACCGATAGCTATAGCAACAATAACAGGTATTAAGTAAACCATGCGCCAGCTGCCTGCGTCTGCGTCGTTAAGAAAAGCCTTGGACATTACGCCTATCAGCGACACGCTTATCAGGGCTATGCCCTTGGCCACGAAGCTGTAGGTTGCCCTCTTTTCCTTCGGTGCAGTCTCCATGATGTACAGCACCTGCATGTCGTTGGGCGTAAAGAACATCATGAAGAGCATTCCCAGTATGTACTGCACTGCGCTGCGGCTGGTCATGACAATAAGCATGCCAAGGCCCATGCCCACGGTGTTGATCATCAGGAACAGCCTGCGGCCGTACTTGTCCGACAGCGCCTTGTAGAAGGGGCTGATTATAAGGAACAGGTTCGATGCCACCTGCCAGGGCGCCACAGTGTTGATGGCGCTTTTGTATTCGGGGCTGTTGACATTTCTTGACCCAATCTTAAACAGGTCGAAGAGCACGTAGGGCTGCATTGCAGCGTTCATGTTGGAGGTGATCTCGTCCACCACATAGACTATGGTCAGGACCACCATAACAAAAAGCAGGTAAGCGCCCGTCTTCGGGAGGCTGTCCTGCTTCCGGAGTCTCTCCAGCTCCCTGGATTCTTTGATATTGCCGTTCAATTATATTCCTCCTTAAATGTCCCGGTAATTCTACCCCATATTTTCCCGCACTACTCTGTTTCTGAGCAGCACCGAGCCCAGCAGTTCGCCGAGCACATAGCAGCCCAGTACTTCTCCCGCCGCGATGTAGATCATCTGCAGATAGAGGGGGATATCGATCCCGTAGCCATAGCGCAGGACCAAAGGGATTATGAGAGTGTTGGAGATTATCGTGGGTATGGGTACCAGCCAGCGGTTTTTCCTAAGCAGCCAGCCGCCCCAGGCGCCTATAAGGGTGGCGAGGCTGCCGAACACAATGTCCGGAACCACCGCTCCGCCCAGTATATTTGCCAGAAGACAGCCCACGAAAAGCCCCGGGACCGCAGCAAAGCTGAACATCGGAAGGATAGCCAGAGCCTCGGAAACCCTAAGCTGCACAGATCCGAAGGATATGGGCGCAAACACCATGGTAAGCACCACATAGAGCGCCGCAATAAGCGCTCCCTGCACAAGCTGTCTGGTCCTGAGATTGTCTGTCATAGATATCCTCCCGATGTACTTTCACGCGGGTGCAGACTCCGGACCGAACGGATCTGCCGCCCTGCATAGTTTCTTAAGTTACAGGCTTTCAGCCAGCTTTATAACTTCTGCAAGGTTGGGAGCATCCTTCATGCTGCCCTTGTCCTTCATATTGGGAACACAGATAACGCCCATGTCCTCCCACTTCAGGTAGCTGGTCATGCCCTTGTACATTGCCTTTGCAGCATCGTAAACATTGTCTGCGCCGGAATCCAGCAGCATTGCAGTCTTGTTCCAGTTGAAGCCGCCTGCATAGAGCCTGTCGATGGTGCACTTGAGCTGTGCGGTAATGTCGAACCAGTAGATGGGAGAAGCGAACACCACCATGTCGGCATCCTTAAGCTCCGCCCAGACCTTCTCCATATCGTCCTTCTGGACGCACTGATGGTCGTGAGTGCGGCAGTACATGCAGGCCATGCAGCCACTGATCTTCATGCGGCCTACATCAACGCGTACCACATTGTGCTTCTTTCCTGCAGCTTCTGCAAAAGCATCGCACATGATCTCAGTATTTCCGCCCTTTCTGGGGCTGCCGTTGAGAATAACTATCTTCATAATTTCCTCCTCAAAGAATAATTGCGTTTTATATTCCTGTCATCCGTTTGCGGGTGTGATATAATATTATATCACATCTGCAGGAGGGATGATTCATGAACAAAAAGAAAGGCATACGCATAGTTTTCAATTCCCCGGTGATACTCTGCTTCGCAGCCATCTGCCTTGTCGCAACAGTCCTCGGCATCTTAAGCGGAGGAAGCATCAGCCGGAGCCTATTCATGACCTATAAAGGCTCGCTTATGAATCCGCTTACCTATCTGCGCGCCATAACCCACGTGTTCGGCCACAGCGGCTGGGATCATTTCCTTGGAAACATGAGCTTTGTACTGCTCCTCGGACCTATGCTCGAAGAAAAATATGGCTCCTCTAATATCGTCGGCATCATCCTCTGCACCGCCGTTGTTACGGCGATTGTGAACGGCATCTTCTTCCCCTATTCCGCCATTATGGGTGCCAGCGGCGTGGTCTTCGCCTTCATACTGATGACCTCTTTTACGGAATTCGGCGACGGCGAGATCCCTATCACTTTCCTTCTTGTGGCAGCCCTGTACCTGGGCAAGGAGATAGCCAACGGCCTGTTCGTCAGGGACAACATCTCTCAGCTGGCCCACATCGTAGGCGGCATCACCGGCGCCATATTCGGCTACTGGTGGAACAAAAGGAGCAGATAGCCGGGATCTTTCAGACCGCTGATTCTACCCTGCCCTTCAGCCTATTTCCAGTCCTCGAGTTCAGCAGCCGACTGAACCAGCTTCGCGCCGGCCACCTTGGCTCCCTTTACATAAGGCTCCAGCCTCTCACCGGACTTACCGATCCCGCTGCCGCCTGATGTTGCAAAAACATAGACGGTCTTGCCGCTCCAGTCATAGCCCTTGCAGAAGGTATTTACAACGTTTGGCGCGCATCCGTACCATATCGGGAAGCCCACGTAAACAGTATCGTATTCGGCGAAATTCTCCACAGTTCCGACCACAGGCACGTCCGATTTGGCAGCATGCTCGCGATTGCACCTTGCCATGGGATTCATCCAGTTCAGGTCTGATTTGGTGTAGATCTTCTCGGGAACGATCTCAAAAGCATCTGCTCCTATATCAGATGCAAATGCCTTAGCGATTTTTGCAGTCCTGCCGCTCTCGGCGCTGAAATATACAACAAGCGATTTCATGATATGACCTCCTTAACAATTGTATTTGATAATATTATATCACAATATCGCAGTCAGGGCTCAGTAAAACACTGCGTATCCGACCCTCAAAAAAGCCATAAATAACTGAACTTCAAAAGTAATGATAAAAACACAAAACCCCTGAGATCCGGCAGATCTCAGGGGTTTCAGCGTTTCTATTTATCCGTTTTCATGACCAGAGCAATGTATTTGAGATCGCCTTCACCGGTGTTTTTCACCGTGTGACACTCCCCATCGTAGCATATGCTCACATCTCCCGGGCACACCTCGTAGCTGCAGTCCTTCTCTGTCACTGTTCCGCAGCCCTCGGTAAAGCAGCAGATCTCCATAGTTCCCTCGTGAGTATGCATACCAACTGAAGAGCCCGCCGGAAGAGTGCCATATGCAAACAGCGTCGCCAGCCCTGCCATCTGGTCCTCCATGGCAAAGTGAGCCAGCCGGAACTCGCCCTCGCCACCTTTAAATTTCGGGCGTACTTCATTTACTCTTTCGTCTTTTTTGATCAGCATGATTTTCCTCCGGTAATCGATATAACATTTATTCAGCTTTAGTTTTAAACTTAATAATCTTTATCCCTGCATGGCACGTCATTTATGGCTAAATTATCTCCAGCCCTGTGGGATTCTCCTTAAGCCAGCCCAGCACCTGATCTTCGTATTTTCTGTCCACGGAAATCACCAGGCCGTTCTGGTCCTTGGAAATAAAGCACATGCTCTCCTGGAATATCCTGAGCACAGCTATGCTGCTCCAGGCCAGCCTTACGATCTGTGAACCCGCCTTGTTAAGCTCTACGCCCTGTTCATCCAGAGTAAGCAAGGAGTTCCCGCCGGCGCCCATAAGGCCTTTCTTCGCTTTATTCAGGCTGATCAGGTAGACTGCACTCATGAGCAGCGATACCAGAAGTGCAGCAAACACTGCGTAATCAAAAGAGTCCGGTCCCCAGAATACCATCATCAGGATCAGTATAACTAGTACAGCCGTCCCGGCTATCAGCAGCAGCCTGAACTGCCTGAAATAATCCTTCAGCTTGCGGTCATGCTTCTTCAGAAAATACCTGTACTGCGACATTACATTTACGACTTCAGTATAAAAGGCTTCACTGCCCTTTTCTTTTATTTCTATAGTCATTTTTCCCTCCAGAAAAGCTGACTTTATTTCTTTTTAATTTCGTATTTGTTGTAATCGATATCCAGATCGAAGACCTGTTTATTGCCCTGCGGATCCTCGAGGATCAGTTCCGTATGTCCACCATGGACAAGTCTGGCATGCACCAGATAGTCTTCAATGCCCGGATGATATATGATCTCCACAGTTCCGTATTTATCATCTGCCAGATAGACTTTGCAGCTGTCGTCAAATACTGCTCCTGCGCTTCCGCCGTTGGACAGAAGATCCGTTTCATACACATTTCCTTTAACAAGCCCAAGCCCGGAAAAAGCCATGATCATGATGATGTTTATGATCAGCCCGGCATTGCGGAGCTTTTTATCATCGAATATGCAAAGCGGATATATCAGCAGAGTGATAACGCAGAAGACAGCGCTCAGCAGATGCTTCGGGAAGAAATATCCGGCCTCAGCTGTGAACTTATTCAGATGATATCCCAAAAGCAGCATTACAGGCGTCAGTATCAGCAGCCCCCACCACTTGTTTTTCTTCATGTACCAGCCGATGAAACCCATCGGGAAGGTCAGTATGGTCCAGATGAACCAGTATCTGTAGTAGCCGAACAGGCCCCAGCCCAGTGAGCTGAACGGCACCTGTATAAGGTATACCAGCGGCTGGCTTATCAGAAAGAACACAAAGCACTTAAGCGCCGAATCCAGCGGGCTTTTGCTGTTCATGATTATAATGATGCCAAAAAGTATCCAGACCTCGAAGCTTATCGTTATGTCTGCGAATGAGGTGTTTTCAGCTGCCGGAAGCATAGCCATAAGCGCAGTGTAAGCTCCCGCAGCGACGGCAAATAATATGAGCTTCGGCCAGCCAAGATCCAGGCCCCCGAACAATTTCTTTATCTTTTGCATTATGTGTTTCCTTTAATCGATCCTGTTTGCCGCATTAACGGTATCTTCTTGCCCAGATCCTTTTGATGATGATCTTGAGCAGCATTATGGCGCAGACAGCAGCGGCAGCGTACAGCGAATAGGTTATCATAAACGGGTATTCAGCCAGCGTAGTCATGACCACCAGCGCATAGATGCCTCCGCCTATAAGCCCTATAACGCCAAGGGATATCAGCGCTTCAAAGAACATTCCGAAACCTGCAGCGCCTGTGGCAAACAGTCCTATGATTCCGACAGCATTGAGTATGACCCCCATAAAGCCCTTTGTCTTTCCTGCTCCCACATAGCGGAAGAAGAAGATAAAGGCTATGAAGGCCAGAACTGTAAGCATAGCTCCGACTTCCAGAGAGATATCCCTGGCATTGTTATATTTTTCCCTGCGGAGCTTGTCCTCTTTTTCTTTCCTTGCCCTTTCCTCTTCGGCAATCTGCTTCAGTTCTGCCTGCTTTTTCTTTTCCTGCGCCTGGGCCTTTTTAAGAGCTTCTTCATGTTGTTTTATCCGGGCAAGACCCATTTCGGCTGTTCTGAAAGCATGATGATCCATAAACAGTTTCGGCTTTTCAGCGCTCTTTTTAGCATTACTGTACCACAGTTCAGCTTTGGCATAGTTCTGCTCCTTGCCCTCTCCTGTCTCATAGGCTTCTGCAAGCATGTTCATCGCGCGTTCAACGCCCTGCTCTGCAGCTTTTTCGCACCAGAAAACGGCCTTATCTATATCCTTTGGGACAACCCTTCCGTCCCTGTAGTATTCTGCTGTTTTCCACTGTGACCGGGCATCGCCCTGCTCTGCAGCCTTCAGATACCAGTAAGCAGCCTCCTTAGCAAACTCCGCTTCGTCTCTGTGTTTGTCAAAAGCATCTGCCAGCGACTTCATCGCTATTGCAGAGCCTTCTATTGCGGTTTTCCAGAGCTTTTCAAAAACCATCTTCCGCTTTTCAGTCTCTGCCTCGAGCTCAGCCGCAAATCCATCCCTGCTCCTGAGGGCTTCTTCATTTTCAAAGCTCGGCTCAACGCGGTGGCTCTGTCTCATCGTCTCCGGCTCATCTTTTGTATCGTCTATCTCGAACTGAACGTACTCCAGAATATCCTCAGCGTCAGACGCATCTACCCCCAGTTCGATCGCCTCTTCGAGACAGTCTTCAGCCAGAAACAGATTCTGATCGAGACCGAGACCTTCATAATAATAGTTTCCCAGCTGGTACAGAGCAAAAGAATGATGCTGATCGGCAGCCTGCTTGAACCAGTAGGCAGCCTTAGCCTGATCTTTGGGAAGCTTTACGCCGCCGTCGTATACAATGCCTATCAAAGACTGAGATTCCGCATCGCCTGCAAGCGCTTTGCCAAACAGTTCCCTCAGCTGGCTGTGATCCATTTCCTCGATAAGATCAAACCGCTCCTCGTACGCAGTGGGATAATCCTCATAATCTTTCGGTTCTAAAAGCATCTCTGCCTTATCTAAATACTTTTTATAATCTTCTGACCTGCCTGTATCCATTTGCTTTCCCTTCTTAAGCACTTTTAGTTTTCTTCCATATCCTCGTCAAACTCCATGTCCCAGGCCTCGCTGGAGATGCTGTTGCATTGCTTAAGTCCGGCCGATACGAGATACAGAGCGAAAACGAATGAAATAACTATGGTCATATAATATGATCTTCCCGGAAGCACCGAGTAAAGTATGTGGAGTACCAATACCGCTGCGGCTGAAATGATAAACCTGACATTGGTAAATGCAGCGGGCTTAAACCCATCTCCATCCTGCGCCATCACCAGACTGCTTCCGATAATTGCGCTCCAGAGCACATGACCGGCAGTCATAAAGACACATTCCACTATTGTGGCTGTTTCCACGCCCATATAATACAGACGGCCTACCGCAACCAGTGTGGCGAAACCCGCACCTATGCAGGCGCCAATGCAGGATCCGTTCAGAATAAAGCGGGGTTTCAGCCTATAGATGCAGAACGCGACAGCAGCTGTCTTGACCACCTCCTGTATGATCGCAACAAGTATGAGCTGCAGTGTCCCTGTTTTGTCCCAGAGCGGCCGTTCTATCAGGTTGTCGATAAGCATGACAAAAACCCCGCCGAGGAAAAACATCTCGACCGCCTTAAATATGGAAATGTTCCTTGGGACATTGCATTCCCAGAAGAATATCATCAGGGGGAAAGGCAGGAGCAGACCGGTAAAGAAGGTCATGCTCGGGATGACATAAGGATTCTGCGTTAGTTTAAATGTAGCCAGTGTCAATGCTGCCGCAATCAGAAGAACAATAAATATCCTGGTGTGCAGCCAGGGTTTGGGCCATTCACCATTCATGCTCCTTACATCAGGAGTAGTCTGCCTGGTCCCGCAGATAAAAAGTCTGTCGCGCTCCTCAGCAGAATGCTTTCTGAATATTCCGGAGAACAGATCTCCAAAGTGTATTTCAGTCTTTATAGAGCCGTCTGCCAGACCATTGATAGTCCTTGCAAGGCTGCGTGCGCCTTTTCTTAATACGTTTTCATTTCCGGCTGCATCCGTGCCCTGAACCGCACCGCACTGCGGGCAGTATTTTGCATTATCATCGATCTCGCATCCGCAATTTCTGCAAATCATCTGTTTCTCCCTCTAAACAGGTTTGTTATCCTTCCACTCACATTCCCGGACAGTTCCGTCCGCAAAAGTGAATCGTCCGTGACCGCAGCGTTTGTCATCCCTGAACTCGCCTTCATAGCAGTCACCGTTCCGCAGCTTGTAAACGCCGTATCCGTCGCGTAAATTGTTTTTGAAACTGCCTTTATATACATTTCCGTTGGCAAAGCGGTAGGTACCGCTTCCGTGACGCATATCGTTCAGGTATTCGCCCTCGTAGATGTCCCCGCTGGCATAGACCATCCTTCCGTAACCAGATCTGAGGCCATCGGAGAGTTCTCCTTCGTATACATCACCGTTGGGATATCTGACGGTCTCGCGTGAGATGCTGAGCTTTTCCGGATGCATCTCCGGTACGGCAGCGGGTTTAGATTCAGCAAGGTCCGGAACAGTTAAAGGTTCATTCTCTTCCTCAATGCAGAAGCATTCGTCGTCGATATTCTCCAGAACGGTTTCCATGTCGGAAATGCTTGCGACTGTGATCTTTCCCCCGCCGTAAGGCTCCAGGACATCGTCTAGTATCGCCTGAGCGATCTCGCCCTTTTCTTCGAGGCGGTTCAGGCTGTCCTCTGCCACATACATCTGAAGAATATCGCCTATTTTAAGACATGCGATATCGTCAGCTGTCAGTGGTGTACTGTCGAGTGAAACGCTTTCCCCTATCCATGTTGCAAGACCTGTTTTCGACTGAGCCCAGGCAGGATCTGCGTTTACCGGTATTATCCTGACAGCGCTGCGGTTGTGCTTTCTTCTGACCTTAGGTGACTTCTGGGAAAGAGCGAGCTCCGCAAAAACAGGAGCGCTCTTAAGAGAGTTTTCGCTTATCATAAACAGTATGGCGCGGCAGTTGGGATTGGTCATGGCTGTGAGAGCCCCCAGCTGCCAGTTCCTGCCTATCATTTTATTCAGTTCTTTATCTATCCAGATATTGCAGCCCAGGTTTTGAAGCCTGCGTATGAATGGATACACCCGTTCTCCGTCCGTCTTGCTGTAGCTCACAAAAACATAGGGCCTGGATGGATCGCAGGATCTCAAATTTCTGACAAGAGTATTCATTCTATATCACCTGAAAATATAAAATCGACAGAATAATACTACACCGAGCTTTGCTGTAAATCAAATCTTAAATACAAAAACTGCCGGTCCATAAGACCGGCAGCTATTAAAACAAATGCCTCTGCGCCTATTTCTTTCCTCTCATTATCTCCATTCCTGCATTCCAGGCTTTGCCTACCTTTTCTCCGGTCACATAATAGCCATGCCGGAACTGATCAAAGATAAGAGCGTTAAGCTTTTCAGGTTCCACCTTGCCCTTTTCATCCAGAACGGACTCTTCGGCTGCAACATTGACGATCTTTCCTACGATGCAGTAAAAGCTGTCATTGGAAACCACTTCTGCCAGTTCACATTCCATGGCAAGAGGGAATTCGTCAATGATCGGAGCGTTTACAAACCCGCTCTTTACAGCAGTGTAGCCTGTTCTCTCGAATTTGTCATCGATCTTATTGCCGCTGGCAATTCCGAAGAAGTCAGCCACATCCATGTGATCCTTGTCAGCGATGCTCACGGTAAAAGCCTTGGCCTTCAGCAGGTTCTGTGTAGTCTTATGTTCCTCGTCGATGAACAGTGCTATCTTATCCATTCCGCAGATCATGCCCCATGCCGCATTCATAACATTGACCTTGCCGTTTTCATCATATGCTGCCACCATAAGCACGGGCATCGGATAAACAGCAGGAACCACACCGATATTCTTTTTCATTTCAATACATCCTTTCTTAATATCAGGCTTGTCGCCTCTTGTTTTAATGACTGCTTCATGATATCATTTACAAGTAGAATATCAAGTACCAACATTTTAGTTATATACTTACCTTTCAGAAAGTAATATCCCAGATGAAAGTAGACAAAAAGATAGAATCCGCCAATTTCGAAGATACCGGATACAGCTATACTCTTTCCCTTATTTCGGGGAAATACAAGCCCATTATCCTCTACTGCCTTATGGAGTACGAGCCTGTGCGTTTCAACGAAATGCAGCGCTACCTTAAAAATGTGGCAGACAAGACCCTCAGTCAGAATCTGAAGGAACTGGAGGCAGACGAACTTATCATCCGCACCGTCTATCCGCAGATACCGCCTAAGGTGGAATACACCCTTACAGAGCGGGGCCATTCTCTGGTAAAGGTCTTAGACAAGCTCTGCGACTGGGGCATTGAAAACAGAAAATAGCTGTTATTTATTCAGGAGCAAGAAATGATACTTGAAAAGATGTCCTGGCTTCAGGCAAAAGAAGCTTTTGAGAAAGATCCCATAGTCGTGATACCTGTAGGCAGCCTGGAGCAGCATGGACCCCAGTCCGCTCTGGGCACCGATTTCCTGGTGCCTGCTTATCTGGCAAAAAGAATAGAGTCCATGGATAATGTGTTAGTTGCGCCAACTGTAAACTACGGAGTCTGCGATTATCACATGAGCTTTCCGGGGACAGTAAGCATCGGCGTTGACGGACTAAGCCTTGTTCTTACCCGCATCGCGCTGGGTCTGATGAGCCACGGAGCCCGCAGATTCCTTGTGCTGAACGGTCACGGAGGCAATACCCCTGCAATAGACAGCGCCGCACTTGCCGTATACAAAAATGGCGGCATTATGGCTGAACTGGACTGGTGGGTAGTAGTCGGCCAGCTGGATCCGAAATATGCAGGAGGCCACGGAGACAGGATAGAGACCGAGGCCATGCTTGCAGTCGATGAAAGCGCAGTCTGCCTCGATCTATGCAGGGATATGGACCCGAAACCGCTGACCGATGAGATAAGTCCGGTACACATACAGTCATTCAATTATAAGGGCGCTGCGGTCAGGATAGCCCGAGACACAAAGGAATCTGCTCCAAACGGCTGGTTCGGCCCATGGGATCCGAGGGATGCAAAAAAGGAAAATGGCATTGCCATGATGGACCTGATGGATTCCTATCTCAGAGATTTCATAGAAGAGTTCAGAAAAGCTCCGCTGTGACAGCATAAACATCCTGTACAGCTGCTGAACAGATTGTTTTAAATCCATCAGATTCATAGAAGATCATGAAAAGTGCTTCCCGGATAGTCCGGGAAGCACTTCTGCTTTGTATCAGCTATATGATATCAGGCTATGTGATCATGCGTAATACAACCTACGCATAGTAGATCAGTCAGTGAAATTACGATTTGCCACGCTGAACCATATATCGTCATTACATGGCAAATTGATCATACCCTACTTGAATCGCCATACTGCGATTTGTCGTAAAGGCATTTGTCGTATAATTGTCGTAAAACCCGATTTTTTGGAGCAAGAATCCAGTAATTTCAAGACTTCCCAGACACTTATACGTTAAATAAGAAATTTGTGATGTCGCCGTCCTTCATGACGTATTCCTTGCCCTCGGAGCGAAGGAAACCCTTTTCTCTGGCGGAGGCGATGCTGCCGCCCACTTCCATGAATTTGTCATAGGCGATTATCTCAGCTCTGATGAAGCCCCGCTCGAAGTCAGAATGGATCTTGCCTGCAGCCTGTGGAGCCTTGGTCCCATTGATAATAGGCCATGCGCGGCATTCATCAGCGCCGGCGGTCAGGAAGGATATTAGGTTCAGCAGGCTGTAGGATGCCTTTACGAGTTTATCCAGACCGCTCTCGGAAATCCCAAGATCTGCAAGAAATTCAGCCTTTTCATCATCTTCCAGCTCAGCCATCTCAGCCTCGATCTGAGCGCAGATGGTAACCATGCCTGAACCCTCAGCCTTTGCCAGCTCGGCAACAGTCTTAAGATAGGGATTGCCTCCGAAGTCCTCGCTTTCCGCATCTGCCAGCTCATCTTCGGAAACATTAGCAGCATAAATCACCGGCTTATAGGACAGCAGTCCCAGGCTTCTTACAAATTCAGCCTCTTCAGCATCTTCAAACTCCATGGTCCTGGCATTTTTGCCCTCGGAAAGGACCTCGTATACTCTTTCCATGGTCTGAAGCTGCCCAAGCTGCGCTTTGTTTCCACCCTTCATTGAGCTCTTTGCCTTGGCCATGCGGCGCTCAAGTATCTCCATGTCGGAAAGGATAAGTTCTGTGTCGATGGTCTCTATGTCCCTCTTGGGGTCTATGCTGCCCTCCACGTGGATTATATTGCTGTCCTCAAAGCAGCGGACCACGTGAACGATGGCCTCGACCTCGCGGATGTGGCCAAGGAACTGGTTCCCAAGGCCCTCGCCCTTGGAGGCGCCCTTCACCAGCCCTGCGATATCGCTGAACTCGATGGTAGCATAGGTCGTCTTCTTCGAATTATATATCTCGTGGAGCTTTTTTACTCTTTCATCGGGGACTGTAACGACGCCTACATTCGGCTCGATGGTGCAGAATGGATAGTTTGCTGCCTCTGCGCCTGCCTTTGTGATGGCGTTGAAAAGCGTACTTTTTCCCACATTAGGAAGTCCTACGATGCCTAATTTCATTTTTCTCTATACCTTTTCGGAAACCCGGTATTTTCAAGGTTTTCCGCCTTTCATAAATACTGAAGATATCCCGGGTCCTCACCCGGTCTATGCGCTGCTATCGCTAAGAAAACAGCGACCGATATAAATTAATAATATACCACGGGGCCCTGTTTTTCTCAATAGTGCAGCCATCATCTGATCTGTAATTCTATAAATATACGCTCGGCTCTTATTATTTTTGGATTTAATTCTAACCTATTGTTATGTTTTTCATATATTTTTTCAAAAATGTTTCATCATTTGTTTGACATTTGTTGGACAAGCGCTTTTATACTTTACGTAAAGAATGGATGGATCGTACCTAAACGCCTCGATCCATGGAATTAAACAATAATACTTCCCCGAAACAACAAACTGGCAGGTTTGGCTGCCGAAAGGAAGCGAAAATGCCTATTATCAGAAATGCAGAACCAAAGTCCCGTTACAGCAGTCCTCAGCAGGCACGGCTGACGCCTATCACTGACGCGGAAGCGCAGGCTCTGACAGCGAGCTCGAATTTCTTCAACGATCTTGGTATCAACTCAAATAATGGAGGCTTTGAATCCTCGTATATCAACCCGAATGGCAGCGAGAAGGGAACGCCGCGTGTGTTCTTTACCTTGCCCGGAGCTGATGGAGCAGACACCGTAAAAAGCCTTCAGGAGACAGGCATGGAGAACTGGTGGGGCAAGGATTTCTGGAACCAGGTCCAGATGGGAAACGTCTTTGTTTACCCTGCCCGCTCGGAAAAGCCCTGTCAGCTTCAGCTTGGAAATGACCAGAATGGCAACTGGCAGCTGTCCATCAGCCGCCCCCTGGAGGCGGAGGAGATGCCCCAGCGAGTCACACCTAAGCCCAACGGCTGGCAGCGCTTCTGGAACAGGATATATTCCGGCTTCTACAAGGATGTGTGCCAGCCCTACGATAAAAAGCAGCAGTCTATTGATAATATCAAGAACTCCGTCTCGCAGATGAAGGATCACAGACAGAAGACGGACACTTCGAAGGAATCCCATGCAGCCAAGCGTCTGATCTCTGATGCTGCCTGCCTGATAAAACAGGCAGGCAGTTTTTTATTTTGTCGTTATACTCCATGCTGCCGTAATGCTTTTCAATATGATATACTATGTAGTAATGTGTTCATAAACCTGAGCGCAGCAGGTTCGCATAAATTAAGAAGGAGATAATCATGGATGAGCAGAACACAGTGAAAGCCCTCGACAGGTATCTGTCGAAGCTGGATGTCTGGGGCATGGCCTTCGGCTGCATGGTCGGCTGGGGTGCCTTTGTAATGCCCGGGACCACCTTCCTTCCCGTGGCAGGGCCACTGGGTACAGCCATCGCCATGGTACTGGGAGTCCTGATAATGCTTGTCATAGGAGCCTGCACCGCCTGGCTCATGAACCGCAGCCCCCGCACTGGCGGCATCTACTCATATACCAAGGAAGCCTTCGGCAGGGACCACGCATTTCTCTGCGCATGGTTTCTGGCCCTCTCCTATCTTACAGTAGTCTTCCTCAACGGCAGCGCTTTGTTTGTGGTCATCCGCACCCTTCTCGGTGACAGCATACAGACAGGCTTCCACTATACTGTGGCGGGCAGCAATATCTACCTCAGGGAGGTAGGGACCTCCGTCCTTGCCCTGTCAGGTGTAGGTCTTCTTTTTGTCGTAGCCAAACCCATGCTGCAAAAGCTCCACACCGCCCTTTCGGTTATCCTTTTTGCAGGCGTTGCACTATGCACTGTCATCAGCTTTCCAAAGGCCCTGGCCAGCGGCCAGCTCCTGAGCTTCGGCACTCAGGGAGTAAACAAGGGTTTTGCCATATTCAGCCTCATGATACTGGCCCCCTGGGCCTTCGTAGGCTTTGAGATCACATCCTTTGAGACCGCACACTTCAGATTTCCATCAAAAAGATCCGGTGCCATACTGATCGCAGCAGTTCTTATGGCCGGCTTCGCATACATTTCCATGGCCTTTATGAGCATCTCTGCCCTTCCTGATGGCTGCAGCTCCTGGCAGGAATACATCTCAAGGCTCAGCAGCTTAAGCGGAGTGGAATCCGTACCCACCTTCTACGCTGCAAAGACTATCATGGGAAGCGGCGGGCTGGCGGTCATAAGCATTACCGCGGTTTCTGCCATACTCACAGGCATCATAGGGGCCTACAGGGCCCTTGTAAGGGTGCTCTCCACCATGGCAGAGGACAAGATCCTTTCCGACAGATTCTCCAGGACCACCTACAGCATTCTTTTTGTCATGGCACTTTCCATACTGATCTCTCTGCTTGGAAGAAATACTCTTATATGGTTTGTGGACCTGACCTCCTTTGGCGCCATCACAGCCTACGGCTACACCTGCGCTGCAGCCATAAAAGCAGCAAGAGCGGAAAACAACCGCAGGATAATGTTCCTCGGCATCCTTGGAACCGTCATATCCATATCCTTTGTGCTTGTCCAGCTGATCCCAAAGCTTGCGGCGCTGGATGCAATGGGCAGCGAAGCCTTCCTGCTCCTCTCCCTCTGGTGCCTTCTGGGCTTCGTGTTCTACTGGGGCACCATTCAGAGAAGCCCTCTCACCGAATACAGCGGCATATCCACCTCAGGCATAGTGCTCTTCTCCCTGCTGGTCTATTCAGCCCTCATGTGGCTGGCAAAGCAGCTGGCTGTCAAGACGTCTATGGACGATGCGAGGCGCTTTCTTGGCTGGGGCACAGCAGTTCTGCTGCTTATAATCTTCACCGGCCTTGTGGTAATGCTCTACATCCAGAATGTGGTCAGGAAAAAGCACGAGGCTTCCGAAAGAGAAAAGATAAGGGCTGTGGAAAGCAGTCTGGCAAAGAGCCAGTTCCTATTCAATATGTCCCACGACATACGTACTCCCATGAACGCCATAATGGGCTATACAGCCTTGGCTAAAAAGGAAGATTCACCGGAGCTCATCAGAGAGTATCTGGATAAAATACAGTTTTCAGGACGTCACCTTCTGGATCTGATAAACGATATTCTGGAGATGAGCCGCATAGAAAGCGGAAAAACCGAGATACATTACGAACCCGAGGATATCTGCAGGATAATCGAAGATGTAGGAGATATGTTCGCCGAACAGATGAAGCAGAAAGGCCTGCACTTCACTGTTCACGATACTCAGGTACAACACAGATATGTGTGGTGCGACAAAGGGAATCTCAACCGCATACTTTTAAATATCATAAGCAACGCATATAAATTCACTCCCGCCGGAGGTTCAGTTTCCGCAACGCTTTTTGAAACTGCGGGCGACAGCGCGGATGAATACAGCACTTACGAAATACAGATCCAGGACAGCGGAATAGGCATGTCCAGAGAATTCGTAGACAAGATGTTCACGGCTTTTGAGCGGGAGCGCAGCTCCACCGACAGCGGCGTAGAAGGTACCGGTCTTGGCCTTGCGATCACCAAAAACCTGGTAGATCTGATGGGCGGAACCATAGACGTGCTCACCTCTCCAGGCAGCGGCACGCAGATGATTATCAGATTCAAGCTGCGTCTGGCCTCAGAGGAAGATGTGCAGAACAGCCCTGAGAATCAGCTGCCGGCTGAAAGCGTCGATTTCAGCGGAAAACGGCTTCTGCTTGTGGAAGACAATCAGATCAACATGGAAATTGCAACTATGATACTCAGTCAGCAGGGTTTCCAGGTCGAGACAGCTGAAAACGGACAAATCGCTGTGGATATGGTTGCGGACTCCGTCCCCGGCTACTACGATGCGGTCCTAATGGACATACAGATGCCTGTGATGGACGGCTACAGCGCAGCAAGAGCCATCAGAGCGCTCGGCAATAAGGAGCTGGCAGGAATACCCATACTGGCAATGACTGCTAATGCATTTAAAGAAGACGTCCAGGCTGCCCTGGACGCCGGAATGCAGGCTCATATAGCCAAACCGATCGATATTAAACAATTGCTGGAAGAGCTCCGTAAGGTGCTCGGCTGATATAACTGACGAAAACACAGGACTTCAGATCACCAGAGTCCCAGCACTTTCCACCAGAGCATGCCAAGGCCGCCCCAGATCATTATATCCACCAGGGAAATAATAAAGCCGGTTACCCACCACTTGCTCTGGCTCACATATCCGCCCCCGAAGAATACAGGCGCCGGACCCGCACCATAATGGGTGAGGCAGCCGAACAGATTGCTTATAAAGCCCAGCAGCAGGGCGGAGATCATGGCAGGAGCCCCAGCCCTGACCATGACAGCAATAAATGCGCCGTACATGGCGCTCACGTGAGCTGTAGCGCTGGCAAACAGGTAGTGTGAGTAGAAGAAAATAACAGCCAGAACCATAAACGCCACGAGCCAGCTGAGACCTGCTACGGAATCAGCCATGAGTTCGCTGAACCAGGGGATAAAGCCCAGACTGTTCAGAAAACTTGCCATCATAACAAGCGCCGAGAACCATACCAGGGTATCCCAGGCGCCTTTTTCATTCTTGACATCCTCCCAGCTGAGAACTTCAGTGATCAGAAGCACGCTGAAGCCCACGAAGGCTGCCACAGTGGCATCTATACCTATTCTGGAACCGAATATCCAAAGCCCGAGCAGCAGGAAGAATACGCCTATCATGATCTTTTCACCCTGCTTAAGAGGCCCCATCTGCTGAAGGTGAGTTTTTGATATTTCAGACGCCTCCGGGGTGTTTTTTATTTCAGGGGGATTTGTCTTCAGTACGATCAGAGGGATCAGAACCAGAGATACGACTCCGGGCACCAGAGCTGCCAGGAACCAGCCGCCCCAGCTGATATTGATGCCGAGTATCTCAGCTGCTATGCTCACGCACATGGGATTAGCTGCCATGGCAGTCATGAACATGGCGGAGCATATCATATCACATTGAAAGACTGTGGTGTAAAGATAAGCTCCCATGCGGTTTTCTGTGCCCTTTGCAGGGTCGGAATCAAAAGCCATGCAAAGAGATTTGACTATGGGTGCCAGCACGCCGCCAGCTCTTGCAGTGTTGGAAGGCATTGCAGGAGACAGTATGCAGTCGCTTATTACCAGCGAATATGCAAGTCCCAGGGTCTTTTTTCCAAACCTGCCAACCAGTATATAAGCGATGCGCTCCCCAAGACCGGTCTTTATTATGCCTCTTGAGATGAAGAATGCCATCACTATGAGCCATATGGTGGTGTTGGAGAAGCCCGAAAGAGCCTGTGCAATCTTAAGAGTTTTTGTGAGCACCAGCGCTGTAATCGCTATCATGGACACTGAACCCATTGGCAGAGGTTTGGTGATCAGAGCATATATAGTGGCAAGAAATATACCGAAGATATGCCATGCGGGAAGTTCAAGCCCCGCCGGCGCCGGTATAAGGAAAAAAGCCGCCCCTATAGCTACGCTGATCAGAAGATTTATCCATTTTTTAGATTTCATCGTCGTCGTTTCCCATATAAAGAAGTTCTTCGGATCCAGTGTGGAAGACAACGGTCTTAACAGTGCCATCTTCCATCGCAAGCTCCGCTCTGAGCAGTGAATCTCTGTTGTAGCCGTCTTCGTACTTAAGATTTCTGACCCAGCCGTCGCGGCAGTAAAGCCCATCGGTATATACCACCCGGTCTTCATCATCGGCGTTCTTATCCGCAAAGTAAGGAGCTTCGTCAAACTCCCTGCCGTTGATCATGACGCGGGCTCTGTCGCCTGTAAAGCTCAGGACCACATCAGCGTAGATACCGGAGCCGCGGAAGTCCGAATAAGTGAGATCGTTTGTCCAGTAATAAGGTTCTTCCCTTTCCTGCACACCGCCGGCAAAATCCGGGGCCTGCGCGTTTTTTGCAGCTTCCCAGAGCTTGCGGTAACTGCTTCCTCCGGGAGCTGCGCTTATGCTGCAGCCTTCGGGGAAGCTGGGCTTCTCCTCATCCTGTCCATAGTAGTCAGGCGCTATGCTTCCTTCGAAAACAGCAGTATCGAGGCTTTTGCAGCCACCGAAGGCTCTTGAACCTATGCTTCTGACATTGGATCCGAAACGGACCTCCGTAAGCTCTGCGCAGCCCCAGAAGGCATCTTCACCCACATAATATACGCTGTCAGGAATCAGAATGCTGCCGCCGAGTTTTTCACAGCCCCAGAAAGCGCTGTCCTTGATATGCTCAAGACCTGCAGGCAGCTGGCCTAAAGACTCCAGTTCCTTACAGAAGGAAAAGCTGCTGTCACCTATGGATCTGAGCCCCTTAGGAAGATCCAGCCTTCCGCCGAACCCGGTATATGCAAAGGCGCCGTCGCCAATGATCTCTACCGATTCGGGCAGATTAAGCTCTCCGCTCAGGCCGCTGCAGCCGTTGAAGGTCTGACTGAAAATGAGTCTGGTATCTGCCGGAAGCTTCAGGGAATCGAAGCCCGGACAGCCGGAAAAAGCGTTTTCACCTATATACGAAACGCTGTCGGGAATGTCTAATGCTCCGCCTATACGCTTGTTGGAAGAGAAAGCATATTGTTCTATGCGTTCCAGCCCTTCGTGAAGTATTAGCTTCCCATCAAAACCGCAGCTGGTGAAGGCATTGACACCTATCTTTTTTACACTTGCAGGTATTTCCAGATCACCTGACAGATTAGGCATGGAATTGAAGGTGCTGTCTTCAATTTCACTCATGCCCTCGGAGATCCTGAGCCTTCCGTCAAAGCCGGACTGGGAAAAAGCGTAATCGCCTATGAACGTGACTGAATCAGGGATAATCAGGTCTCCTCTGAGGTTTTCACACTGATTAAACGCTACTCTTCCGATCGTCTCAAGGCCCTCCGGAAGCACCAGCTCTCCGGCTGCAGATTTAAGCTCGTGGAAAGCCTCTTCCCCTACTATTTTAAGAGACTTGGAAAGCTTCAAGCCGGTAAAGCCTGTGCAGCGCACAAAAGCATAGCCCTCAACGATCTCCACAGAATCCGGAAGGACCAGATCTCCTGTAAGACCATCACAGCCGTAGAAGGCAAACTGACCTATCTTCTTCAATGTAGAAGGAAGCTCCAGCGTGCCCTTCAGCTGATGGTTGGAATAGAATGCCTCGCCGTCGATAGATGTGATGCCTTCGGAAATCACCAGCTTTTTGATGGGATAGTCGCTCCACATGAAGCGGTTTGGCGTTACCATTTCTCCGCTGCCGGTGATAGTCAGTGTCTGGGTCTTTTTTTCATACTCCCAAGTCATGTTTTCGCCGCAGCTGCCGCTTGCATCAGCCATTGTGTTTCCGCCTAAGGTGCACCCGAAAAGAGTAAGAGCCATGATCATCACCCCCAAAAGCGCTATGATTCTGTTTTTTCCTCTTCTTCCAAGCATTTTCTGTTCCCTGCTTTCTTAAGGACGAAGAACAAAACGATTCCTCCTGCTACCATAGCCAGACTTATAAGCTGAGCCTGACGCAGGCTGCCTATCATGAGACTATCGGTCCTTAGCCCTTCAACAAAGAAGCGCTCTACAGAATACAGTATTAAGTAAAGTGCTGCATTTCTCCCCTTGAAGCCTCCCTTCATGTGGTCATCAGCCCATACAAGGAAGATGCAGAGCAGCAGGCACCATAAAGATTCATACAAAAATGTGGGATGGACCAGCTTGCCTTCGGCATATATGGCCCAGGGCAGATCTGTCTCGACTCCGTGAGCCTCGCTGTTGAAATAGTTGCCCCAGCGGCCTATGGCCTGTCCCAGAGCGATGCCGGGCATCAGTATATCCATGTAGTCCCGTATATTGCCTTTGTATCTTTTTATGAGAAAGATCGCGGTTCCGATGCCGAAGATCAGGCCGCCGTGTATGGCAAGCCCGCCGCCGCGGATATTCAGTATCTGATCGGGATGTGCTCCATAATACTCCCAGGTGAAAAGCACATAATAGAGCCTTGCGCCTATAACACCGAGGGGAAGCGCCCAGAGTGCAATATCCAGTACATGCTCCGGGTCAATGCCTTTTTTCGGAGCCCGCATGTAGGCCAGGGTCACGCCCAGGACCATGCCCATTACTACGCAGATAGCGTACCAGCGTATCTCAAGGCCGAAAAGGCGGAAGGCCACCGGATCCGGCACGGGCAGAAAGCTGTCAGCCGGACTCGCAGCAAGAGCGGCGGGAGCGGCAAATGCGTTGATCACAGTTCCCGCCTCCCTTCCAGAGCCTTGGAAAGTGTAACCTCGTCCGCATATTCCAGGTCTCCGCCCACCGGTATGCCGTGGGCAATGCGGGTGACCTTTATGCCTGCAGGCTTGACCAGCCTTGCTATGTACATGGCAGTGGCTTCGCCCTCTATATTGGGGTTAGTTGCCAATATGAGCTCTTTAATATCCCCTTCCTGCAGACGGATTATAAGGGATCGGAGGTTTATATCCTCCGGCCCTATGCCGTCCATGGGAGAGATGGCGCCGTTAAGCACGTGATAAAGCCCGTTGTACTCCCGTATGCGCTCCATGGCATATACATCTCTTGGGCTTTCCACCACGCAGATGACGCTGTGGTCCCTGGCGTTGTCAGAGCAGATGCTGCAGGGATCCACGTCGGTAAGATTGCCGCAGACCGAGCAGTATTTCATGTTCCTTTTGGCTTCCACTATGGAATTGGCAAGGCCGACAGCCTCGTCGTCAGTCAGCGAGAGCACATGAAAAGCCAGGCGCTGAGCGGTCTTTCCGCCTATGCCGGGCAGCTTTGACAGCTCCGAAATAAGATTGTTTAATGGTTTTGCGTAATGTCTCATATCAAAGTCCTATTTGACGGATACTGCCGCCAAATATCTAAAGCTAGAACGGCAGACCAAGACCGCCGGTCAGCTTGTTCATCTCGTTGCTGCTGATATCGTCTATCTGGCGCATGGCTTCGTTGGCAGCAGCGATGATCAGATCCTGCAGCATATCGACTTCTTCGGGGTCGCAGAGCTCGGGTTTGATCTTTACGGAAACGATCTGATGTTCGCCGTTTACTCTTACTGTTACGGCTCCGCCGCCTGCGCTGGCCTCAGTCTCGGTCTGATTGATCTCGTCCTGCTTGGCTGCCATAGCATCCTGAAGAGCCTGCAGCTGCGCCATCTGAGCAGCCTGGCTCGGTCTTGCCTGCTTCTGCTTGGGCATTTTGCCCGCTTTCATTCCTTTACCCATGATTCTCTCCTTTTATACAGGCTCAAAAAGAGCCGTCAGTTATATATTTTCTATGTCCAGGATGGTTAAAACCCCATCCGAGACTTTGAATTTCACATTCAGATTGCCGTAAGTCATACCGTAGACCCGCTCGGGATCATCGTGATAGCTTGGCCTTGGGTCAAGAGACAGTATTTCCGTAAGCTCGGAAAGCTTTTCTCCCGCCTTTTTTCCTATTCCTTCATTTTCAAAGCGCACTTGAAGCTTTCTGCTGCTGCTTCCGTCACTGAAAGCCACATCTGAGTCCGGAAAACTGTCAGCATAGGGCAGATAAGGCTTTATATCGTAGACAGGAGTCCCGTCCATGAGATCCGCCCCGCGCACCTTTATCTCGATCCGCCCTGCGCTGTTTCTGCCCACTGAAATCAGCTCAACGCAGCTCATGGCAAGCGAATTCGGCCGGTGAGGAGACCTTGTTGCGAACACCCCTATCCTTTTATTCCCGCCAAGCGCCGGTGGCCGTATGGTCGGAGACCAGGCCTTTCCTGTAAACCCGGAGAACTCCCAGATAAGCCATATCCTGCTGTAATCCTCCAGTCCGCGGAAAGCCTCCTGCACGGAGTATTCGGGTTCCATCACGACCAGGCTCACCGCCTCTTTAGCCAGCCCCGCCTGCTTGGGTATACCGAACTTCTCTTTGTAATCGTTATGTATATATGCGATCGGTGTTATTTCCATTACTGCCTGCTGCACATCTTGATTATTGCCAGCTCAACAAGTATTCGGGGCTTAGGAGCCCACTTTGCCTCCGAGAGCGCTTTGGAAAGCTCCATGATGCAGCCCCTCAGCAGCTCCGTGTCGCAGCGTCCGCTCTGCGCTCTGAGCCTTTCCACATTCTCCAGCGAAAGGTTCAGCATGTTTTCGGGATGCTTTGCAAAGCGGATGATCAGCAGATTCCTGAGATGCTCCAGCCAGTCGCGTCCGAACTGACTTGCTTCTTTTCCTTCCGCCATCACCTGAGCTAATATGCTCAGAGCCTCCCCGGCATCCTTTTTCAGTATCGCGTCTGTCAGAGCTATATGGGTCTCGACCCCCGCCATCCCAAGCAGGAACAGCACATCTTCTCTTGTGAGATGCTTCTGCCCCGCAGTGCAGCGGTCAAGCAGCGACAGCCCGTCGCGCACAGAGCCGTCTGCATTGGCGGCTATAAGGGACAGCGCATCCGCATCGGCTTCTACCCCTATCTCCCTGCATATTGCTGCAAATCTTTCAGTCAGCATCTCCTCCGACACCCTTCTGAAATCAAGTCTTATACAGCGGGACAGTATGGTAGCCGGAAGCTTATTGGGATCCGTGGTCGCCAGTATGAAAACTGTGTTCGCCGGCGGCTCCTCGAGAGTTTTCAGAAGCGCGTTGCAGGCAGCCGGGGTAAGCATGTGGGCTTCATCGATGATGAAGACCTTGTTCCTGCCCACGACCGGAGGGAAGTTTACCTCCTCCCTCAGTATGCGCACATCGTCCACGCCGTTGTTGGAAGCAGCATCCATCTCCACTACATCAAGATAGGTGCCGGCGGCTATGGCTTTGCAGGCTTCGCACTCACCGCAGGGTCTTTCTCCATCGGATGTGCAGTTCAGAGCTTTAGCCAGCAGCCTGGCAGTTGTGGTCTTTCCTGTGCCTCTGGTGCCGCAGAAAAGATAGGCATGCCCCACGGTGCCTGATTTTATCTGGTTTTTAAGTATCTTTACGATATGCTCCTGACCTATGAGTTCTTCAAAAGTCTCCGGCCTGAAGCTGCGGTACAGTGCCTGATACATATGCTCTCCATTAAGCTGATATAAAAGCAAAAGCCCAATCTAAAGTATTATACATCAGATTGGGCTTTAACTCAATAAGATACGGGCGATTCAGACTGCGCTTTACTCTTCATTGACACCGGTCTCGCCGTAGTTCATATAGATGAAATTCACGACATCGCCTCTCAGGCAGTCTTCGGAAGGCTTGGTCAGCGCTATGGGATTGTCCATCAATATGTTGTTATCATTCGCCCAGTTCACAGCATCCTCGTACCAGGTTCCCAGTCCTATCTTGCCGGGTTCGCCCATGGCTCTGTAGAGGAAAGTGAGTATATGCGCATGAGAGCAGTTGACCTCGGGAGAGAACCTGTCTTCAGAGGTTCCGTCTGTTATGCCCATCTCCACGGCCCACAGCACCGCATCGTGGAAATATGCATTGTCCGGCACATCCTTGAATGGATTATAAGTGCTGGAGGGCGCCGGTTCGCCCGCAGATCTCCAGAGGAAGGTCACAGCCTGGGCTCTGGTGACTGTTTTGCCCGGGGAGAATTTTGTTGCGGAGGTTCCGTCTGTTACGCCTTCTGACAGAGCCCAGCTCACAGCTTCCCTGTAGTAGGAAGACTCCGGCACATCGGTAAAAACAAGGGGATCGTTCTCGATGGCCTTCTCGGCGAACTTCAGTTCAACTGAATAATTGCTGTCCAAAGACATAGTCCCGCTGGTCTTACTGCTTATAAATCCAAGCCCTTTATACTCAAATCCGGGATAGGCTTCGATATTGCGGATCTCATAGCTTGTTCCTTTAGGCAGCGCTTTGTAAAAGCTGCTGACATTTTCAGCTGCCAGTTCTCCGTTTATATAGACATCGAAGTAGCCCTTGTTAACAAGCGGCTCTGTGTAGGATTTTGCAGAAGCCATGGTATTGCTGAAGGACATATAATCGGAGTTATCAGCTCCGTTTACACTCAAAGTGAAATCGCTGCTGTCGGCGACCTGGAACTTATACTTCAGATCGATCTGATGGCTCTTCCCAATGCCTTCTTTCTCAAGGATCATGGAAAGCAGCATCATATAATCGCCGGTTTGCCTTGGAAGGAATCTTGCAGGCTGACGGCAGTCTATATCGTCATTGCGGGCAAAGGCCATATTGCCTATATTCTGATAGTTTTCACCCTCTTTATGATAAAGCCCCAGACTATATGAACCATTGCAGGGCAGCAGCACATCGAAATCGAACATCTCATTTAATCTGATGGCACTTGTATTGACAGTTACTTTCGGAGCTTCAACGACAGAGAAGTACAGGTCCGGAGCTTCAGCGCTGCCGCCGCCGTTCACGGAGGCCATTGCCTTTATCACATAATCCCCCGGCTCGGTGCAGTCAAAACGGACCGAACTCAGATCAGAATAGCTGTTTACGACTTTGTCCTGATCATTAGCGCTCCTGATGCTGCCGCTGACCTTGTCATAATCTCCGAGAACAGAGATGTTGATATTCTGGCCGACTATGAAGATCCTTCCATTTACTGATATCTCAAGGTTTTTGGGATACTTGCCTGCTCCGGTCTGCTCCATCGCAGCCCCTGCCCCGCCGACAGCACCGGTCTCATTGGAAACGCTGCCGGAACTTCCGGAGGAGCCAGAGGATGAAGGTTCAGTGACCCTGAAGTCCATTTTAGCCACCGGTGTGCTGTTTCCTGTGCTGCTGAAGGCTTCGCACCAGATCTGATAGCTGCCAGGAGTATTGCAGTGATACTCTATTGAGGATCCCGGCTTGATATTGCTGTATCTGTTGAAGATCCTGCCGGAGTCCGCTGCATCTCTTATGGTGAAGTTGAAGTAGCTTGCATCGGTTGCGCTTGGGGTTGCCTTAAGAGTGCCGCCTTTTGCAATGCTTGTTGCAGACAACACCAGCTTGCCGTTGCTTGGGTAGATCGCCTTTTTCTGTGTAGAGGAGGAAGTCCCGCTGCTTGCCGGCTTTGCAGCGTCCTTGGCATTCTGCGAATTCGAAGCTACTGTGCTGCTGTATTTAGGGGTCAGGAAGCCCTGGATGCGGTAGACCAGCTTGCCGTTCTTATCCCTGCCTTTGCTGCTGTATTCTTCGTAGAATTCATCCACCCTGTCGCCGGTGCGGCCGTTATGTTTGCTGTGAGTCCTCTGAATGGTCCAGAATCCCTTGCTGTCGCCATCCTGCGAAACTATTCCCACATGGCTGCTGCTGGTCGGAACGCCGTTTTTATCGCGCTTTGCAGGCGTGTAGTACTTATAGGCTTTAGTAGTCTTTGTTTTTTTGTTCATCGATTCATAGAGTACAAGATCTCCCTTTTTGGGGATGTATCCCGACTCTCTTGAATGATAAACGGCGCCTTTTTTATAGCACTCGCGTATGGCGCCGCAGCCAGTGGCATTGGGGATTATGTTCTCGGAGATGCCGGCTTCTCTGAAGCACCAGGTAACAAAGGTAGCGCACCATGATGCCCCTATATACTCGCCATTTTTATTTTTTGTCTTCAGCAATCCCGATGATATGCGGTTGAAGTACTCCACAAGATTATAGCCTTTGGAATTCTTGGAATTGCCGCTCAGATCCTTTATTGAATCGCTGGCTCTGTAACCCACCTGACTTCGGGCTACATTTACAAGGTCCTGGACCTGATTTCCGCTCAGCGTGACACTCATCAGCTGATCGTAGTATTTGCCGCTCTTGTATGAATCGCTCATCTTTTTATAGACCGGAGGCTTATTGCCCGCGGCATAAGCTGTCTGAGCGAAATCAGGCACCATGCATATCATCATGCAGATGCAGAGCAAAATAGATACTGTTCTTTTCATCATGTCGGATATCCTCCCGATAAACGCAGTGTTTAGTTAATTGTATCATATAACGACAATTTGAGATTAGCACTTTTGTCAAAGGAACGCTTATTGTATAATTAAAAACGATAAATCATGCTTTGCAGACGGTGAAATGACTATGCCAAGAAATGCGAAAAACGGAACAGTCTCTGTGGGAGGCAGCGGGATGCACTATGCATCCTTTGGCTCGGGGCCGAAGGTCCTTATACTGCTGCCCGGCCTTTCAGATGGTCTGGCCACGGTAAAGGGAAAGGCTTTCCTGCTGTCCCAGCCCTACAAGCTGTTTTTTGAAAAATATACGGTATATATGTTCAGCCGGAAGAACGAAATGCCGGATGGCTGCAGCATCAGAGACATGGCTGAGGACCAGGTGCAGGCGCTGAAAAGCCTTGGGATCGAACGCTTTTCGGTCCTGGGGGTATCCCAGGGCGGCATGATAGCCCAATACATTGCAATAGACCATCCCGAAATGGTGGAAAAGCTGGTGATAGCAGTTTCAGCCCCAAACTGCGGTGATCTGAGCGCTGAGGTCGTCCGCAAATGGCTGAAATTCGCAGAAGCAGGTGACCACAAATCTTTAATGATAGACACTGCGGAAAAGAGCTATTCTCCGGCCTACCTTGCAAAATACAGAAGCATGTATCCCATAATCGGTCGCATAGGAAAACCTTCGGACGGCTACCGCCGCTTTAAGCTGAATGCTGAAGCCATACTGGGTTTCGATGCATCTGATGAACTTTCAAAAATCAGCTGTCCGACCCTTATAATAGGCGGAGAGGAGGACAAGATAGTCGGGGCTGAAGCCTCCCGTAAACTTAATGAACTCATTTCCGGCAGCAGGCTTTATATCTATCCCGGACTCGGCCACGCCGCCTACGAGGAGGCCAAAGACTTCAACAAGAGAGTGTTTGACTTCCTCGAAGAGTAGGACCGGAACCCGCAGATCAGAACATACAAAAAGAGCAGGTCGATAGCCTGCTCTTTTATTATTCCTTATATTTTCCTTCAGGAGCGCAGCTTTCATGTCACTTTATGGTGCTGCCCTCTCTCTTCTTGACCACCTGTATTTTGGTTGGTATGTTGGACCTCAGGACCTCCACATGGGATATGATGCCCACCATTCCGTGAGCCTTCTGTATGCTGCCCAGAATGTCCAGTGCATCATCGATGGAGTCGTTATCAAGGGAGCCGAAGCCCTCGTCGATGAATATGCCGTCGATATTGACCCCGCCGGTCTTGGCGATGGTGGACATGCCGATGGAAAGAGCAAGGGATGCAAGGAACTTTTCGCCGCCTGAAAGCGTGGAAACGCTTCTTCCCTCGGAGCCTCCGGCGTAGCTGTCGTAGACCTTAAGATCCAAGCCCCGCTTATTGCTTCCGTCCACCTTTTCGTCGGTCCTGAAGAGCTGATATCTTCCGCCGTGGACTTTTTTGAGCATCTCGTTTGCGGCTTTGATCACCGAAGAGAACATTATGCCAAGCACGTAGCGCTGAAGGCCTATGCCTGTGTCTCCTCTGAGGTTCTTGGCAAAGGTGAAATCATCCTCCGCGTCCTGTATCTCGCTTCTGTATTTGTTGTCTAAAACCTTAAGCTGGCTGTACTTGCCCTCCAACCGCTCCTGTCTGGTGCTGAGAGAAGAATGCTTCTTTATATACTCACTCTTCTTTTCCTCTATTTCCTTCTGCTCCGCCGCGATGGCTCTGGTGTCCGGCTCCTGCCGGTCCTTCAGCTTGGCGAGCTTATCGTTTACCTGAGTTCTGAGTGTCCCTACGCTGCCGCTGTATTCATCGATACTTTTTGACAGTCTGCTGCGCTCTGCATCTGAAAGCATGCGCTTCTGGACCTCTTCCATGCTCCGGAGGCCATGCTCCTCCAGAACCTCAAGGAGAGCCTGCTCCGCTGAAGCGGCCTCAGCCTGAGCCTTTTTCAGCTCACCCTTTGCCGTTTCCACACGAGTCCTGATGGATTCGTTGTTCTGCTTTGCAGTCTCAAAGCTGCTGTTTAAGCGCTCCTTATCCGCATCGTACTTCTTTATAGAGTCCGTGTAGCCTTTTATATGCCTGTTCAGCTCCGCCAGATCCTCTATGCCCTCTATCAGGTTTCTCCGGGCGGACTGGTGCTCAGCTCTGGCCTTTTCCAAAGCAGCCTGAGCCTGCAAAAGAACCTCGTTCTTCTTTTTCCATGCAGCCTCAGCGTTCTTCCTTTTTTCGTCGGCGCTCTGCCAGTTTTTACGGAAGAGATCCTCTTCAGCTTCTGCTTTCTCCACATCATCCTTGGATGCGCTGCCCTCAACTATGGGCGCCTTCATCGGATGCTCAAGGCTGCCGCATACGGGACAGGGCCGGCCTTCCTCAAGCTTTTCAGCGATAAAGCCTGTAATGCCTGCCATGTAGCTTGCGCGCAGGCTCCTTGTCCTTTCAGAGGCCTCGTTCAGGGAGATAAAGCAGCTTTGCGTATCAGCCGTTGCTCTGTCCAGAGCCGCCTGAGCCTTCTTTTCTCCGGCTTCGGCCTCCTGCTGCGCCTTTGAAGCATCCTTTTCCTGTCCCTCCAGCCGGTCTATATCCATATAGATCTCAGTCTTGGATTCAAGAAGAGTCCTCTGCCTTTCCCAGCTCTGTCTGGTATCAGCCTTGTTTTCGTGTTCCTTAAGGGCTTCCCCGGTGCGGATGAATTCGGTCTCCGCCGCCAGAGCGTCCTTCTGAAGCTGCTTAAGATTAGCCTCTCTGGCCTGTTCGGTCTTCTTTTTCTCTTTCAGTTTATCTATGGGAGCCCTTGCGTTTTCAGCGATCACAGCCTCTGCAAGAGTTTTCCTGTCACTCTCTATCTGATCCTTACAGCCCTCCAGAGCGGTAAGCTTCTCCTCCAGCTGGTGCAGCTGGGCGAATTCATTCGCAAGATCTTTCTGGGCCGCAAGCTGTTCCTCCCGTTTCGGATAGTCTGCTGCCAGGTACTGCTTTTCAAGCTCCTGCGTCTGCTGAAGCCCCGCATCCAGCAGCGCCTTAAGATCATCCAGGTCTTTACAGCCCTCCTCAGCAAGAGAGGTATCCACCTGCTTCTTTTTATCAGTAAGCGCGTCCTTCCTGGTCTTGGCGCTTTCGTAGTACTTTTCTGCTATCTTCTGCCATTTGTCGGCCCCGAAGATATTCACCAGGATCTTTTCCTTCTCGTCGGAGTTGGAGGTTAGAAGCTTTTCGAACTTGCCCTGGGGCAGGATGATGACCTGCCTGAACTGATTGTAGTCCAGGCCTATGATCTCCGCTGCCTTGGCGGTCATCTCCTTCGCCTTGCAGTTCTCGAAGACCGGCTCCCAGACCCCCTGGTCGTTCAGCTTAAGAAGGCTCTGCTTTGCGGACAGATTGACCCTCTTCATCTCCAGTCTGCGTTCAAAGGAATAGACTGAACCCTTCTCCTCGAAGACGAATTTAACGAAGGTGGGGTCCGACGGCTCACACCTGTTGCAGCGCAGCTGAGTAAGATCGTCCCTGTTGTTTCCGCTGCTCTGCCCGTAGAGGGCAAATGTAATGGCATCGAGTATCATGGTCTTGCCAGAGCCGGTCTCCCCGCAGATAAGAAAGAGTCCGTTCTGTGCAAGGTCCTTAAAGTTTATGATCTCGTGATTCTTATAGGGCCCAAAGGCCTGAAATTCAAGGCTTATCGGATGCATTACAGAGCCTCCTTCGCATATTCTTCCATGGACTTTTCAAAGCGCTCCAACCTCTTTGCCGAGGCGTTTTCTTTAAGCACGTCTCTGCAGTATTCGCTGAAGACCGCAAGTGGATCGTCCACCTTCTGTTCGAACTCGTCCATGCTCATGGTTATGGAAGCATCCTCCCGGTCGAAGTCCTTCCCCTTCACCTCCAGAAGATTCGGGAAGCGCTCTCCGAACAAGGCCATGGCCTCGCTGCCAACATAAGAATCCGTCACCTCCAGACGCACGTAACCGTCCCTGATCTCCTGTGAATAGTTTCCATGCAGCAGATCCTCGTACTCGCCCTGCAGGGTTGTCCTCACATGCAGAGGCTTCAGCTCTATGAATTCCTGGGACATGTCCTCTGTGTCTATCAGGATGACGCCCTTCTTCTGGCTCTCCTCCTTCCCGAAGGAATAGGCCATGGGCGAACCGCTGTATCTTATGCCAGGTCTTAGCTGCTGCTCCTTGTGGATATGGCCGAGAGCTACATAGTCGAAACCTTCGAATACGCTGCTGCTCACCATGGAGGCGAAGCCTATCTCCGCGGCGCGGTCGCTGGTGGAAGTGACCGCATTAGCTATATATGCATGGGAGACCAGTATGTGCCTCCTGCCGGGCCTGAAGCTGCCGCAGACCTTATCCAGCACCACTTTATATGCATCCTCCACGGTCCTTATGGACTCAATCTCCCCCGGATACAGCGCCCTTGCCCTGTCCTGGGTGAACCAGGGAAGCAGATACACATCCGCATCCTTAAGCTCGACCATATCAAAGTCCGCTGATAGCTGGCCGGCGATGTAGAGACCACTCTTTCTGAGCAGCTGATTGCACTGGGAGAGCCTTTCGGCACTGTCGTGATTGCCTGCAATGCAAAGCACGGGGACCCCAAGCTCACCCACTATTTTTGTCATTATCCGGTCGTAGAGATTTACGGCATCCGATGAGGCGATGCTCTTATCGAAGACATCCCCCGCAATTATCATGGCATCCACTTTTCTTTCTGTGAGTATGCGGCAGATCTGCTCGATGAAGTGCCATTGATCCTCTTCCGCACTCCTCCCTCTGAAGCTTATGCCAAGATGCCAATCCGATGTGTGCAGTATTTTCATGGTTTCCCTTCTTTTCAGACTTCGCTTTCTTTCTTTTTAAAATTTCTGAATGGATATACCGTCAGTTTATTATACGATCTGTAATTTGTCTTTCACAAACTTACATATGCTTTCTTATATGATAGCACATGAAGTCTGCAAAAAAATGTACAGGCATAGAGAAATGAGACAGTTAATTATAAAACTAAACGCAATTATAAACCAAAACTCCGCAAAGCCTCGTGTTCTGCGGAGTTTTTTACTAATTCACAGTCTCTGAAATAAACTTATCCAGCTGCTTCTGGTTCTTCAGTATCACAACTTTTTCGGGATACCTTTCCTTCAGGTACTTGTACTTTTCCCTCTTTGCTTTGCTGCGGCCTTTCCAGAGGACCCAGCATACGAATTCAAGATCCAGTTTTTCGTCGCAGCCCTCCGCCATGTCGGGGCGCCTGCTGTTTTTAAACCTGCGGTACCTTTTTGCCACCCGCTGAAGGCAGCTGAAGCGGTCAAAAAGCATCATGACTATCCGGTCAGCCTCCTCCATGCGCCTGTCAAAATGCAGGTTCGTATAGGTCCCGTCTATGACCCATGAATCGTGGCTGTTCAGAAAGCCCTCAACTATAGCCTTCTCTTCATCCCGCGCGCGTTCCACCCAGTCCGGAAGAAAATGGACTGCATCGAGGTGCAGGACATCCGCATGGTAATGCTCTCCCAGCGTCTGCGCCAGGGTGGATTTTCCACTGCCGCTGAAGCCTATGATAGCGATCTTCATGTTTTGGATGCTCCTTTCAGGTAATGACACAGACAAAAGCTGAAAACAAAAACCCGCTGGCTATACCGGACCCACCAGGCTTTGCTGCGGCACATGGAGATATCCGCTTAATGCTGCTACCTTCCGATCCTGACATGGTTCACAGACTTCCATTGCGCAGGACCCGGCGGACCCGGTATAACCAACGAGTTTTATGACTGGGTAATTATATTATAGCGACCGGATTATTTCAAGCTATTTTATCATCTCTTCAAATTCTTCTTCGCTGATGACTGCAACTCCCAGGCTCTGGGCTTTGGTGAGTTTGCTGCCTGCGGCTTCGCCCGCAAGGACGTAATCGGTCTTTTTCGAAACGCTGGAGCTGGTCTTCCCTCCAAAGCCTTCGATTATCGCTGAAGCCTGGTCCCTGGTATAGCGGGACAGAGTGCCGGTCAGTACGAAGGTCTTTCCTTCGAAGCGCGCATCGGAAGCTGTCTGAAGCTCCTCCATCTCCATACGGAGGCCTGCCGCCCTGAGCTTTTCTATCAGCGCCCTGTTGACAGGCTTTTCGAACCAGCTTACCACATCCTTTGCCGTGGTCTCGCCGAAGTCCTGCAGCTGCTGAAGCTCCTCCGCAGTTGCCGCCATGATCGCATCCATGCTGCGGAATCTGGAGGTGAGTATCTTGGCCGTCTGCTTGCCTATGCCTCTTATCCCAAGGCCTGTCACAAGCTGGTTGAGGCTGTTTTCCTTTGCCCTGTCGATTGCAGCCAGTATATTGCTGACAGATTTTTCTCTTCCGATTATGCCCTCTTCGATGAGTCTGTCTTTATGCTGTTTCAGCGAGAAGATGTCAGAAATATCTTTTATGTAACCTTCTGATATGAGCGCTTCGACAGCTGATGGTCCCATGCCTTCTATGTCCATGGCATCCTTAGAAGCAAAATAAATTATGCCCCTGGAGTCCTTTGCGGGGCAGCTATCGCCAGTGCAGAAGATATTTATGCCTCCGTCATCAGTAGCCACAGGGGAACCGCAGACCGGACAAAAAGATGGCATCTCAAAGCGCTTTGCATCGGCAGGCCTTTTCTCCTTCACCGCAGAAACTATCTCCGGTATGATGTCGCCGGCCTTCTGGAGAACCACAGTGTCCCCTATCCTTATATCCTTTTCGTTTATGAAGTCCTGATTGTGGAGCGTTGCTCTGGAAACAGTGGTCTCCGCCACTCTTACAGGTTTAAGTATGGCCAGCGGCGTGAGCTTGCCAGTGCGGCCGACCTGCACAACGATGTCCTCCAGAACAGTTTCCTTCCTCTCCGGCGGATACTTGTAAGCCACCGCCCAGCGGGGCACCTTGGAGGTCATGCCGAGCTCCCGCCTCATCTGAAGGCTGTCCACCTTGACCACCGCGCCGTCCAGCCCGTAATTCAGGCTGTAGCGGATATCCGCTATGTGCTCTATACCTGCCCAGACCTCATCTGCCGTTTCCGCCATTATTATGTCAGGAATTACTGCAAAGCCCTGGGAAGCAAGCCAGTCGAGGCTCTCCTTGTGACCGGCAAAGCTTTTGCCCTCCGCGATCTCCAGATTGAAGATCCAGATGTCCAGCTTTCTCTCCTCGACCACCTTCGGATCGAGCTGACGCAGCGTGCCTGCGGCTGAATTCCTCCGGTTCTGATATATCTTGCCCCCGGTCTCCTCCTGCTTCTTATTGGCCGCCTCAAAGCTTTCCGTAGACATGTAGACCTCTCCGCGCACCTCAAGATAAGGCAGCTTCTCGGGTATTTCCTTAGGAATGGTCCTGATCACCAGAGCATTCTCGTACACGCTCTCTCCTATACTGCCGTCGCCTCTTGTTATGGCATCTACCAGTTTACCGTCCCTGTAGCGCAGCACAAGCGTAAGACCATCGATCTTCTTCTCTACTGAAAACCTGGCCCCGGGCTGTTCGGCAAGAACTCTCTCCACAAAGGCGTAGACCTCTTCTTTGCTGAAAACATCCTGCAAAGAGATAACAGGCACATCGTGCTGGACCTTCCGAAGCTCCCTTTTAGCCGTGCCGCCCACTCTCTGGGTAGGACTGGCCTGATGCATGAACATGGGATACTCCGCCTCCAGCGCCCTGAGCTCCAGACTCAGCTGGTCATATTCATAGTCGCTGATCTCAGGATCGTCCTGATTGTAGTATCTGTCGTTGTGATATGCGATGAGCCTGTAAAGCTCCTCCATTCTTTCCTTAGGATCTTTCATTTTGCTTTAAACCTTCTTCAGTGGGGCTTTATCCTTGGCAAGTTTCTTGGTTCCGACCAAGTTGAAGATAACAGTTATTATGTTACCATTCACCTCAATTACAGTACCTTCACCGAATTTATCGTGGCTGACCTTTTCTCCTGGCAGCAGCTCCTCCCCCGCCAGAGTCTGCTTTGGCGCAAACACCGGTCTGAGAGCCTGGACATTGGCTTTGGTCTCCGCAGCCGCCTTAAGAGGCGAACTGTAGCCGCGATCCTTCCCCGAAGCAAATGACGGTGCATAGCTGCTCCCTGTCCGGCGCTCGGAGATCGGCGAAGTATAGCTTCCGTAGCTGTAATTGTCCGCCATAGAATCGTAGCGGTCGAAGGATAGACCCCTTCCTCTCTTGTCGTAAAGAGCCATGCCGCCCATGTATTTCTTATCTATCTCCTTAAGGAAAGGAGATTCGATAGTATAATCCGTCTTGCCGTAGAGCATGCGCTGCTCTGCGCTGCTCATGTAGAGCCTTTCCTTGGCTCTGGTCATGCCCACGTAGCAGAGCCTGCGCTCCTCTTCGAGATCGTCGCCCTTGTCTATGGTCCTGTAGCTGGGGAATATTCCAAGCTCCATGCCGGGCATGAAAACCACAGGGAACTCCAGGCCCTTGGCAGAATGCAGAGTCATCATGACCACCGCATCCTGATTGGGATCGTGATTGTCAACATCTGCCTGAAGCGACAGGTCCTCCATGAACCTCTCCAGGGTAAGCGTCTCGCCCTGAGCCTTTGCTGCATCTTCCTTTTCCTGAATGACGGATTTGAATTCCATCAGGTTCTCAATGCGACCGTCAGCCTCTATGCTCTCCTGCTCCTGCAGCGCGGGCAGATAGCCGGTCTGTACCAGCAGAGTGTCGTATATATCACCCACCGGAAGCCCTTCCATCTGTTCGTGAAGCTCCGCCAGCAGCCTTGTAAGTCCTTCGACTCTCGGCTTTACCTTTGCAGAGAGAGACTCCACCACTTCAGGGGCCTCCAGAGCCTCCAGAAGGGCCTTCTGATGCATTTTAGCCACCGCTCTGATATTTTCCTCGGTCTTGGAGCCAATGCCTCTCTTAGGCTCGTTTAAGACCCTCAGAAGCGAAATGTCATCCTTGGGGTTGAGCACCAGCCTCATGTAGGCCATTATGTCCTTTATTTCCTTGCGGTCGTAGTAGCGCATGCCGGAAAGCACCTGATAAGGCACATCCTTGGCGGAAAAAGAATCCTCAAAGCGTCTGGACTGGACGTTGGTCCTGTACAGCACCGCAAAGTCCGAATACTTAAGCAGCGGGTTCTTGCGCATCAGCTCCTTTACCTTTGCGGCAATGTAGCGGGCTTCCTCCTTGTCGTCCTCAGCCCTGTAATACTCTATCTTCTCCCCCGCAGGCGCATCGGTCCACATCTTCTTGTCCTTGCGCCCCTTGTTGCGGCTTATCACGCTGTGCGCCGCGTTGATTATATTTGAAGTGGAGCGGTAATTCTGCTCCAGCTTGATCACCACTGCGCCCTTGAAATCCTTCTCGAATTCCATGATGTTGCGTATGTCCGCGCCGCGCCACTGGTATATGCACTGGTCGTCGTCTCCAACCACGCAGATGTTGCGGTGATACTCCGACAGCAGCTTAACCAGCTTGTACTGCAGCATGTTGGTATCCTGATACTCGTCGACCATTACATAGCGGAACTTGTCCCTGTAGCGGGCCAGCACGTCAGGATTATCCTCGAAAAGCCTTACCGCGTTCAGGATGAGGTCGTCGAAATCCATGGCGCCGTTCTTCTTAAGTTCCCGGTCATAGGCTGTGTAAAGGGTTATGAGATCCTTGTAATGGAATACGCCGTCGTATTTCCTTGCATATTCCTCCGGGCTTATCTCGTTTTCCTTGGCGTTTGAGATCTCGCTCAGGACATAAGCAGGAGCGTTGCGCTTTTCATCCAGATTCAGCTCCTTCAGCAGGTTCTTTACCAGAGCCTTCTGGTCCACGGTATCGTAGATGACGAAATTCCTGCTGTAGCCTATGCGCTCAGCCTCGTTTCTGAGTATGCGAAGTGAAGCGGAATGGAAGGTCTGTATCCACATTCCGGGCTTGGGTCCCACCAGAGCCTCGACCCTCTCCCTCATTTCCGCCGCAGCCTTGTTTGTGAAGGTCACTGCCAGAATATTATACGGGTCTATGCCCCCGTCCTTTATCATGTAGGCAATGCGGTGAGTCATGGTGCCGGTCTTGCCGGAGCCCGCCCCTGCCAGTATAAGCAGCGGTCCATCTATATGCATCGCAGCCTTGCGCTGCTGATCGTTTAATTTTTCAAGATATTCGGGTATTCTTGCCATAAAACTGTTCCTTAAATCTGATTATATGCCCGTATATAATAGCACAACCCGCAGTCCAAATGAAGAGGCCCTCCTCAGAAATCTGAGAAGAGCCTTTCATGTAAGGGGTGTTAATGGTATATGTTCAAAGAATCGGAAGCCGGATCTAAGGGATCATGGCTTCTATCATCTGAAACAGCTTTTCCCTGCTTGGTTCGGTAAGTTCGCACAATCTGGCCACAGTACTTACAAACTCTTTATCTACCGAAATATCATGAACAACGAACGAATCGTTGCTGTCCTCCACCATCAATCCGTAAGAGAACTCTCCCTCCGCTTCTCCTTCCAGATGACGCTCTATTACAGTGCATTTCATAACTGATCTCCTGTCTTAATTTACAAAAATGTAAGTTACTGTCTTTATTGTAAATTCACAACCAGAATTTGTCAAATAATATTTTCCATTTTTATAAAATTTTATTATGAACCCGATTCGGCTTTCGCATCCTTAAACAGCCTGCGCTGAGCATATATAAAAAACCCCTCCTGGAGGCTCTGAGAGGCCTTCTGAGAGGGGTTTATATGCGTTTTGGGTTTATGTATGCAGTCTGTAAATACGCTCAGAACGGCGATTTAGGACCTATTCGATCACCAGCAGCTCTGCGCCTTCGGGTACGGGGCAGAAGTAGCCTTCAGCGGCTTTTTCCTTAAACTCAGCCTTTGCAGCCTCGATAAGTGACTGATCCTCCAGCAGGTCTATGGCAGCGCCGCAGAGCACCTTTGCAGCATATACTGTGCCCTTGTCGCCTATGGGAGAAGCGCCGCAGCTTACGTTCTGCCAGCTGTGTCCGGGAGCTCCGGATACGAAGCATACTGTGCGGATCTGGGCGGTGGGTATGCACCAGGAAACATCGCCCACATCGGAAGAACCGGGGCCGTGCTCTTCACCGGTATAGTAAGGCATAACGAAGTTGTTCAGAGCCAGGCTTCCGTTGTCAGTCTTCTCTTTTACGAACTTTGCGATCTCCTTATCGTGGTTGGCGCCGTTTCCGGGCAGCTTGCCATCGGATTCGCACTTTGCCTTTATCTCCTCTGCCAGCTTCCATTCCTCTGCTGTATATTCGGGAACGGGGATCTCCTCCAGGTTCTTGTACAGCACCTTCTCCAGAGTCGAATTGGGGACGCCGTCGGAGCAGCCGTCAACGAACAGCTTCTCCATGCGGGTCTCGGTCATGGTTGCAGCGCCGTCAGCGCAGAGGTCCACTCTCTTTTCCAGTTCAAGAGCTTCCTTTACTCTGGGGGAACGGACCATGTAAAGCACCGAAGCTGTGGGCTGTACCACGTTGGGGCTCCAGCCGCCGCCGTCTATCATGGCATAGTGTATGCGCGCATCCGGCTTCATGTGCTCTCTCAGGTAATTCACACCGGTATTCATAAGCTCCACAGCATCCAGGGCGGAACGTCCCATGTGGGGGTTGCCTGCAGCGTGAGCCGCCTTTCCATAGAATTTGTAGAGCACCTGAATGCAGGCATTCCAGCTTCCGGTGGAAACTTCATTTGCATCGCCGGGATGCCAGGTAAGAGCTGCGTCAAGATCGTTCCAGATGCCGTCTCTTGCCATCAGAGCCTTGGAGGCTCCGCCCTCTTCGCCCGGGCAGCCGTAGAATATAACGGTACCGGACTTGCCGGTCTCTTCCAGATAATGCTTGATTCCAAGAGCTGCTCCGAAGCTTCCTGCGCCCAGCATATTGTGGCCGCAGCCATGTCCGCTTTCACCAGGAACGATGGGCTTCGGCTCTGAAACTCCCGCCTCCTGGGACAGCCCTGCCAGAGCGTCGAACTCAGCCAGTATGCCTATGTAGGGTCTGCCTGATCCATAGCTTCCGGAGAAAGCAGTCTTAAGGCCGCAGAGATTCTCGGTCACAGTAAAGCCTTCTTCCTTAAGCTTCTGGATGTAGTACTCTGCAGACTTGAATTCCTTAAGGGAAAGCTCTGCAAACTCCCAGATTTTATGGGAGATGTCTACGATGGTCTCTTCTTTTGACGCCACATATTCTATGGCATGCTTCTTCTGTTCGTTCATTTTGTCCACCTGTTTTACTTTTATTCTATAGGCTTTCCGTTGGCATCATAGCTCTGCTCCTTCGCGTTTTCCGAAAGAGCCATATCCTTGGCCTCCTGATACCAGTCCGCATACAGGTTCTGACTGTAAGCCTTGGAAAGCAGGTCGTTGATGGCCTTTCCGAGCTCCTCGGATTTTCTGTTGAGCAGTATGATGTTTCCTTCAAGCTGTTCACTGACATCGAAATCGAAGCCGCTGAAAGCGATCTCGCTGTTCGCTGCGATTATATCCTCGCCGTTGCCGTGGGTGACGCAGATGCCGTCAATGGTGCCTGCCAGCAGGTCCTTTACAGCTGTCGCCATAGCTTCATAGAGCTTGATCTCCGCCCCGGGAGGAAGCTGCTCTTTTGCAAGATCCTGCTGAAGAGACGCCTTCTGAACGCCTATCTTCATGCCGGACAGAGCTTCTTTTTCTGTCCATTTGCCTTCGTTAGCCTTAAGGCAGATTATGGACTGCTGCTTCTCGCCGTCTCCTGCATAATAGGGATCGCTTATAAAGAAATCGTGGGCTCTCTGAGAGGTCCAGCCATAGCCGGAGATGGATATGTCAGCCTTTCCCGACGACACAGCCTCCATGCAGGCTGAAAGGCTCATGGGCTCTATTACAAGCTCCAGCTCAAGGCCTGATGCTATGAATCTTGCAAGCGTCATATCAAAGCCTGCAAACTGTTCGTCCCCTTCCTTGCTCAGGTCTATGAATACCATAGGAATAAAATCCGGAGACACAGCAAGCGTAAGCTTATCCTTGCTGATGGTCTTGAATCTGATGATCTCGCCGCTTTCTCCTTCGTATTTCTGACCGCCGCAGGCGGCAAGTCCCAGCAGCATCACGGCTGCCAGCATGATCGCAATAAACTTCTTAATTTTGGTTACCTCTTATAGTGAATCGATGATACAGAGCATAATACTACCGTCATAGATTATACTATGCGTATGTAATTAAACAAGAGCCAAGCTGAGGTCAGCCCGGCTCTTTATGTGCTCTAATAGAGTACCTGGCTCAGGAATTCTTTGGTCCTGGGGTTCTGCGGGTTTTCGAACAGTTCCTTGGGGGTGCCGCTCTCGGCTATAACGCCGTCGTCGATGAAAAGCACTCTGTCGCTGATCTCCTTGCAGAAGCCCATCTCGTGGGTGACTATAACGCAGGTCATGCCGGACTTTGCAAGGTCCCTTATAACCTCCAGTACGCCCTTTACCATTTCGGGGTCCAGCGCGCTGGTGGGTTCGTCGAAGAGCATTACATCCGGATGCATGGCCATTGCGCGGATTATCGCAAGTCTCTGCTTCTGACCGCCGGACAGCTTCCTTGGATACTCGTTCTCCTTGTCAGCCAGTCCTACCTTCTTCAGCAGCTCCCTGGCCTCTGCTTCAGCATCGGCTTTGGACATGCCAAGCTCAAGAGTGGGAGCCAGAGTTATGTTTTCCATAACAGTCAGATGCGGGAACACGTTGAACTGCTGGAACACCATGCCTATCTTCTGGCGGTGTTTATTGAGGTCGGTGCTTTTTGCATCCAGCACATTGCCCTCGAAGATCACCTGGCCGCCGGTAGGCTCCTCCAGCATGTTCAGACAGCGCAGGAAGGTGGATTTACCGCCGCCGGAGGGTCCGATTATAGTCACCACTTCGCCCTTGCGGATGACTTCGCTTATGCCTTTGAGTACCTGAAGATCGCCGAAGCTTTTCTTAAGATCTTTTGTTTCTATGAGAACTTCATTTATATCAATCACTGACGCTCAACCTCTTTTCCATAATGCTGACTGCTTTGGTCAGAACCAGAGTAAGTACCAGATAAATGCCTGCTATGATGAACAGCGGCTGCCATACAAGGAATTTGTTGGCCAGCAGCGTTCTGGTGTACATCAGCTCGTAGAGCATGAATGTTCCAGCCAGAGATGTCTCCTTGATCATGGCTATGTATTCGTTGCCCAGAGCCGGGAGTATGTTCTTGATGGCCTGCGGCAGAACTATCTTAGTCATAGTATGGCTTGCGGTCATGCCCAGAGACCTTGCGGCCTCGGTCTGGCCTTTATCCACAGAATTGATGCCGCCGCGGATGATCTCGGAAACGTAGGCGCTGGAGTTCAGTATCAGAGCTATAAGTACATATACTTCCTTGGAAACGCTGTTCAGAACAGGGATCGCGATAGGAATGAAGAAGTATGCTATGTACATCTGAACCAGCAGCGGTGTGCCGCGGAGCACGTTTACATATACTGTTCCTATGGTGTTCAGGATTTTATTCTTTGAAAGAGTAACAAGAGAGACCAGCGCTCCCAGTACGCTTCCTAAAGCTACGGCAATGAATGCGTATTTCAGGGTTCCGACCATACCTCTTAAGAAGATCGGATAATATGTGGTAAGGACTTCTAACAGTCCGGGACCCAGACCCATTTATTTTCCTCCTTTAAAACCGGGCCGGCGCAATATCCTTACGCCGCCCGGACAGTTATGACTTATTCGATAAGTGTGATCGAAAGCTTACTCTTCGTCGAAGATCAGGATCTGGTCTTCAACATACATCTGCTGCAGGGAGTTTGCCTGAGCCAGGATGTGCTTGCCCTGGAAGTCTGCCAGAGTCTTGTACTGATCCTCGGTGCCCTTGGGAACGATCAGGGTGTGGAAGGATACATCGTCGCTTCCGATATAGCCGTTGGAGAGCTGGAATGCATCTTCACGGTCCTGCTTCCAGCCGAAGCCGGACATTCCCAGGTCAACCTTGCCGGTATCAACTGCTGTGAGCACTGCGTTGAAGTCCATAGTCTCGATCTGAAGCTTTACGCCCAGGCAGTCTGCAAAGTACTTTGCCATCATCATTTCATTGCCCCATACCACGCCTTCGGTGTCGATCCACTCTGCGGAAGGATAGTCGGGAGAGGTTGCGATGATCAGTGTGCCTCTGTCGAGGATCTGCTTCAGAACGCCGGTAGCATTGGAGAGATCAAGATTGGGCTTGGGAACATCCATATCAGGATCTCTGAGGTAATCATAGTTGTCATCGGGAACTGCATTCTTGAACATTTCGTAATCGCCTACGATAGCAATTGCTTCTTCATTTTCAGTGCCGGACAGAACTCTGTTATTGGCTACCCACCAGGTGTAGAAGGTATCGGTCTTTCCTTCGGGCATCTTGCCGGTCTTGGTACCGCAGATGACCTTGATGCACTGGTTGATGGCATCGATAAGAGCGGTCTCGCCCTTCTTTGCTGCTGCAACGTTACCTTCGTGTACGCCATACATGGAAAGGTCAAAGTTGATGCCGGTCATTGCGAACTTGCCATCAGACTGGTCTACATATCTCTGAGCGGTGGTTCCGTCGAGAGCTACTGCATCGCACTTGCCGGATGCCAGTGAGAGTATAGCCTGATCCAGAGTGGCTACGAGTTCAAGATTAGTCTTGCTGCTTTTCTTTTCGCCGCCACAGGCTGCAAGACTGAAGAGCATTACTGCTGCTAATACGATTGCGATAAACTTTTTCATTTTCTGTCTCCTTAGATTTATTGAAAGGGTTTTGAATGTTTTTGAATATGCTGTTATTATACTCGCCTGTTTTGCATAAACAAGGGTATTTTATGAATAAAATACAGGTATTTTAAGATATTTTAAAGATTATTTGCATAAAATTAAATGAATGCTATTAAATATTCACCAGTCGCATAATAGCTATCACGTTTTGTGATAACTATTTCTCCGGTCACAACACTATATATCCGGCATTCTGCATATCATGCTTTTAGTTCATGCTCGGCTCAAAGCCTTTTTGGACAGAACCCGCAGTATTACCAGGAACAGACTGTGAGCTCTATATTATTAAAATAAAGAAAAAGCGGATATCTTCCGATATCCGCCTTAATCATTCATATTATATTACAGAGCTGCCTTTGCGATCTCTACCAGCTGGGAGAAGCCTGCGGGATCGTGGATAGCCATTTCGGAAAGCATCTTTCTGTTGACATCCACATTAGCCTTCTTCAGACCATTCATCAGTCTGCTGTAGGAGATGTTGTTCATTCTTGCTGCTGCATTGATTCTTGCGATCCAGAGTCTTCTGAACTCTCTCTTGCGGAGCTTTCTGCCCATCTGAGCAGATCTGAGGGATCTCATAACTGCAGGATTTGCAGCCTTGAAGCTCTTGTGCTTGGAACCATAGAAGCCCTTAGCCAGCTTCAGTATCTTATTGTGTCTCTTCTTAGCGCCTACGCCGCCTTTAACTCTTGCCATTCGTCTCTACCTCCTATTTCCCTACGAGAACGCTCTTGATTCTCTTCTGATCAGCACTGGTAAGTATTGTGGACTTACGCAGACCCATCTTTCTCTTGGGAGTCTTCTTGGTAAGGATATGGCTCTTGTATG